>Ga0172377_10007281_pt1 | contig 11377 bp, 7 predicted proteins | sample Pumphouse3metaG_FD_119749 | JGI IMG/M metagenome (GOLD analysis project Ga0172377, IMG submission 119749) | Leachate microbial communities from a municipal landfill in Southern Ontario, Canada - Pumphouse #3 metaG | ecosystem: Engineered > Solid waste > Landfill > Unclassified | place: Canada... | reverse complement strand
TATCAACATATGCAATTTCTTTACTCATTCACTATTCTCCTATTCACACATTTTTCTCGAAAAAAATCCGGGTTGGATAAAAATATAATTCATCCAACCCGGATTTTAACTTATTTCTTCTTGTTAAAAAACAATATCATCTAAAGAAAATGATTCACCTGTCACTTCTTCCATTGTTTTTTCTTCTTCTTTTGGTTTATTATCTTCGAATTTAATTTGATCTGTTGCTTCTTGTTCTTTTCCTAAAGTTTGAGACCAATCAAATTTTTCATTAAATTGTGGTAAAATTTCTTTTGCCTTTTTGACAATTTGTTTCACATAATCATCTGGTATTTGTATTCCCATTGCAAGATCAAAGACTGTTTTATCACCATATCTTGAAGGTTTCCAACCGATTGTAATCTTTGTTACAAATCTCTTATGATTAATAATACTCTTTTCTAACTTCATTGTTTCTTCTGTTGATGGTAAAATAAGAGGTTCGAGATCCAATCTAAATAATGATGTTAAATATTCGGAAATATTAGAATACTTCATTCCCTTTCCTCTAATAAATCCAAATAAAGCTTTATTATTCTCATCTATTAATGGTTTACCATTTGGAGAACAAATCATACCCGCAACTATAAGATTGCTTTTACAATCTTTACAAAATGGAGATGCTGCTCTTTCTGCTGAATTTCTACCACAAATATTACCACTTGTACCTTTCCAAACCTTACCTGTTTTATAACTAAAACACCCTACTCTATCTTGACCATTTTCTTTAACTGTTTTAACTAGAACTTCTTTAATGTGAGTAATAATCATATTAACTTCATCAAGATTATATTTAAATCCTCTTATTTGAAGTTTATTTGCTTCTTCGGAAACTCCAATATGATTTGTTCTTGTCTTGCCTGCAATGTAAATTGAATGGAAAAACTCATCTTCAGGCTTTTTTGTTTCTTTTACGGAGAACCCAGTATTACTTAAATCAGAAAAATCTTCATACTTCATTAATTGTCTCCTTCTTTGTCTTTTTTACAATATTGGGAATTAGGTACCACTCGGCCTTATATTTTTTATTATTTTCTGAATTTATAACATTATAAGGATTAATTACAATAGAAAATTCTTCATTAAACCAACAACAAAATCTTTTATTTATAAATGTATTTGAATCTATTTCTGTTTTCTTTAAAATTCTTGGAAAAATAACGGATGAATCGGGATTATAAACGGTTATTGGTAATAATCTCTTTACTTTTTCCTCGGTTATCTCATCTTTTATTAATTTCGTATGAGAACAATAAATTATAATAAGCTTATCATTTAATGTTTTGAAAATTTCATTTTTATAAAGATAACAATCCATATCTGAAATATATAATACTGAATTTGCATTCATTACACGTTTTATAGATCTATGTTGTCTACAAACATTATTTGTCTTTTTACATACATCACAATCATAATTATCAATTTTAAATTTTAATTTATTTTCTTTTGTGAAACAATTTTTAATCCATTCTTTACAAATTAATAATTTAACTAATGTAATAGGATAGACATCGACATTTAACTCGGTAATTAAATTTTCCAATGAAATAGAATTATTAATAATAGTTCTAAAATTCGATTCTACTATTCTTACCATGTTTCCTCCATTTTGTCTTAATAATTTAGACATTTAAAAAAATAAAAATTTTTCCTATAGACAAAACTTCTTAATTTTCACAAAAACACCTCCCTTGTATTTATTTTTCATTAATTAATATATATAGACTATTCCATGTTAATTCTAATGGGTGTTGTCCTACTTGAAAAATCGATATCTATATTTGCTTTTATTGGCTTTTTTAAAGTAGATGAAATTAATTCTTTAATTTCTATAGGTAAATAATTATCTTGATAATTTAGAAAAAAACCTTCCTTAAAATTAAAAACAATACCATCGTGGGTAGGTAAAGCTTCAATTAATAATTCTCTGGGAATTCTAAATAAAACAATCTTACCTTTTCTAATTGTTAATTCATTACTCATAATTTCTCTCCCTTCTTAATAATTTCTTCAATAATTAATGTTTTATTTTTTTGCATGTTTTTAAAACAAAAATCAATAATATTTTCTTTATTGTTTTCTTGAAGAAATTTTCTCTGAAAATAATTATTATATTTATATTTTTCAAAAATAAATATTTCAATTTTATTCCATATATTTAAAAAAAATTCTTTAACAAATTTAGTTTTAAAATCAATATTTAAATTAATTAAAAGATCAGTAAAAAATTCTACATTATCATATTCTAACCATTCTAAAAATTGTAAAAGTTTATCAAAATCTGATTCAGATGTACAATCAATCAAATTAACAAAATTAAAATTATAAACTTCTTGAACTTTTTGAATTATCTTTCTACTTAATTCTAATTTATCTTCTAATTTATATTGTTTTATAAATATAAAACAATTTGAATAAACTTCCTTAAAGTTCTCTTTGCCTATACTATCCAATAAATTATTATTATCATATTCATTACTAGACATTTCAACTAAATTTTTATCATCATCTTCTTCAATTTCTAATGTTGGAGATGATTGTTTTATTAATGTTTTAATATTTTCTTCACCTATCATAATAATTTCCTTTCATCTAACATTAGAGCATTAAAATATGCATCTAATTGTTCCCTAGCTAAAGATTGTTTTGTATATTTAAATGATGTATTCCCTTGTTGTATAATTTCAGATATCATTTCATTTTGAGATGATCTATCATCAGATAAAGGACCCATCATTTCAGATAATAAATGTACTGCATTATAAGATAATGTTGCTATAGTATCGGCCTCTCCAAACCTTTGACCACCTTCTAATTTTTTACCACCAGTGGGTTGTTCTAATCTTGTTAATTTACCCGTTGATCTTGCATGAATTTTTAATTCAGCAATATGTTCCAACTTACTAATATAAGAATATCCCACCGGAACTTTATGGTGTGTTTTTATATTGTATTCTGGAAGATATAAATTATATCCAGATTGTAAATTTAAAACTTTCATTACAGATTTTATCTGATTTAAATTTGGTGATTGAAAAGGAATAAAAACAAGAGGGAAAAATCCTCTTTCAACAATAGATTTAATAAATATTTTATATTGATTATCACTTAGATTTGAAATATTATTAATAAATCTTGTAGAAAATTCTTTATTTTTACTATTGTCAAATAATGTCAATACTTTTTTCAATAAAGAAATAATACCTTTATTTCCATATCTACCTGTTAATTTATCACCTAAACCTATTTTAAATTCCTGTTGAACTTTAAATTTAATCAAGATACCTTTAATTAATTTACCTTTTACATAAAATTTATCTTTTGGTAATAATCCATATCTTTCTCTTGTTCGATCAATCAAATATTTAATTTTTGGAAATTTATTATCTCCAATATTAGTATATATTTCAATATCTACAACAACACCACCGGGACTCTTCTTTATTATATCTTGTCCTATTCTACTTATAGTTTCATCTTCTTCATAACCTAATAATTCTTCAATTGTACCTACTGTTTTTTTTATTAAAGGTTCTCCTTTTTTTGTACTTGAACCAATGTCAATTATTTCTAAAATTCTATCTTTTTCCTCAACTAAAACTTCTTCAATAATAGCATGTAAAGATGTTAATTTATCTTCCTTTATTAATTTTTCGTTTATAACAATACCATCTTCAAAATTATATCCTTTATATGGCATATATCCAATAAGAAAAGATCTACCTAAACAAAGACTTCCATCCTTAATACCACTACCTTCTGCTAATATTTGACCTTTTTGTACAACCTGATTAGTTTTTACAACCGGTATAAATACGCTTAATGTGTCTCTTCCAAATCCAGATTTTAAATGAATTGGTTTAATATCTATATTGTGTTTTTTTCCTTTTTCATCAGAAACTAAAATAAAATCTCGATTAATCTCTAAAATTCTACATTTAAATGGAGCTTTTTTAATAAAACTATTAGATAAATATTCAGAAACAATAGATTCATAACCAGATAAAACAATAGGTGGTTCTGGATTTTTTAGTGGTAAAGCCTGTTTCATCTGTGCACAAGACATCATTATCCTAGCACCATCATTATTTTCAACAAATGGAATCATAGAAGAAGATACTGATAAAATTCCAGATCCCTCAGTATCACTTATTTTTTTATCTTTAAATAATCCTCTTGCACTTGTTATAAGAGCATTTACAGCTAATTGTTGATTTACACCTATATTTTCACCTTCGGGTGTATCAATTGGATCAATATTACCATAATAAGAAGGGTGAACATTTCTCATTTCAACTTGAATTGATTCTTTACTTGGTACACCACCTAAATTTTTACCTACGGGTGTAATTTTAGTTATAGCTGCTAATTCCTCAATTGGATTTGCAAATTCTAATGTTGAGACAATTTCTGAATTAATAAATGCTGATAATGTTGCAGTTGGATTAATTTCAAATTTTGCTTTTTTATTTCCAGATAAAACTTGTTCTTTATATTTTGTATATTCTGCTAGTATTTGTTTTTGAATTAAATGAATTAAAACCTCAGAACCTCTTATTCTTTGATTTTTTAAATCATTCCTATCATCAACCTTTCCTTCAATAACCTTCAAAGACATATATTTCATTATTTTATCTAATTCATATGGTAAATTTTGATTGATTAAAACTTGCTTAACTACAGGATCAACAATATTTTCAAGATTTAATGAGATCATATATGTTGAATGTCGTATCCCTGTTATAAAGATTATAAGATCATTAAAATATTCATTTTCTCCAAAATTTTTATCTGATTCAAATTCTTCAAATTTAACAGTAAGAAGAGAATTAAATAATTGTTTTTTTAATTCAGAATTAATATTTGTAAAATATAAATACTTATCTTTATTTATTTGAATTACTTTATCTTGATCTTTTGGATTTTCCTCCGATATATTATATTTAAGATCAAATAATGTCATTGTTTTATCAAATCCAAAAGTAAACCACATTAATATGATTAAAGGTATTTTGTAATTACCCATAAAAATTCTAAGATATCTTTCGTTTTTATACTTTAAACTTTCTATATGAAATGCTGAATATGAACTGGTAAATCTTGAATCATATGGTTTTGGAAAACTTATTGGACATAATATTATTTGATTAACAAGATATTTTGTTTCACCATTTAATTTAAATGTTCCGGTTTCGGGATTTATTTTAGGAACCTCAATAGAAACAGTATGGTTATTATTAAACATATCTTTTAATTCAACTTTAACAACATTTAAATCCGATCTATTTATTTCTCCAGGTCTTTCTTTTTTATCTTCAATTACAATGTCTTGAATTTTAAGCTTAATATCTTTTTTCTCTAAAGTTTTAAACGAATTTGTTAAATCTTTTTTAAAGTTATAGCTAAAATCAACAATTCTTTTTTGATATAATTGAGATGGATTTTTATCACCTATTTGTTTTTCAATATCCATTGTTTCTATCACTTTATCTGATGATAGTGATTTCGTTTTTTCTTTTACTAATAACTCGTCAACATATTCTTTTTCAACTTTTTTCAAAACTTTGTTTGTTTTGTTATCTGGTATTGTTTTAGTAACATTTTTTGAAATTTTTAAATTATTTGTATTTTTATATATAACAGACTGTATTGCTGTCTTTTTAATAATTGGATCATTTTTATCAGCTTTAATTATTTTCTTTGCTAATGTTTTTTCTTTATTTAATAAATCATTTACGCTAGTCTTTACCTTTTCTACATTTTTAGATAATAAATCTTTTTTTGTATTATCTATAACTTTTTTTGTAGCATGTTTAATAATTTCTTCATCTTCTCGATCATCAACATCAACTCCATCTTCTTCATCTTCTTCATAACTACCTTTATATTTTAAGCTTTTTAAAATTGGAAATATTCTTTCAAAATTTACTTGCTTATTTTTTACTAATAATCTATACTTCACACCTTTTTCAGTTATTAATGTTAATAAAAGATGGTCAAAATCAAAATCTTGCTTTTTAAGATCTCTTATAAATAAATAAAATTTTCTATTTACCCAATTCTTATTAAATGGTTTTGTTAAATCAATACAATACATCAAAACTTTTTCATAATCTGCAAATTGATAAAAAGCATTTTCAACATTTCTTTTTATCAAAACACCAGATCTTGTTCTATAATTACTTGGTTTATATAATTCATCAATAGTAGAAGTATAGATAGATGTATCATAAAGAAGACTTCTTTTGGCTGGTGGTTTTTGATTATGTTGAAATGGATATATTTTTAATGATCTGTATGCTGTTTTTAATTTTGTCGTTAGGAATGTAACCGGTATTTTTGTTCTTGGAATAATAACATTTCTAACATCAATTTTTAAAATATTTAATTTTTCATAACACTCTAAAAGTGTAGTATTTTCAGAGAAAAATACTAAAATATAAGGATTTTTCTTAAATAACCATCTAATTGCATTTACTACATGAGTATATTGTCTTAAATTTTTAAATTGTATCATTATCGTCTCTCTACTATTTTTCCAGTTAGTATTTTTTCTATCATAGAAGGTGGTAATTCTTGATCTGAAGTCAACCCAACCTTTATTGCTTCACCTATATTTTCAAATGCTAAACCTTGTAAGAAACTTGTAGAAAAAACATTCTTCTTGATGTTTAATAATGTTGGATCAAATGGATTAGAACCTAATCTTGCTGGTATCATTACATTTTTTTTATCTCTCATACATTGAGATAATAAAACTTCAAGATGAACAAGATCGAAGTTACTTAAATTTTCATAAACTTTATATAATTTTAAAAATAAATGATTATTATCTTTAAAAATTTCTTTACCAGATAATATTCTTTTAAGATAAAGAATACTTTCTTTTATTTCTTGATATTCAATAGGAACATCTAAAATTAAATCACCTTTTTTATATTCAATTATTATCTTTTTATCTGTTTTGGTTAATTCATTATAAAATATTTTTACAGAATAATCCAAAATCACATCAAATTCAATATTATCTGCAGTAACAATACATAACAAACCTTTAAGATATATATTTCTTTCATTTTCATTAATAAATAAATTTGAATTTTCAGTATAATCTGATAAATCTAATTTTAATTTAAATTCTATATTACAATACAATTTCTGATCTGTTTGTTTAAAATATTTATTTACAATATTAGACTTTAAATTAACATTATTATTAATTATTTCTTTTAAAATATCTCGTTTAATTAGACTAATTGCTCCACCTTTATGAAAGGTTCTCATAATATTCTGAGTTCCACTTTCACCAACTACTTGAGCTGCATACATTCCAACAAATGGTGTACCATGTCTTTCTAACAATCTTCCATAACACGTATGACATATTTTAGGACTTTCACAATAAATTGGAGATCTTAATTGAATTATATCTCCAGGTTTAAATTTAGACTTATTAAATTCAACAACTTCATCATTTATCTTTATATATCTACCAGTTAAACGAGAAATTATATCTTTTGTTAATTTAACTTCTAAACAATTTTTAGTTCCACAATCTTTTAAAAATAAATCTAATTCCACAGAATTTAATAAATAAATTAATTGTCTTGTAGTATAACCTGTTTCAGCTGTATTTAAAACTCTATCAATAATTCCTTTTCTTGCACCATAAGAAACATTAAAATATTCAGTTGGTTTTAGACCCTCAGAAAGTGAACTTTTAATTGTTGGTAAAATATTTCCTTGTGTATCTGCAATAATACCTTTGGCTATTAATATTTGTGTTGGTTGATCCCATCCTTTTGTTGAACCAGATTCTACTAAATCATATAACCCCGTATCTTTTAAATGATCAATCATCATTAATTTCATTTCATTTAAAAGTTTTGATGCTTCTTCGGTTGATGCATTTTGTAGTTTCTTTTTTAATCTATAAATTTTTTCAGGAATTTCTAAATCATCAAGAGTTATTGAGGGTGAAAAAAGCGTAGCAAATTTAAAAGCATATTTCTGCAGGTTAAAAGATGTCTTTAAAATAGTTTCTCTATCATATTTATTAGTTAATTTTAAAAATAATTCATTAATTTCTTTTTTAGTTATTAATTTATCAACAAAAGTAAAGTTTGAAGGGAAACAACTATTAAAAATTGCTTTTCCTAATGTTGTTCTTTTATTTTTATAGATTGTAGGTATTGTTGGATCACTATATTTATCTCTTTCACTAAGATTAAATGTTATTGGTGATTTTCTTGATGAATAATCTTTTGTTAAAATATATAAACCGGCACAGGCTTCTTTTGATAATGCAAATCCTAAAGAATATGAAGATGTTGATGAAACTAATTTTGTCATCTTTTTAGCGTCTTCTTGTGCTTCATTTGATAAAGGATGAAAAATAGCCATTTGGTCTCCATCAAAATCGGCATTAAAACCACCAACATCTAAATTTGAAATTCTTACTGTATTTCCTTCTATAAGAATTGGAGTAAAAGCTCTTACTGATTCTGGGTGTAATACAGGATCTCTCTTTGCTAAAACTAAACGATCTTTCATAGATGTTTCTGTTATGTCATAAAAAATTTTATATAATTTAGGTGGTATATAATCACCATTCTTAATTGATGTCATTATTTTTTTAATTGTATCAATTGATACTTCTTGTTTTGTAAAATTTTCAATTTCTTTTCTAATTATTTCTTTTCTTTCAATAGGTGAATATAAAATTAAATGTAAAATAAATGGCTCAAAAAGTGAAATAGCCATTTTAAAAGGTATTCCTATTTCATCACCTCTTAATTCTGGTCCGCAAGAAATAACAGCTCTACCTGAATAATCAACACGCTTACCTAAAATACTAGATCTTATTAAACCATATTTATGAGAAATTTTTTCTCTAGTAAATTCATCTAAATCATTTACAGATTTTTGAATATTAAAATTTAAAATATCAAAAAATGGTGATTTTACATCTATTGGTTTAATTGATATACTTCTAGTAATTAGAGAAGTATAAAAATTATTCATTTTATCCTGAATCCATCTTCCTTCATTATCTTTATATATTGGTCTAAAATCAGGAGGAACAACTGGAATTTTATCTACAAATAAGGTTCCTTGTTTAAATGCACCTTTAATCATATCTGATAGTTTTTTTCTTTCTGGTGTGTGTTCTCTAAAATTAATATTAGGAAAAATCTTTATAAAATTATTAATTCCGTTTATACCCTTTTCATCCTCTTGTAAAATACCATTTGTATCTAAATTAAAAGTTTTTTCAACAGATATAAAATCAATTATTTTTCTATCCAATTGCTTCAAAATCTTAAATGCAGTAGGATGAATAATTTTACAATTTAATTCTATATATGAATAAGTATTTGTTCTTAAAGAGCTACCTAAAGGACCAAATATAATCTCTGAGAAAATTCCGCCTTCATGAAATTCATCAGATTTTGTAACTGTTATTGACGTTTTAACTGGCTTTAAATTCTTACAAAAATTATTTACATCCATTAATTTAATTAACATTCAATAGCCTCTTTTAAGAAATTTTATGGAAGAGCTTTTTTTCCTAATACACTTGAGAGTTTAGAAATAGCATCATAAACACTTTGTTTATTAATATCATTTCTCCTTAATAACATTTTAGCAGCAGTTAATCCCATTCTAACAAATTTTCTATCTTGAAGTGCTGTTCTATTACAAATGGGAAAAAAAGGAACATTATTATCACCAATTCGTACCGTAATAAAACATTCTGGATTCTTTTCAAAATGTTGAGTTCTAAAATCTTTATCTAATAACCACCTTAATCTATAATCAATATCATAATTTAATTCAATATCAATATGTTCTAAAATTTTTTCTAATTTTTTAAATATATTTTTACTTTTTTTCATGAGATATCTCCATTATTTTACTTATTTTAATTTTGTTCTTAAAATTCATTTTCAATCAACTTTTTCATTTTTTCAAAATAATGATCTAATTTACCTGAAAAGAATAAAACAAAAAATTCAATTATATCTACTTCAATTTTACTTAAAGGTATACCATCTAATTTTTTTCCATTTAATATATCTGTAAATTTTATTCTTGTGGTCTTACCTATAAAATTAGCTAACATATTTGCTAACAGAATTTTAGAATTAAACCCAAGAAAATTTTTATATTGATCTGATAAATTAATAAAAAATTCTAAATTTTTTAATTTATAAGAAGTGGATACTTGGTGTACTTTTTCTCTAGGATAATATGATAAAATATTAAAAATAGAATGATACTTATCACCAAATATTTTAAATAATAATTTTTGAATATATAATGATAAAATAATAGCATGATCCGGTGGTAATGTCTTCATGTGATTATAAGGAATACCTGTTACCTTTGATAAAATAGGATATACTAAAAAATTACAAAATGGTGAAATGTGTTTTACTTTTTCAAGTCTTTGTTGTAATTGAACTACAAATTTTTCAGAATCATTTTTATTTTCATCTTCTTCAAATGTAATAGGAATGGGTTCTAGTTGTGTATGAATTTTATCATATGCTATACCTTTTAATCTTCCTAATGTATCATTATAACAATAAGTTCTTAGATTATCAACATTTACACTTTGAATATCTTCTGTTGAAACAGAATCATCATATATAACAGAACTTTTATAAATTGATCTAAGAAACCATCTAACTGATTCATCAATAACAGTAACAAAATAAATAATTGGATTTTTATCTTCTTTGCATAAAACCATTATATTGTTCATTATAAAATTAAAAATATGAATTACATGTAAATCAATAGTTTTACATTGAACCATTTTAATATAATCCCACATATATTTATCAGTTTGATTATATCTATATGTTTTAGTTTTAACAATATTAAATATTTTATATGTTAATTCTTTTGTAATATCTGATGCTATATAATTATATATAATTTTATTAGTTCTTTTATCTAACATAAAATCTTCACAATTTGAAATAATTGAATAAATTTTTAAATAAGAAGAAAATCTAATAATTTTTTCAACTTCATCTTCTAAAAATAAAATACTATTCTTTTTAGCCTTAGTTTCATCAACAAAATTAGAAAAATCAATATTAATAAAATCAATATATTCATCTACATATTTTTTAATATTTTCTATATTATCTTCTAATATTTTAAATTTATTATCTGACTTTGAATACTCATTTAAAAATGAAATAAACCATTTATCAAATCCTTCAATATTTTTGGATATATTTTCAATAAATTCCGTAATAATATTATATTTATTTGTAATTGATGAAGTTATTAAATTAATTTTCATAAAAAATTCATC
>Ga0172377_10007278_pt1 | contig 11381 bp, 10 predicted proteins | sample Pumphouse3metaG_FD_119749 | JGI IMG/M metagenome (GOLD analysis project Ga0172377, IMG submission 119749) | Leachate microbial communities from a municipal landfill in Southern Ontario, Canada - Pumphouse #3 metaG | ecosystem: Engineered > Solid waste > Landfill > Unclassified | place: Canada... | reverse complement strand
TTTCAGTTATCATTTCCATAGCTTTTTATACTTAATATTATCACTATATTGATAGTATAACAACTGTAAAATCTTGTCAACTATTAAATATATATCACTGTATTAAATGTCAAATTTGTAGTATTATTCGGTAATATCTAACACTATTAGTTTTTGATATTAACTGCCCATTGAGAGTGGTTATGTTCAAAAATAATTATATTTGGAAATTAATTGATGCTTTTGTCTCTTACCTAATCCCCTTTTTACATTATCTAGTAACTTTATTGTTGGTATTACTGGGTTTGTATTTAATTTATCTTATTTTTAGACTTGTTTTTCAGGTAAAAAGTTTTAAAAATCAAAGTGTTTTTCTAGAAATCACTCCGCCAAATTTAACTGAACAAAGCAGTTTTACTACTGTTCAATTATTTAATGCAGTTCATGGTTTATTGCGACAAAAAGGTTGGCTGAATCGATTATTTGATATTTCAAAACAATATTCTTTTGAAATATATTCAACTAAGGAAAAAGGAATTCGATATGTATTTAGAATATCTTCGGATGACGCTCAAAACATAAGAAAAAGTTTAGTTTCCTATTTGCCGGGAGTAAAAATTAAAGAAATTGGTGATTATTTAGGTGAAAGTAGTCAGGGAATAATTACGACAGTAAAACTGTCAAATAATTTTTTAATACCACTTAAAAAACAAGAAAATTTAAAAGAATATGACCCAATCGCTTATTTAACCGGAGCGATGACAAAACTTAATGATGAAGATTTAGTCTCAGTCCAATTTATAGTCTCACCAATTGATAAATATTTAATGACAATAGTTAAAAAATGTCGAGGATTATTTATTAATAATGGTGATGTATTTTCAGGAATAAACGTTAGTAGTAGCATTTTGGTTAAAATTTTGGCTTTAGTTCTGCAAATAATATTAATACCGATTGGAATTATGGTTTTCTTATTTACTGAAGGCAGAGAAGGGCCATTTTTACCTATTAATATGAGTAGAAAGTTTAATAAAATTAGTCCTTATAAGGAAGCGGTGGCGGCACAAATAAAAAACAAAATTGACCAACAATTATTTAGTTGTTCTTTAAGGATATTTATTAAAACCTCGAGTAAAGATGAATCTTTAAAAATTAAGAAAGGATTTATGTCAGCTTTATCGCCTTTTACTAATTCATCACATCAATCTTTAGTTAGTAAAAGATTTTTAAAGATAAACATAATTAAAAATATAAATTTATGGCTGTTTAAAAATCGAATTAATATTAATCGGGATTTAGTTTTATCAACTTCGGAACTATCAGACTTATATCATTTCCCTTATATGACGACAACTAAAACGGAAAACATTTCTAAATTGCATACTAAAGAATTACCGGCACCGATTTCTTTAAAAAATAAAGAAGGTCGAGATATTTATTTTGCTAAAAATGTCTATGATGGCACAGAAACCATGATTGGATTGACGAAGGATGAAAGAAGACGACATGTTTATATTATTGGGGCAACTGGAACTGGTAAATCGACAATGATATTGTCGATGATTAAACAGGACATTGATAATAATAAAGGAGTTTGTTTACTTGATCCGCATGGAGATTTAACAGAACAAATACTGGGGATAATTCCTAAAGAAAGAATTAAAGATGTGGTTTACTTTAATCCTGATGATATTGCCTTTCCAATGGGAATAAATTTGTTGGAATTAACCCCAAATTTAAATGTAGATGATGCTTTAAGAGAAAAAGAATTTATAGCCGAAAGTATCATTTCTGTATTTAACAAAATATATAGCGATAAATATTCAGGGCCAAGAATGGAATACATATTGCGTAATGCAATTTACACTGTTTTTACAGTTCCAAATGCAACTCTTTTTACGGTTAACAAACTATTAATTAATACTGCTTTTAGAAAATCGGTGGTCAGTAAATTGACTGATGAAAACTTAATTGAGTTTTGGAAATATGAATTTGGAAAATCGGGTGACTTTCAAAAAGTTAGTATGGTGATGCCAATTACCAATAAAATTGGTCGTTTCCTTTTTTCTCCAACTGCTAAAAGAATTTTAGGACAAGAAAAATCAACTATAAATTTTGACTCGATTATGAATGGCGAAAAAATACTTTTGTGTAATTTATCAAAGGGAAAAATTGGAGAGGATAACTCAAGTGTGTTTGGGGTTTTAATTTTGGCAAAGATTCAATTAGCGGCCTTAAAAAGATCGAGAATCAAACCAGAAGAGAGAAAAGATTTTTACTTATATGTGGATGAATTTCAAAACTTTGCTACACCGGCATTTGCTCAAATCCTTTCAGAAGCTAGAAAATATAAATTATGTGCCACCTTGGCCCACCAGACAACTTCACAAATTGAAGAATCATCTTTGACAAATATAATCTTGGCCAACACCGGAACTGTAATTTGTTTTAGAACGGCTAATCCGGAAGATGAAAAAATGATACTGCCGCAATTTAAACCATATGTAATCGAGGGAGAAATTAGTAATTTGCCGTCATACCATTTCTTTATGAAACTTGGAGCGCTAAATCCTGAGGAACCATTTTCGGGAGTGACGATTCCCATTAAAATCAAAGATGATGAAAGAGTGACGGAGCAAATTATTAATAGTTCTAGGCGTTTATATGCTATGGAATGGAAAGAAGAAGTTAAAGAAAATTATTTAGAAACAATTGAAAGAATGAGGGGTAAGAAAACTAATTCTAAAGGTTTTACTCCTGAGGAGTTTAATGATTAAAACAACTGGTACCGTACCAGTTAAAAAATAGTAATTTTAAAGCTAATTTATAAAAAACTTTTATACATATTCTTTTATAAATAAAAGAAGAGAATAAAAATGTTAAAGAATAATACAACAAAAAAACAAAATGAAATCCTTGACTACTTATATAAGTTCTACTTTCTTAATACTAATCAATTACAAAAACTCTGCCATCATAAACAACCACAAACAGTTCAAAAATGGCTGAAAGACTTAAAAGACAAACAATATATAAATGCATATGATTTTAAAGAAAATAAATTCATAGCTAAGACTCAACCGACTGTATATTATTTAGATAAGTTAGCTAGACTTAAATTAAAAAATGATGAAAAGTGTGACTTGAGTGTATTAAAGCGGGTCTATCAAATTAAAGGTCTTTCAAAAGAGTTTATTAAAAACTGCATATTTATTGCCGATATTTATATCGATCTGGAATCCCGAATGAAAGATAAAGAAAAACTACATTTTTTAACGTCAGCTAATTTAAAAGATTTTGATTATTTGCCGACACCTAAACCAAACGCTTACATCGCCATTAAAAAACCTAAAAAAACAACTAGATTCTTTTTGTTTATTATTAATCACAAAATACCTTGGCGGGTATTAGACCAAATAATGGCAAATTATGCAGATTATAGTTATAACAATAATTGGGCTGATAATAGTCCAAATCCCCTACCTTCATTTTTAATAATCTGCCCTAATAAAACCACTGAAAAACATATTTTAAAAGTTCTTAATAATGAACCATTAAATGCTTCGTTTTATCTAAGTACTAAAGATTTAGTCCATGAGTCTGGATTAAGAGGTGATGTCTGGGAAAAAGTGGAAACATAATATTTGCCGCTGCTTTTGACAACGGCAAATATTAATCCTTTTTCTTATCTACAACCCCAATAGTGATCTAATTCTTTTTGACCCTCTTTCGTCTGTTTAAATTCATAAAATAGACGGGCGCCTTTATCACTCAGTAGAGGGATAAACTCTGGTAATTTACCAGCTTCTATTTTTCTAAACTCTTGGAGTTGTAAATCAACTGTGTAACCTTGGAATATTGGTAATTTTTTAATCATTTGTTTTTAATTATTTTTTAATAATTATTTAATATTTAATCTGGCTAAATGGTTTAGAAGTAAAATAAAGATCACGTTCAATACCTAAACCATAAGGCCCTTTAAGACTTTCTAATTCAGTAAGAGAGAAATAACCCCATTCGTCATTATCATCTCTAAAAATAGAGACATAACCAAAAAACATTTTAGTTTCTGGATCATATTCAGTGGCATACCAAGTCCCCGCCCCAGTGGGATTGAAGAACTTAGCAATAACTAATGGGTCTTTCTTTTCTTCTTGACTACCAATTTGACTAAATCTGACTAACAACTCTTTGGTTAAAAGTTTCATTTGCTTTTTTCTCCTTTTTATAATTTTTAAATTTGGGTAGGTAGTGAAACCTGCCTGCCCAAATTAAAAGTGATCTAAAAAGCAGGGTGAAATTTAACAAGGGCCAGCGAAGCGCAGTTTATTGGAGTGAAACGAAAACCCTTGTTAAATGAGGGGTAAGACCCCTTAAAAAGAAACCGAGTAACATGGGTACTAGTTTTTTATCTACGATATACGATTATTCCGTAGATAATAATTATTTAATCTATGACACTTATAAGAACCAGAAAATATTAAAAGTCAGTTTTCATTAATCATAAGTTTTTTGAGGTGATTAAAATCAGGTCTGAAAATAATTTTCAACTGAGAATCGGCATTGATCTAGAAACATTTGTTTAAATAAATTTAAATTATTTTGTTCGTAAAAAAGCAAAGTGGCTTCCTTATAAAGATTTTCATCAACACTTCTTAACGGCAAAGGAAAACTACCATTGGCGATTAAAACTGCGTTGCCTAAAATTCGACTAGTTCGTTTATTACCATCTTCAAATGGTTGGATATAACTTAGAAGAATAATTGAAAGTAATGATTTGACAAAAACATTGTTAGTACTATTAATCAAATCACAAAACTTTTCAATTGCCTCTTCAATTTGAAATTGATTATCAAGCGGTTTAAATTTTGTACCGGTCACTCCAACTAGAGTTTTTCTAAGATTATTAGTGATATCTAAATCTTGAGTAATTATTTTATGTAATTGTTCAATTTTAGAACGGCTAATTATCTTAAATAAGTTTTTATTTTCAAAAACAAAATCCAAAGCCTTTTTATGATTCAAAAGCATAATTGCTTCTTCTTTCTTTTTACCTTTGGTCTCGCTTCCTTCCTTGATTAAGCGTTCAGTTTCCAAAAGAGAATAAGTATTGCCTTCAATCACACTAGATTTCCAACTAAGTTCAATAGTCACTCTTTCAATTTCTTTTTTAATTATGGTTGGTGATAATTGAGAATAATTTTCTTTAAATTTTGAATTAAGTGTTTCTAATTGAGATTGTTCTTTTGGAGTGAAAATTGGAAAGTTTAAAAGTTGACCAAAAATTTCCATATTAAAGTTGGTAAGGATGTCTCTTTTATCGGTTTCTATTTCAAAATATTTTTGATAATTAATTGGTCGAAAAAATAAAGCTTTTGATAATAGAGAATATTGAGTGGCTGGACCATTACCATTTCTATTAAGGTATTTAAGTTCAACCAATTCAGAAAGATCTCTGGAAATAGTGACAACAGAAACTTTCTGATTTAGTTTTTCTAATATTTCCTTAGGGCCTATGTTTTGTTTTGGTTTTAAAATCTCTAAGATTTTTAGTTGGCGATCATTAAGATTATTCATATTAAAATCATATCATATTAAATAAATAATCACATCATTTTGACATGATTATATAGGAAAAATGATATGATTATAGTATTTAATTGAACGGAAACCCTTGTTAAATGAGGGGTAAGACCCCTTTAAAGAAAATGATGATATATACTTAATGTATTAAGTTCTTGACAGATCTTATATAATCTTATATAATCTTATATATATGAATAATAAGTTCGATTTTAGACTAGAAAATATCTCTTCTGACATTTGGTTAAAGATTACTCAAATTGAATCTCTTAAAGGTAAATGGGAAGGAAGTACCAACCTTAGCCCTCAAATCCTTGGCCGATTAAAACAATCAGTATTAGTTACTTCAACTGGGGCTTCCACTCGTATTGAAGGATCAAAACTATCTGATAAAGATATTGAAAAAATGATTCGGGGGATATCTATCGATAAATTTAGTAATCGAGATGAACAAGAAGTTCAAGGGTATTATGAACTACTTCAAAATGTCTTTAACTCTTGGGAGTCATTGATATTTAATGAAAATATCATCAAACATTTTCACAAAGAATTACTGAAGTATGTCCAAAAAGATACATTACATCGAGGTGAGTATAAGAAAAAAGAAAATACGGTGGCAATTGTAAACGAAGAGGGTAAACCAATAGAAATTCTTTTTGAAACCACCCAGGCTTATTTAACCCCCAAAGAAATGTCCGAACTTATAGATTGGACTAAAAATGCCTTAGACCAAAATAAATACCATCCACTTTTAGTGGTTGCTAATTTTTTAGTGGAATTTCTTAATATTCACCCGTTTGAGGATGGTAATGGCAGATTATCAAGAATTTTGACCAACCTTCTACTACTTAAATTCGGTTATGCTTATATGCCCTATGTTTCACATGAGAAGTTGATTGAGGACAATAAACCTGAATATTATTTAGCCCTTCGTCAAAGCCAAAAGACATTAAGAACTAAACATGTCGATATCTCGCCTTGGATTAATTTCTTTTTAGATATATTACTGACCCAGTCTCAAATGGCTATCCAGTTATTTACTCAAACAAATATTGAAACCATCCTTTCACCACAACAACTTATAGTCTGGAATTATATGAAAAGTGTAGAACAGACAACACCAAAAGAAATTTCGCAGGAAACAGGCGTACCTAGGCCAACTATTAACCAGGTGCTAAACAAACTATTGGAATTAAAGATGGTAGAACGTATCGGTCAGGGAGCAACGACACGATATCAAAAAAAATAATAGAACAAAAACCAAATTAGTTGATTTTTGAGTGAAACGAAAACCTTTGTTAAATGAGGGGTAAGGCCCCTTAAATAGACAACTTTCTTTTTATTTCTTCGACAGAATAATTGCCATTATTAAAACGAACTAAAGGGATATTATATTTTTGAAAAATAGAGCTAATAAATTCATCACGATTAAAACTTTTTGGATTGGAGTGAGAATAACCATCAAGTTCAATGGCGATCTTTGGTGTTTGAGTATTTTTATTAAACAAAACAAAATCAATTCTCTTGTTCAATCGGCTAAGTTCTGCCCGATTATGCCACTGTTTTATTGGCTGAAAAATAGCACCTAGTTGAACTTGAGGGTAAATATCGTACACTCCACCGATAGCTAATTTGAGTTGTTCAAAAAAGACTCGTTCATTACCGTTAAGAAGTGATGGACGAATTTGAAAATCATTGGCAGTAATTTTATAACCAAATTTCTTTTGGCCACTATTACCTTTTCGCGGTTTGAGCATATCGGAAACAATCTTCATAACAAAAACCATAAATAAAATAGCAATTGTACTTAAAATAGTTTTAAGATTCATATATAAAGTATAGCGGAGAAAAATATGTGGTTTTAGGGATATTTTCTATTTTTATACTTACAGTATTTCCACGTGTGTAATTTAGTTGTTGACAAATAGTTTTTCTTTTGAGAGACTTAATTGTGAAAAATTACAAATTAAAAGAAATTTCGGAAATCATAACTGGTTATACTTTTAGGTCGGCGATATCTAACTTTGACGATGGAAATTATAAGGTAATTCAGGCAAAGGATATCTCTAATGACTTGGAAATAAATTGTTTAAATTTAACAAAAATTAAATTAGAAAAATTTAATACTAATGCTTTGATTAGAAAAAACGACATTCTACTTACCTCTCGTGGTCGTTACCAATCGACCGTCATAAATTCATCTGAACCAATCATTGCTTCTTCTTCTGTTTTTATTATTAGACTAAAAAATCAAGAAATCGATCCTTTTTATTTGGCTATTTTTCTCAATTCTTTTTTGGCTCAAACTCAATTAGAAAAATTAACCAGTGGTAACTATATTAAATCTATTCCTAAATTTAATCTTGAAAACTTGATAATCCAAATCCCAACTTTATCAGTACAAACCAAAATAGTAAATTTAAATAAAAATATTAGACGACAACAATTTTTGTTAAAACGTAAAATAACCCTATTTTCTGATCTTTCTGAAAATTCATTAATTAAAATTTTAAACTAATAAAAATATGACACCAAAAAAATACGATCAACAAGAACTAAATAAAGTACTTTGGGCTGCTGCCGACTCTTCTCGATCTTCAGTCGATGCAGGAGTTTATAAAGACTATGCTTTGGCTATGCTTTTCTTTAAATATTTAAGTGATTTATCAAACAAAAAAAGATCTGAATATGTAGAAAGGTTTGGTGGCGACCAACAAAGAATTGAAGAGAAAATGCGTCTAGATCGTTTTTATTTACCCCAAAATACTTCTTTTGATTACATTTATTCCATAATCGAACACGACAATATTGGTGAAGAATTAAATAAGGTCTTGGACAAAATTGAGGAAGCTAATAAATCTAAGCTAGGGGGAGTTTTTAGTGTTGATTTTAATTCTGAATCAATTCTTGGAAAATTAGAAAATCGCAATAAAATGATTCGAAACTTAATTAGTGATTTTCATAAAATTGATCTTAGTGATGTCGGTGATGATGTTATGGGTAATGCCTATATGTACATGATTGAACAGTTTGGTGCTGATGCTGGTAAGAAAGCTGGTGAATTTTTTACTCCAAGTATGGTTTCTAAATTAGTTGCCAAATTAGCTCAACCAAAACCAGGCGACCGAATTGTAGATAATGCCTGTGGTTCAGGTGGTCTTTTACTATTAGCTGGCTTAGAAGTTGAAAAACAAGATTCTAATAACTATATTTTGTATGGTCAAGAATCGAAAGGTAGTACTTATCAACTTGCCAGAATGAATATGTTTTTACATGGAAAAGATTCCGCTCGAATTGAATGGGGTGACACTCTTAATAATCCTCTATTAACTGAAAATGATAGATTAATGAAATTTGATGTTTGTGTCCAAAATCCACCGTTTTCTCTTAAAAAATGGGGTGCTGAAAATGCAGAAGCTGATAAATATAATCGATTCTTTCGCGGTGTTCCACCAAAAGATAAGGGTGATTATGCTTTTATAACCCATATGGTTGAGGTTTTAAAACCAAAAACTGGTCGAGGTGCTGTTATTGTTCCCCATGGAGTTTTATTCCGTGGCGGAGCTGAGGGTAAAATCCGCGAAGCTTTCTTAAAAGAAAATATTATTGATGCTGTTATCGGAATCCCAGCCGGATTATTTCAAACCACTGGTATTCCGGTCGTCATTTTAATTATCGATAGATCTCGAGAAATTGGCGGCGCCAATGAATCTAAAAAAGATATTTTATTTATCGAAGCGTCAAAAGAATTTAAACCAGGTAAAGCGCAAAATACTTTGACTGATGAGAATATTGACAAAATTTATAATACTTATGCTAATCGTGAAGAGATAGAAAAATTTTCTCGAAAAGTAAATTTTGCCGAAATTAAGGAAAATGATTTTAATTTAAATATCACTAGATATATTGATACTTTTGAGGAAGAAGCTCCGATTGATATTGCTGCTAATCTTCGAGAATTAGAATCTCTAAAACCAGAAATTGAAAAATTAGAAAAGGAAATGGAAGGTTATTTAAAAGAGTTAGGAATTAAAAATTAAATAAAAATATGACTAATGAACCAATAGTAATTTTTGAAAAAATAAAAAAAGATAATGGTAATAGTTTTGAATTCTGGTCAGCCAGAGAACTTGGTAATATCCTTGGATATTCACAATATAGACACTTTTTACCTGTAATTGAAAAAGCTAAAGAAGCATGTATTAATTCCAAACAACCGATAAAAGAACATTTTGAGGATTACCTCCAAATGATCAAACTAGGTCATGACGCTGAGAGACCTATAAATGATATTAAATTGTCAAGATATGCTTGTTATTTAATAATGCAAAATGCTGATCCATCAAAAGAAGTGGTTGCACTTGGTCAAACTTATTTTGCTATCCAAACTCGTCGCCAAGAAATTCAAGATCAAATGATTGAAGATAATAAACGATTAGATCTTCGTGGGGAGATCACTGCTCATAACAAACACCTTGCCGAGGCAGCTAGTATGGCTGGAGTAAAAAATTATGGTGTTTTTGCAAACTATGGTTATATGGGGCTTTATGGAGGAAGAACAATGCAAGAGATTCATCATAAAAAAAATTTAAAGAAAAGCCAAAAAATTCTAGATTTTATGGGAAGTGAAGAATTAGCTGCTAATCTTTTTCGTGCCACTCAAACAGATGCGAAATTAAGACGAGAACAAATAAAAGGTGAAGTTATGGCTAATCAAACTCATTTTAAAGTTGGTCAAAAAATTAGGGAAACAATTAAAGAATTAGGTGGAACTATGCCAGAAAGTCTTACTACACCTGATGCTATCACCCAAGCAAAGAAAAGAATCAAATCCATTAGTAATAAATCAGAAAAGTTAAGAATTAAATAAAAAATGGATCAAATAAAAGTTTATACCACTAAATCTACCTCTTTGAGTACCATGAGTTTGCCTGTAATACCATTAAGAGAAACAAAAACTACTAGACTTTTATTTTTCCCAATGTGGGCCCAAGAATCTCAAAATCCATTAAGGGGAGGTTTTGTTTTTCAAAGGAAATCACCAATTGGTGTCTGGGAAAATATTTCATATGAATCTTTAACAACACTTAAAAAAGATGAAGGTTATCAATTAAACCTTGATGGAGAAGAAGTTTTAAAGTTAATTTCTGAATTTGAAAACTTAAAATCATTGTATAGTAAACAAGGTATGGTTTACGGTGAACATTCTGTAAGAGTTGTTGAAAATAATGTTGATGGAATTTTTATACAAATAACAGATCCGTCTAAAAAACAGATGGTTATTGATTCGCTTGAAAAATTAGAGCAAGATAAGTTTGATGGGCTGAGTTCTATTCTTAAGAAGACTAGTTTAGATAAAATAATAAATGAATTTGAAATCAATATGACCAATAGTGATGAATCTTTTTGGCAAAAATTTTTTGAAAAAAACCCAGAAATATTTCAATATTTATTTCCCTTTCCTTTAATTTACTTAAATGGTGAAACATATTTAGGAGGTAAAAATACTAAAGGAAGACAGGGAGCTGGAGGAACAGCAACTGATTTTTTGATTCAAAACAATTCTAATGGGAGCTTTGGTGTTGTAGATATTAAAACTCCATTATGTAAATTAGTCGGTTGCACTTATAGAGGTACTACAAAATCAGGATATAGAAATGAACTATCAAGAATTCATGGTAATTTAAGTGGTGGAATAGTCCAACTTGAAAACCAAATGTTTACAGCAATTAAATATTTTGAAACAGTTTTAGGTCCAGATTATGATAAATTAAATTTTTTAAATCCAACAGGTCTATTAATTGCAGGAAATCAGTTAT
>Ga0172377_10007276_pt1 | contig 11382 bp, 9 predicted proteins | sample Pumphouse3metaG_FD_119749 | JGI IMG/M metagenome (GOLD analysis project Ga0172377, IMG submission 119749) | Leachate microbial communities from a municipal landfill in Southern Ontario, Canada - Pumphouse #3 metaG | ecosystem: Engineered > Solid waste > Landfill > Unclassified | place: Canada... | reverse complement strand
TTGATATTGCTGAATATTTCTTTCAGGTAATTGTACTCCATTGTTTCAAGGAAAAGATTACCTTCGCCCGCTCCTTCCGGCAATCTCAGGTGTTTTTTTCTGGCAGCCAGAAATGAGGCCAGTTCCGGATCATCCTTGATCACTGGCGCTACCATACCATAAGCCTTGAGAAACTTATTGATCAAAAAGTTTTCCCATTCGAAATTCAATATTTTTCCCGGATTTCGATATGAATATAGTTTACTGTACGAGGTCCAGTACAGATAATCCATATCAGGATAAAGCGAAGACATCCGGCTTAAAATGATTGCGGCCTTGCGCGCATAGCGTTGGTCGCCGGTGAATAGCCACGCATAGGCTAAATCCAACGCCCCGGTAGAATATCCCATGGGTCCGACTGGATAACGACGTCTTCCCCAAGCCGCATGCAAGTTGTAGGTGCCGACAAACATATAACGGTCACCGTGTTCATCTACCCAACCATCTCCAGCGTCAACATATTTGCGGTGTTCAGGGTCTTTGGGATCCGGATGATCTTCATTGAAAAGCAGTGAAGAATCCGCTTTCTCCGGATTGAATGCTCCGTTTTCATCGATCCCGGAAAGATAGTATTTCATGAAGTCGTTTTTGGGAAACCACTGTTTGCATTTCGGACATGCCGTTTTCCATGGCTTATTGACGGGGTCAGTGAGCCAATGATAATAACCATAATTGCGGTTAATCGCCGGTCCGCAGTCGGGACATCCTTTCTCGCGATTTGGCCAGGTTACACGGGAAACACTTTGCCCCGGCATCTCCAGCCACAATTGCTCGTCAGGTATCGTCAGCCAGTACTGAGCATTTTTCAGTATTCTGTTCTTTTGCTCTGCCAGCCAAGGATGCTCTTTTGTCGCATCTAACAAATTGCCGCGTAATTTGCCATAATCCGATAACCCCTGAGGCACTGAATAGCTTAATAACGGTTTATTGCCTCGAGGAGGCTGGATTTGGCGAGCTATCCCTGATTTTTCATCTTTCGGAGCAATTCTGACGCTAACTTTATCGCAAAACATTATCGCTGACTTCGGAACTTTGGCAAAACGCATCCTGATCCTCATTTTTACAGCTTCATCAGGAACCACAAAATTTTTACGAATACTCCGCCATTGGGTTGTCGGCAAAAGTCCGGCAATGCGCACCTGCCCTATCGGCTTCCCTTTTTGATCAGTAAAAAAGATGATTACAAAGGCTTTTCCCGGCGGAAAACCTTCGTTAGTCTTGTAATGCATAGAAAACTGCAATTCGGAAACCGGTTTGACTCCAACCGGCCCATAACTCCATGGATACTGATAATAATCCATGTTGCCACGGCTTTGAATTGAATAGTTGTCACTGAGTTTTTCAGTAACGGATTTCTCTGCATATTCCGTAAGCGTTAATATTTCATCATTATTACCGGGCACCGCCAGAGTTCCCTCTGAAGCGAATGCTAAACCGGTTATAATCGCGAAAAAACCTATGCATATTTTTTTCATTTTAAATCCCTGCTTGACTTGAGTTTAGAGGATACAAAAAAATTGACTCATTCTTTAAACAATTTATGTCATAAAAATTATGTTCACGCTTCAGATTATCTAAAAAAAGAGCGATCATCTTGACACTTTATTCCGGGGCGCCGCTACTAATTCAAAACTGATCGATATATGGGACAATCGCATTGTGCATTTTCAGTGTTTCCCTGATTATCGACAATGGCACATCGCGAGAAGCAACCCCCATTTTAACCGCTAACGCCGCAGTTGCGCCTGCCGCCTGCCCCATTGCCATGCAGGAAGCCTGAACCCGCAATGCAGAAAAGGCAACCTGGTCGCTTGAAAGACAACGTCCCGCCACCATTATGCCGCGACTCCCCCGGGGAATTAGAGCACCTAATGGAATTGAAGGAATTTTATCGTACGGCAGAAATTCACGGGTTATACCGTCCTCGTGATGGATATCGATAAAATAAAGCGTAAAAGCAACGGCATCGTCAAACAGTTTTCCATTGATATAATCCTCATATGTTATCGTCTTTTCTCCGACGATACGCCAGGATTCCCGGATTGAAGTGGCGCTGCCCATGACATCCAGCGACGCTTTTTCGCATCCCGGAAGTTGTCTGATAAAACTAAACATCCTGAGCAATGACTGATGCGCCTCGATATTGGCTTCGGTTTGTGTAATGGAAGAAGAGGAATCGGCATCAATGATATGTTGTTGATTCATGCCACCACACTTAAGAAAGTGGATGAACGGTTTGTCATTAAAACAAAAATCACATTTGCGAATTGTTCCGTCCGCCAACGCCTGCCGGTACTTATTTTCAATCAAGTCACCGTCCAGCTGTTCGATGTCATAACCGGTAATTTTAAAACTAAGTGTCCCGGGCTGCCTTGTTTCTCCGCGTTGCCTAGGCAAATTGAGCATTCCGACAATATCGGCATCACCGGTACAATCGATGATTTCTTTAGCTCTTATTGTCCGTTCGATATTTTTTCCGACAGTGGTCAGTTCCCATTCATCCCCGCAACGTTCAACCGCAACGACAGTTTCATGGTAGTGAATAACAACTTTACTTTTCAGACATTCGTCTTCCGCAATCAACGCATAAATGTGCGGATTTAAAAACACATGATAGCTCGGACGGATTGGACTGGGATTTAAAAAATCCGGCAACGGAATATTATCAAGCTTTTTATTGGCTAGAATCAATTCCCAGCCGATACCCTTGATTATTTGCTTATAGCGCGAATAAAAATATGCCGGTGCGGGTATGCTGGTTATGGTGCCGCCCAATTTTCCGGTCATTTCAAACAGTACAGTGCGAGCACCTTCGCGAGCCGACTGAAGGGCGGCAATAACGCCAGCGGTACCACCGCCGACTACTGCCACGTCGACAATTTCCTTACAAACATTTTTGGTATTATTCATCTCAACAGCTTGTTCCTATTATTGTTCTTATTTAGGTTAAAAATTACTTCCTATAACTTGCGTCAGTTATTACTTAATATCAAACATATCCCACTTCAATTCCAGGAAACGCTTTGAAGTTACGCTGCCATCAGCCATGCCGTTGTTGCCTCTGGACTTATTTTGATGAACCTTATTCAGACTGAAATAACTGCTTGGCAACGCGGTTGAATTGCGGTATGGCAGCAAATTCCAGCGCCGGTGATAGATCGCCCTTTCAGCAAAAGCGATTTTTGATGAAGCATTACGCAGACGCGATATTTTTTAGAGTGCTGTGGACAATGTTATCCGCTGATCCTGAAGCTTCAGCGGCAAGCTTGCCATTCATGGTGTAATTTATCCTTCCGGCTGCTTCAACTTCAGCTTCAGTAGCGGCCGAATCTTTTTGCGAAGTCGGACACTGAAACACTTTGGGATTTTTCAAATATTGTAATGCCTGCTGCCCCCAAAACCGGTTCTGATAGGTCGTATCCCAAGCATGAGTTCCAGCATTGTCATAACACGTTCCGCCATAGGTGCCGATTGCTCCGCTTCCCACATTTACCGGACAATGAAATACATAATCGCCATAATCTCCGGCATAAAGCTGCATCGCGCTTCCAATCTGCTTCAAGTTGCCGACACAATTAATTTCCCGCGCCTTTTCCCGCGCTTGGTTCAACGCAGGCAAAAGCATCGCGGCAAGAATCGCGATAATGGCGATTACAATGAGGAGCTCAATGAGAGTGAACTCGTTGAACATGAACGACTTACATGATACAGATGTCCGGCTTCTTTTGGTTTTTTTTGAATCTTTCATAAGACCACTCCTTGTTTGTTGTTGTTAATTAAACATTTCCGGCTGAACAAAAAAATGTTCCAACCCTTCATATCAAATAATTTGTTCTGCAGGCAATTCTCCTTTGAAATAGTTATTAAACATTATAACTGGTATTACCCAGGGTGGGACACGCTTCTGACATGAGCTAATTGAGAATTTTTCCCGCTTTTCATAATTTTCATCAATGCCAATAGGAATTACGTCTAATTTCATTTTAACTGCAACCATTATTTTTATCCTCATTTACTCGCCACAACCGATATCATGATCTGGTCTTGCGAATCAGATCATGCAAAACAGCAGCATCCTCTATAAATTGTCCTGGATCATTATCTTTGACAAATTCCAAAAGTGCCCAATGTTCACGTCCAGATGACGCGGCCATATCTAAATAACGGCGCCAAAGTTTAGATCCGGCTATAAGCGGATGGCGAATTACTCCGAAATCTGCAGATTTTTTTACGCTCCAGTGAAAAACGTGTATGGTACCGAGGCGCGGTAAAACAGCATTGAGCCCGCACAGACATTCTTCCTCAGACAGTCCTATCGGCGGCTGCCAGGAAAACATCACGCCCGGATGGTCAGCCCGTTTTAGTAATTCGCCTACCGAAACATGAGTATCAGTTAAAGTTCCACCATGATATTCGATTGTTATGACAACATCCGATTTTTCAGCAATGTCGGCAATGCGCAGCAAATCGTCAACCACAGCCTGAAAGTATGCTGAATCAGCTTCATCAGGGCCTCGATCACCGGCCCAGACTCTTATTGCGGGAACGCCTAACGCAACTGCAGTTTCACAAATTTTTGAAAAATGAAGACCTTCATTTTCGCTGATGCCCGCACGATAGTAAGAACCGTAAGAGCAAGTTGAAAGCCCCGCCTCACGCGTCAGTTTACCAACGTATTCAGCGGTAGCAATATCTCCATGAGGGACGTGTTGCTTGCCCCACCATTCGATGCCGGCTAGACCGGCTTTTTTACAGCAATCAATCACCTGCGGAGGAGTAAGTTCCGCTAAAGTGATACTGCATGTACCGAGATGTATCATAACTACTATTCCTTGCGTTGAGAAAAATTCATTTTAAAGTCTTTATATCAGTAAGTCCAACTTCTTGAAATTATGTTATACATATTTTAAGCTCTTTTAGCAAAATCTTCTTGATAAACTTGATAATGCAGTGCCTTTCCGTCGCGCCACCGCCTGAATTCATCCAGCATGTAATCTGCCATTCTATGGACTTCGTCATTCATACTGCCTGCGATGTGAGTTGACAATTGAATGTTGTCCAAAGAATATAACGGTGAATCTGGAGACGGCGGCTCGGGAAAGGTTACGTCCAGCAATGCACTCAAATCATCTCGTTCACGTAATACTTCTACCATTCCGGATTCGTCCACTTGCGCACCGCGACCGGTATTGATGAATGTTGCTCCAGGACGCATTGCGGCGAAATGTTGTTTTGTTATGATCCCTCGATTATCAGGTTTATCGGGCAAATGATTGCTGACCACCAATGCGCTCCTGAACGCTTCATCCATGGTAACTAACCGTTCAATGCCTAATAACGCAGCCTCTTCAGGACGGGACTGAAGATAATTGCTCACCGCAATAACGCGGATATTAAAATTTTTCAACAATTTCAGCAAATGACGGCTGATCGAACCAACTCCCAGTAATGCCACTGTTTCTCCATAAACGCCGGGACCGATAACTTTTATGGCATCCGACCATTGACCGGATTTTGCGACTCTGTTATTAATAAAGTATCCTTTTAGCGAAAGCAGTATTTGTCCCAAACAAAATTCGGCTACCGGAATGGCATTTGCTTCAACGGCACTGCAAATCATAATCTCCCGTTCCAGAAAAGGTTCTGCAAATGCTCTTACCGAACCGGCAGCATAAAATACTGCCTTGAGCTTAGGCATAGCAGCAATTTGCTGCTCATTAAGACGCGGTATACCCCATGTTGAAAAGATAACTTCAGTTTGACTCAATTTCGGCAATTCGGAATCCAGATTATCCGCTGTTACCGTTTCCGGATGAATATTGGTATTCGCCAGAAGCCATTCCATGGCGGCAGAACTGTAAACATAGTCTATCATGGCAGAGTCTTTGGCCATTAAAACTGCATTTGTGGACATGGTACACAATCTCCTTGTGAATTTTGTTTCTCTTTAGTTTTTAGATATTTCAAATGCCCTGAATCATGACAGTTTTTGTAAAATTCATCAAGGGGGTAACATCCTGAAATCAATCCATTGCGCGGAGCATTGGTACAGTCGCCGAAGGTTCTACATATGCGACGTCGATCCAGCACTATCCCAGATAGCGTATCGCTACATATTTCAGGGTAGGCCAACGCCATTCTGCCGATACCAACAAAATCCGTTAAATTGTTTGCAACAGCATATTCTGCAACCGTCGGCAGCCACTCCTGTAAATAGGTGTATCCGGATCCGACAAACAGCACATCCGGACATTGCCGCTTAACTTCAGCAACCACCTTGATATGTCTGATTACGCCGCACAATGGGTCTTCCGGCGGCAGATAACCGTCTACTACCGGATAATAAGCCGGACGTTGAATGTGTGGATTATAATATGGGCTGCCAACAGAGGCACAAATCATATTAATACCGAGACTTTTTGCCAGCTTGATAAATTTAACCGTTTCAGTCAGATCATAACCATGTCCGGAACCATCGCCGCCGAACGCGTAAGGATATTCACCGTTCCATTCCATAGGTTTACCAACACCGTCAGCGCCAGTCTCATAAGGGAGAAAATCAAATAAGCTAAGACGAACAGCAATCTGCAATGATGGTGCAACATTTTTGATACCATCGACAATTTCGCGCAGAAAACGAGTACGATTTTCAAAACTTCCGCCATAATTGCCAGGACGATATACAGCACTGAGCAGTTCGTGGGCGAGATACCCGTGAGCGTGTTTGATGTCGACGAAATCAAATCCGGCTTGATATGCCAACTTTGCTGCAGCAACAAATCGTTCAATGATTTTTTTTATCTCGCGGTCAGATAAAACACCGCTGATATCGTTGCCAAATTTTTTATCAAGCAAAGGATGCGCATAAGCGGTTCTTCCTCCGGAACGCGGATTATCCTCCGGATGAGCAAAGCGCCCTGAATGCGTGAGCTGCAAACCGATACACAGATCGTCTGATCGGCTAAATTTTTTTCGGTGCTCTTCAACCATTTCGCGACGAAGAAATGCGATAGCGTCTACTGTTTCTGAAGAAATCATCATTTGACGGGAACTACTCCTGCCTTCATGCATGACCGCGGCCGCCTCACAACCAAACAACAGTTTTGCGCCGCTGCCCCCGAAACGCCGCCAACGACGAGATGTGAATTCGCTTGGAGCTCCACTTGGCAAACAGTCCCAACCTTCCATGGGTAAAATACACCAGCGATTGCCAATGACATGATTCTGATATTCAATGCTTTGACCAAGCGCCGAAACCTGCTTTGATGTTCTCACTTCGTCACAATTCAGTTCAAAGCCAAATTGTCCCGCATAATCGCTGAATTCAGTCAAACTCTTCAGTGTAGAAATTTTTCTGTAACTTTTCATGTAATAAGCTCTTTTTTGTGGTATTTTCAAGAAGTTTTAAAATCGCTTGTCTTTCCTGACGTGCACCAAAATGATTTCACAATCTTCGAGTGCCTCATAAGTGTGTTCAAGCAACGCGTCAAACTGGATCGACTCTCCGCTGTTAAGTTCATGCTTTTCGTTCGGCAGGTAAAACATCAGACGTCCCTTAAGTACCCAGCATAGTTCATAATCGTCACGGTGCAGATGCGGTTTAGAAACCTTGGCCCCGCCTTTAGCGATGCCTCTGAGACATTTCAGATTGCCATAAGCAACTTCGGAAAAAATGAAGCCATCCGATTGATGCTGCGAAGCTACAGCGGTATGTGAGGTTCGACTTTCAGCCAAAGAAACCAGATCAGAAGCAGTCAGTCCGAATATCTTGGCCAAACGATAAATAGTTTCCAGTTCTGCTACACATTGGTTGCGCTCCAGTTTTGAAATAACGCTAACCGAAACACCGCATTTTTCTGATAACTCGGCAATACTCATTGAATCGCGTTTTCGTAATTCACGCAAAATTGAAAAATCATAAATTCCTGCCATAGCCTAATTCCTTTATTGACTCAAAATGCCAGCCTTAAAACAACTTATGAAATCGTTTTGGGATGACGCTATTTTGATTTTATTGTGTAAATTCATATTTTAATGATTGTATATGGTTTTGTTTCGATAATCAGCCCAGATGTTTTCAAACCACCCGGCACAACGCGGTAGCGGCCGGCGAGGCACCCAACTATTATTCGTTTTCCCATCCTGGTAACTTGTTTCAAGCACTAACCCGCGAAATGTAGAATTTTCAGGCATAAACCGCCATTCATTTCCAAGTAATGGGTGGCAAAAATCCCCATTGCAATCCATCAACAAAGATGACCCTCTGGAGCCGACTCCAGCCGTAGTCTGAGCTATAATCGCCTCAAGATAAACGGCATGTGCCAGGCACAGCTGACGATTGCGCAAATGCTCAATAGTAGCAACAGAATCTTCGGCACCAATTCCGGCTCGAATCAGCCGATGGTACTGACTCCAAGCAGCTTTTGCCGCAATTTCTAATCCGTTGAAGTTCCTGATTTGCGCTCCGTAAGCTGACATACGTGACTGAAACTCATTACGATCCTCCCGCCAGTCGCCGCCATGAGTTGATTTTTGAAGATCTAACTCATTTACAGCAGTTTGTGCTATCATATCGAACTCCGCTGAATCTATTGAAAAACCGTTGTATTTGGCGGCAATGTATTCCGCTGCCCGAAACGCTCCTACTTGTCCGGAGTTCAACGCTGATCCGCCCGGTCGATACACTCCGTGAGATCCGTTCACCTCTCCAATTGGAAAGAGATGTTTGATATTAACAGACTCCCACCAATGATTAGCGGCAAGACCACCGTTATTATGCTGAGCGCATACTGCAATTTCCAGCGGTTCATTTAAAAGATGAATATTATGTAACTCATAAAGCTTGATAGCTTCGGGATTCATATGACGAAGACGTTCCAGCGGAGTGCCAAACAGCGAACCGGAGCGTTTCAGATAATCATGAGACTCCGGGCTAAGCTCTTCAAATTTGAACTCTTCACTATTTTCTCTGAAGTCTAAAAATACCCGACGCCCCTTGACAACAGTTTCAATATGAACCAGAATATCAAGAAGCGACGAACCTCCTGCAGCTTTACTCGCATCAAATGGCCATTGATATCCTTTCAAAAAAATCATTGAATTCATTTCTCCTGCAGAAGAAAAGTATGGACGCAAAAATTCTTGCTCATCACTTATTCCATCGGTAGCTGTAGAAATAAATTTAGGCATAACCTGCATGTAAGTACCTGAAACATTCCAACGATATTTGACAGAGCCCAGTCCGAATTGGCTTTCGGCCAAATTTTGAGCAACCGCACCGACCTCCAGCGCCAATCCGATTGCACCGGTATGAATATATGGATAAACGCTGTTACGGTATAGACCTCCGGGGCCGCCAACCGCAAAAATTATATTTTCAGCTTGATATGTTTCAATTTCCCCATCGATGGTCATTGCCAGAACCCCACAAACACGGCGATGCTGACCGTCATTAAGTGCCAACAACTTAATCGCTACTCGCTGTTCATAAACAGCAATAGCACGCCGCTTGACTTCTTTGATCAGGCATAAACACATCTCTCGGGAAGTGTATGGACCACAACTGGTGCCACGTCGCAACGGATCATGATCGGTTTTATAGCCGATAAATTGGCCATATTCATCGCGCGGAAAGGGTACTCCAATATTTACAAGTTGAAAAAATGCACGTGCCGAAAGGGCTGCTTCTGCCAAAGCCAGATCACCGTGCATTGCCCCGCCATTGAATAAAGTTTCCGCCAAAGTCTCCGGAGAATCCTGGTTATCCGCATACTGTCCCAGCTTATAATAAGTTTGCTTGTCACTGCCGGTATTTATGGAGGTGCCAGCCTTAAGCCCCTCCGTAAGAATAGCAATATTTTCGATACCTTCTGCGTGAAGACGTAATGCCGCAGTCAACCCTGCTGCACCGCTACCTAACACCAAAGTATGTACTTTATATTTTTTCATGGCAAATGTATTTCTCTTTAAAGCCTGGGAATCGTCATGCCGCCATCAACCTGAATGACCTGCCCTGTCGAGTAGGCCAAGTCACCATTTGCCAGCATAACTGCCGCTTTCGCAATATCTTCGGGATATCCCCAACGTTTTTGAGGAACGAGTCCATCGCTGATTAATTTGTCATATTTATCCTTAACCAAAGCGGTCATATCGGTTTCGATAATTCCAGGCCGGATTTCATATACTGGAATACCTGCTTCTGCCAAGCGAACCGCCCACAAGGAAGTCATCATGCTGACACCCGCTTTTGATATACAGTATTCACCACGGTTGATACTGTTCACAGTAGCTGAAATCGAACCGATATTGATAATGCAACTTGTGAAGTCGGAATTATTTTTGTGCTGTTCCAGCATATGCCTAGCGACAAGTTGGGTTAGAAAAAATGGTCCTTTCAGATTAATATCCATTACCCGATCGTAACTATCTTCAGTCATTTCGGTAATGTCAACTCGTTCTTTAGGAGCAACTCCGGCATTGTTTACCAGAACGTTCAATGCACCAAAGCGTGATAATACTCCATCAAGCATTTTTTTGCGCGCGGTAGCGTCAGCAACATCGCATTGAAAATAAAAACCGTCAACTCCGAAAGTCGAAGCCAACTCTTCTACTTCTCCAACACCTGATCGGGGGGTAGTCAAACCGCAAACCGCAATATTGAACCCAGCTTCCGCTAATTTTTCAGCTATGCCCAGACCTATACCGCGTCTGCCACCAGTAATTAATGCACATTTTGTCATTTCTTACAACTCACTGAATTTGTCAAATTTATCTTTAACAATATATTTAACTAAATTATATATCGTTTCAGAAAAAAAGCAATACCTAATCTTAATAAATAACGAAAAATTTAATGGATAAAGTAGAATTCAAGTCAGAGCCGCTTCACGGCAAAATAGAAAAAGTATTGAGTCGCAACAAAGAAGATTCAGCAGTATTAAAATCTCAACTGCTTGCGGATTTAATCGATAGATAGCAAGCGCCGCGCATTATCCCAGAAAATTTTATTTTTTTCTTCCGGCGAAAGAGGAAGGCGATTGATAAAATCAACATCTTTCTTCTGGTCACGCCATGGACTGTCCGAGCCGAATAATATCCGGTCTATTCCGTGCGAACGCATCATTTGGACAACCTTATCATCCGGTACGAAGCCATCGATAAAACTGGTATCGAGATAAACCGGAAGCCCGATCAGATGTTTTTCGACATCATCCCACATGCCCCATGATCCGAAATGAGCCAGTATCAGCGTCAGTTCCGGCCAGCGCCGATGAAATGCCGCCAATGATTCAGGGTCAGAGTGATAGGGCGGTGGAAAGCCGATATCACCGCCGGCATGAGTCA
>Ga0172377_10007275_pt1 | contig 11383 bp, 11 predicted proteins | sample Pumphouse3metaG_FD_119749 | JGI IMG/M metagenome (GOLD analysis project Ga0172377, IMG submission 119749) | Leachate microbial communities from a municipal landfill in Southern Ontario, Canada - Pumphouse #3 metaG | ecosystem: Engineered > Solid waste > Landfill > Unclassified | place: Canada... | reverse complement strand
TTGCGCTTCTTCGCACTGTCGAGTGCTTTCTGCACAGCCATTACGGTTGGTTTTTCTGCCAATATAATTCCTCCTCGTAGTGCATGCGAACCCGAAGGTTCTCCTACAAGCATTCCGTCTTAATAAGAGAGTAATATATAAGGTTTGAGGGCCCCCTACACAGAGTAAGAACGACCGTATACAGGAATATCACCGATGGAGACGTATACTTCTGGGTTTGTATAATCTGTGTCAATGGTTAACGTATAAGACGACCAACCATTGAAGGAATCTGTTACTGTGATGAAATTACTTGTTTCATACGATATGCCGGAGACAATCGTCTGTGCCAAATATTTATGGGTATCACTGATGATGTTCCCGCCGAACACGCAAATCATCCCAGTGCCGTTGTAATATTTAGTAAGACTAACGCTACTAAAACCGTTTTCGACAAAACCTATATTGACGGAATATGGAACATTGACACTGATTCCAAAAGTCGATTCGTTATACATTATCTTCAATGCAGATCCGATATTCCTTTCTGTGTCGGGATCTGAACCGAACGCGGTGTCAGAATTAATTGCCCCAGTCATGTTAAAGAACAGTATGTCGTAGTTCTCGATTGCAGACAAAGGCTCTGTAGAGGTTATATCATGTGCTGAGTATTTGCCTATTGCATCATATATCCAGTAAATACTTCCTCCATTGGTCAGCCAATCAAACAAAGTATCGTCTGTGTTTCCAGTATAAACCGTGTCAGGGAATGCACCCGTCATCATCACAACCGCATATCCATCGCAATGTGTAGAATTAAGCAGTGTCTCTAGAAGAAGTGCATCGCACCGAGTAAATGTTACCCCTCTTATTTCTAATTCCTGTTCGAGATTTGAGATTTTTTCCTCTATTTCTTCGTGCGTTGTGTTCACGACAGCATAGTTCTCATCAAAATATACGTACAAGTGTTCTATGTTTGAGAAATTGCCGTTATCGAACATCGATATTGTGTACTCATTCGACACAGAGGAGTATACATTGCATGTTATGTCATTGCCGTCGATTTCAATATTAGAATCGTATGTGTATGGAGATATCCAGTACACGGAGACCTGTCCTATCATTATCACAACGATCAGAATTATTATGAGTAGTAGGGGGAAATCAATCTTCTTCATGGAACCTCCGTTTGAAAAGAGAACTATGATATGCCAAATCAATAAGGAACATCCAGATACCTGACGTTCCGATTATTTTCAAAGGAATTGTGTTGTTGAGGGAAATGGCATCTGCTAATTCTACTAGGTGATTCAGATCTAATAAATTGGTATTGACGGCAAATGTGTAGAGGAAAGGAAAAGGGTCCCCAAATATCACTGCGATATACGTAAATGACATGAGAAGGAAGAAAGGCAGGAATCTGAGATTTCTAACGGCGATACAATATGCAAATATTGGGACGGTAAATACATAGTATGATGGTGAACCTGCAGGGACCATTAAAACAACCGCCATCGTTAACAAAGCTATCATAAAGAAACACGAGTTCAATTCTTCAGATTTATGATGTTTGGCATAAAAGTAAAGCAATACACCCATCAGCATTGCTAAAATTATTACCATTGGTTGTAGAATAACGAATGCTGAATAATCCATCAATATTCCAGAATCGACAGTGCTAAATCTTCCCGTTATGCATTCAAAGATTTTATCTGTTGAACCGTAAAATATCTGTGGCATACAAATTATAATGAAAGTGACGAAGGCAGTAATGATGCTTGTAGACAAATTGGTCAGACCAGTTTTTAGTGATTCTCTATGTTTGATGAATATGTATGATATAAGCACGAACATTATGTAAATCGGAAACACTTTGGTGCATATTGCCAGTGAAAAAGCGATACCAGCCAGAGCATATCTGTCTTTGGAGACGAATATCAATGTCAGAAGCATAAAAATTACAGCAACAGATTCAAACATGGTCGATGCGCACGAAACAACAATGACCAATGGGCAAAGAAACCAAACTGCAAAACCAATAGTTGCCTTCTTTTTGTCGTTCGTTGAAATCATTATGATTTTGTATATCAGTAGTCCTGCGATGATATCCATAAGGGTCAAAAAACCTTTCAACAGAGCCAGATATGCAAATGTTGGAGTCCAGATATAGCCACTACTGTTTGCGACGAGAATCATAGAATCAGGGTTTGATGAGAAAGTTTCGATTCCGAAAAGATATTTTCCAGCGTTCATAATTGAGGAAAGTAAATAACCCCATATTGGAGGATAGTAATAGCCAGGTACTCCGTACAATCCAAATTCAGAAGCAATATTGGCTGAAACTCTTATCCAATGGCTTGTATCGTAGACCAGTGTAAAGAGGATCCCGACAATTATTCTTATGATAATACCAATTATGCAAATCTGTACGATTCTGTTAGACAGGATTGAACGGGTTTTTTCTACAAGCATAATTGCAGCCTATGTAGAGTTACCGGAACTTGCCACATAATAATCTTTCTAATACATACACTGCCTTTATCTTTAGAGGACAATGACAAATTATTAAATCCTGTTACATTTTCACTGCAACGTGAATGACCATATTCTTGAGAAGGACTTCACGAAAAGGTTTACACCAAATCTGGTGATGAATCTAATAGCACTGTTGATCTCTGCGCTTGTAGGTCTTTTGCTAGTTCCGTACTTTATCGATGAGTTAGGGATAGCTGCGTATGGTATTGTTCCGATTGCGACATCGGTCACTAGTTATGTGACACTAGCTTCGGATTCCATAGTAAATTCCGTATACAGATATCTTGCTGTCGCGATACAGCATAATCAAATCGACAATGCAAAAAAAACATACAGTACCGCGGTGTTGGGTCTATTAAAAGTCGTAATTGCGTTAATTCCCGTTGTGCTGGTCGTATCTTATTTGTCGCCTTATATATTTAATATCGGCGGCAGTACGTTGGTAAACGTTCAATTATTGTTTCTTGGAGTATTGGGATCAGTACTCATCATTACATGGAGTAACATATTCACGACGGTTCTGATGTCCAATAACAGATTGGATCTTCAGGGAATGGTAAAGATTATTCAGCTACTGGTACAGGTAGGAATAATTGTAGTTCTCTTCAGTATTGATGGGCCTTCTTTAGTAAACATCGGTATTGCATATTTTATTGCGGGTATTGTGTTTGCGGTAATGTGTTATGCGCTATCCAAGAAAATATCTCCAGAACTGAGAATGGAGCGTAATCGTTATTCTTCTGACCATTTCAAAGAGATTTGCAGCATAGGCGTATGGAATTTGGTCAATAATATTGGAAACCTCTTGTTTATCCAAATGTCTTTGATGCTTGCCAACATATTCTACGGTTCGGCATCAGGAGGGGAATTTTCCATCGTTGCATCTCTGGTTTCTATAGTGGTGGCACTGAGTGCAACTATGACTAATTTGTTTACACCCATTACCTATCATAATTATTCTGCTGGGTATTATGATGACATGAATAGGATGTGTCGTTCTGCTGTTAAGGTTGTAGGTCTATTTGTTGCGCCAGTTTTAGCATTTATTTGTGTTTTCTCACCACAGATATTGACAATTTGGGTCGGGGAATCTTTTGTGAATCTGAGTAATCTAATATGGATAATGCTGATCATGATGGTTGGTTTTGAAGCAATTGCGCCAGTGTATCCAATAGCCTTAGCGCGTTTGAAAGTAAGAGTACCAGCAATTACAACAGTTTTTTTCGGAGCATTCAATATTGTTCTTGCCACTGTATTTTATTATCTCACAGATTGGGGGTTAGAAGGCATTGCGATAGCGTGGACAATATCTATGTTGATAAAGAATTGTATTTTCTTCCCTTGGTATCACGCAAAGATTACAGGGCTTGATGGAACGGCGTTCCATCGTTCTCTTTTATATGGTTATGCTGGAATGGCAGCTTCTTTGGTTATGTACCTGGTCGTAGATTACGTATTCGAAGTTCCAGCCAATATTTTGATATTATTCATTGTGGCGGTTTTGGTCTTTGTTGTATATATTGCACTGATAATGAAATTCCTCCTGAGTAAAGAAGAAAAATTGTTGGTGAGGGCATCGGTTCCAGGGATAATTTCAAAGTTTATTCCAAAGTGGATACTTTGATTGCCGTCGATTAGGTTTAATAAATCATTTGTGATGATAGAGACCATGAAAGTAGCTCTTCTTTGTGCTTCCGGAGGTCATTTGACAGAGATGATGTGCGTCAAGAAAGCTTGGGAGAAGTATGATCATTTTATTGTAACTTTGAGTTGTTCCAGAACAGAGAGTATGAAAGAGAAGAGCTATCTGATTGAGAATCCAGAGAAGAATCTGAAGTCTTATCCTAGATCTATGAGAAAATTATTCTTTATGATGGCGAAGGAAAAACCAGACGTCATCATATCTACGGGATTGGGATGGTTTGATATTTTTGTATTTTTGTTGGCAAAGTTGAGCAAAAGCCATACGATATATATCGAAAGTTGGTGTAGAACGGATAGCTGTACCGGAACAGGCAATATTTTGAAACACATTGCAGACGAGTTTTTAGTTCAATGGCCAGAACTTGCGGAAGATGTTGAGGGAAAGGTCAAGTTCAGGGGTGGTGTGATATGATTCTTGTCATAGTTGGGACGTTGGGTTATCCTTTTGATAGACTTTTGAGGAAAATGGATGAGATTACTCCAGAGTTGGGTGAAGAGGTTGTAATGCAGTTGGGAATTTCAGAATATGAGCCTAAAAATACAAAATCTTTTCATTTTGAGTCAGAAGAGACGTTAAACGATCTTTATGATCGTTGTTCTTTATTGGTATGTCATGCTGGTGCTGGAACAATACTCAATGGATTGATACGCGGTAAATCGATAGTTCTTGTGCCGCGTAGGGCGGAAGAGAAAGAGGTGACGAATGATCATCAACTACTTTTAGTAGATAAGATGGAAAAACAGGGAAAGGCCATAGGGGTCACGGATGTCAACGGATTGAAAGAGGCCATTTTCAAAGCACGCGGGTTTTCTTCTGGACCAGCTGTCGTAGATCATAAGTTAGTAAATTATCTTTCAGATGTGTTGCTAGAATATTCTAAAAAGTGTTAGTTATCTACGTTAGCCATTTTTACGAATGTAGTTATAAATACGCTGTTTTTCATGAATTAATGAGGATTTAATAACAATTAAGCATAAAAATTATGCAAATTGATACCGATCGAGATCATATAATAAAACCATAACCAAATGGAGAGAAGACACTAATCAATTCTAATTCCAGAGATAGAATAATGGACATCTATAGCATTAACCAACAAGGGAGAAACAGATATGCAGAAAGATGAGTTCTCCGTAACATTACTTAGGCGGCATTCAGAGGAATCAAGAAGGAAAACAGGCTTAGGCGTTTATGCGGACAATTTGGAAAATATTTTGGATACAGCATCCATTTCTTATGATGTGATAGAGTTTAAAATGGATGTAAAAGATGGTGTTGGGGCATTCTTTTTCAGAGGGGTGTTCCGTCCTTTTCTCAACGTTTTGAAACATAGAAAAGACTGCATTTATCATATTACGGACGAATTATGTGGGATGTTTACACCTTTTATTCACGGAAAAAAAGTTCTTACGGTACATCATGTGGTGAAGAGGGGAGAATCTTCTGTTCTTTATCGTTGTTATTGGAGGTTTACCACAAAAATAGCAGTCGCAAATTCTGATATAGTAATTGCCGTTTCTCCACAGACTCGAAAGGAATTGATCTCTGAATTAAAAGCACCTGAGAATAAAGTCGTGACTTTCTATAGCTGCATAAGGGATGTTTACATTTCCAAAAATTTGGAAAGAGAGAAGATTGTCGGCGGTATTGGAGAATTAATTCCAAGAAAAAATTTTACAAAATTGATCAGAGCATTTGCCCTATTTAGCGCAATGCGCGATACACAGGATTACCGGTTGCAGATTTGCGGAAAAGGTGAGCAATATGGTGAACTGATGGATTTAGTAGAGAAATTGGGCCTGAAGGATAAGGTTACCATCGTTTCCGATCTTACCGTTGATCAAGTTGTGGAGTTTTACAATAAAATTATGGTTTTAGCAAACCCTTCGTTGCATGAGGGGCTTGGTCTTGTGACATTGGAGGCACAAAAATGCAACACACCGGTGGTGTGTATCAGGGGTGCAGACATTCCAGAGGACGTTACGCGTTATGCAATTTTCGCCGATGAGGACGATCAGGATTTTGCAGATAAGATACACAAGGTCGTTGTAAATCAAAAATATAGGAATCATATGATTGAAAAGGGAAAAGAATATGCGGATAATTTTGGAAAGGATTTCTCTGAGAATATTTTGAAATTGTATTGCGGTCTTTTGAAAAAATGACCACATAATAAAATAGCACGGATAATGTTGGACATTGATTGAAAGGTGGAATTATGAGAATAGCGATGGTGACTGACAGTTATTACCCGACAAGGGATGGTGTCGTCACATCGATAACCACTATCAAGAATGCACTGGAATCGTTGGGGCACGAGGTTTTTGTGATAGCACCAGATCCAGGAAAGGAGTTTCATCAGGAAGGAGTCCGTTATTTTCCGGCAATAGAATTCAAAGGATACAAAGGATATTATGTTCCGGTGTTTCCTTCCAATAAGATCGATGTGATGAAAGAACTTGATGTAGATGTAATTCATATTCACGGAATAGCGGTAATGGCACTGAAAGGAATGATATGTGCTCGTACTTTGAAGATGCCTGCGGTGATAACGTTTCACACAATGGTCGGAGACACCATGAGGTACTATTCGCCGGTACCGATGCCGCAAGCTCTTTCCGAAAAATTGGTTTGGATATATCTGAAGAACATATTGAAACGTGCAGATGCTGTGATCGCGCCGACAGAATCTACCGCTTTAGAACTCAAAAATAAAGGCGTATGTTCCAGAGACCTAAGGGTAATACCTACGGGAATAGATGTTTGCAGATTCGTTCCAGGTATTGATGGTTCTGAGTTGAAAAAGAAGTATACGATCGGAGAGAAAAAAGTAATAGTTTGTGTTGGGCGTGTTTCTTATGAGAAAGAGATCGATGTTTTGATCAAGGCCATGGTCGATATAGATGATGTTGTCTTGATGATAGTTGGAAGAGGGCCTGCACAAGACGATCTAAAAGAACTCGTTACAAAGTTGGGTATTGGTAAGAAAGTGATTTTCACTGGTTTTGTTCCTGACAGCGAACTGGTTCAGTATTATGGAGTTGCAGATGTGTCGGCATCGGCTTCCAGGTTTGAGACACAGGGGCTTTCTATTTTGGAAGCAATGTCCTGTGGATTGCCAGTGGTATGTACCAATGCGAGGGCGCTGGCAGATTTTGTGAAAAATGATGAGAACGGTTATCTATTCGATGGTACGTCAGAAGATTGTTCGAGGGTAATTAGAAAAGCCCTTTCTGCTGATGACAGTATTAGAAAGAATGCAAGGAAGACGGCGGAGCAATTCTCTATTACGTTGTCTGTGGCAAAAACCGTGTCTCTCTACGAAGATGTGATATCCGCAAAAAAGAAAAGATTAGGTGAATAAATGTTGATCGATATAGGCGGATGGATGTATGGATTTTTTGGCCCCTATGGAGGAGGGGGGGTTCTTCTGTGTATAATGCTGATATTCCTAATCGATGCGTTGGTATTTCCGACTTTGCCTGAATTATTTTTTGTCATTGGGTTTATATATGATCCGACGCCGATTTTCGGTCTTGAATTGTTATTCGCTGCAGCGATTGGGGAGATAATTGGGATCACTGCACTGTATTTCGTTGTAGAGAAGATTCGTATTCCGACCAAGATAAAAAATATTGCAGACAAATATGTCAATTTCCTGGTGGTCAGTGATGAAAGGATACTTCTTGTGAACCGTTTGGCACCAATGATTCCGTTTGCAGGAGCATTCATTAGTATCATTGATAGCTGGAAGTTGTCCAGGGCGTTATTTTACATCGTATTTGGGTGTTTCTTGAAGTACGGCGTGATACTATTGATGAGCAGTTTCTTTTACACATATTTCAGTAGTGATGCTGCGCAGACCTACACAATAATATTTGTGTTCGCTGTGATAATCGTCAGTTTCATTGCTTCTTTTCTTAAAAAGAAAAAGAAGCTGCCCGAAGAGAAAGTCATTGATTAAGGACATCTTTGTAAACTTTTTCTATTTTTGGAAGTTCAATATTCCAGTCGTAACCTTCTGCCTGTTTTCTGGCAAAACTTCCGAGCAAGGTTCTGCGTTCATTATCGAACAATATTGAATTAATTGCATCAGACAACGCTTTCGGATCCTTTGCGGGAACGATCACTCCGCCGTTACCAACGGTATCTGGAAGACCGTTCACATCAGAACACACCAAAGGACGGCCGTATGACATTAACTCAATGGCAGCGAGACCTAATGATTCGAATAGGGACGGCATTACGAAGAATTTACATGTACTCATAAGTACGGTCTTCTCTTCTTCACTGACGTAGCCCTTCATTTCGATCTTTTCCTCTAGGTCGTTCTTCTTTATTAACCTGGTAAGATGTTTGGATTCTGGGCCTTTACCGCAAATGATCAATTTGCAATCTACATCTTTCATTGCTTCTACGAGATAATTGAGACCCTTAGTCTTTACAAGCCTTCCCAAGGAAAGTATGAAATTCCCCTCTTTTTGACCAAGTTCTGGCAAAGAATTTAGGCAGGTCGGAACCGTCGTGAGCATGGTAGGGTCTATACCCCTTCGTACGAGATCGTCATGAACGTAATTGCTTACACAGATTATATGATCAAAGGTATCGAGACATTTTTTGAATTTGTTGTCGTTGATCACAGAAAATTTGGCTTGGAATCCTATGCCTTCACCCCACATATTGTGATATGTGAACACTTTTTTTCCTTTATATGCGGCAAGGTCTTTATTGTAAGACGGAGCCCATCGGTAATTGTAATTTACAATGTCTGCATCTAACGATTCCAATGTTTCTAGGATGTCACTCGATGAGATGTAAGGGGGGTTGTAGACATTTATCAGTCTTGATTTCAGACGAACAATGTCATAACCTTCTGGAGCCTTTTCCTTTGCTTTTGTTCCCGGAAGTTGTCCCGTCAAGACGGTAACGTCGTGACCGCGTGCCACAAGCAATCTACTGGTATCGTGCATACGGCGTTCAATACCGCCCATGTATGGGTAAAAGAAAGGGTTGACATCTACGATTTTCATTTTCCTCAGGGGGTATTACGAAGATCGTCGTATATTTCTGTACCGAATCATTGGACAATGGGAATGTCATCGATAAATGGTGTCTTTCCGTGAATGTACTTAACGTAGGTCCAAACAAATAATCCAAAACCAACAAGACTGATCAGAAGACCGACCCACCACCATTCTTGACCAAACAGGTAAGTTTCTTGTATCTCAGTAAACAAAATTGCGGGCATTACGAAGATTATAAGTAAGAACATATTGACTGTTACGTGACGGTCTTTGATGCCCCAAAGTAGGAACAATACTGCTGGCATTATAAAATATACATTCAATATTTTTGGGTAGCAAAGGAAGAATACGACCATTACCAATGCAGATGTTTGTGTGATGGACATTTTCTTCAGGTATCCATAGATCGATGCAGTAAACACACCGATCACCGTTGCTACTGTGAATATGATACTGGGAATATTTAATCCGCCTATAGCTAGGAAATGCCACGGACTTATGCCGCCAAATCCGCCGACAACTTGAGAATCATTAATGCCGTCACTGCTTCCGCCAGTTAGGTAGTATTTCAGGAATGTCAGAAATATGTCCGGGTCAGAATAAACGAAAAACGGTAGCAGAATTATGAGTGACACTACAACGCCAATAAAGACAATCGTAAGACGTTCTTTTCTGTTTTTTCCATATATGAACTGTGCTGGGAGAAAAAGTACATTAAAGAATTTGACCCAAACACCCACCGTACCAGAGGCGATACCTGTGTATATCTTTCCGATCCCGTATATTAGCACAGGTAGTATGAAGAAGAAAGTGGTGATCATCTCATCTTGGATTCCAAACACGCATTCTATGAACACAAAGGGAATGAACATGTATAACATGGCCATCTCAAAACCCTCTTTTTCATGCCTTTCACGGAAGACCCAGTAAATGCATATACTTGTTAGAATGACGAAAAGTGAGAAATAGATCTGATACATCCAATCAGCCCCGCCGAATGCTTGTGGAACAACCAGAAGATACATGATCAAAGGCGGGGACTCTGATTGGAAATCTTCTGTGTATGGTATTTCGCCATCAAGGATTTTTTGTGCACGTTCACGATAATAATCCAAATCGGTTTTATGGGAATCGCCTTGTCCAGATATATCATCGATTATGTCTCTGGTAACAAAATGATCGAAAGTTATCAGACCGCCGTAAAATATCAATCCAACCATAAATATGCATAATATCTTTTTCTTCGAATCAAAAGAACACATCTTTTTCCAATTGGTTGAAACGACAGAGCATATGTTCATAGGATTAACGCTGTATATGCTCATGAGAGAATATAGTTGCGGTGGATAAAGGGCACTTTTATATTGGTAACGACTATAACAGACAATATCCGAGGAAGATCCATGAACAGATATGTCAGTCTCTCAATTATGCTATCGTGTCTGGTCATAGCTATAACTTTGTGGCAAAGCGATTGGATCTGGGTTTTCGTTGCGACCATGGGGATCGTTATCATGGTATCGCCGATCTTGATAACGCATGACAGCGAGGCCGCTTACAGACGTAGCCTCATGGCACTTGTGCCGATACCTTTGGTGGCATACATAATTTTGTTTGTGTTCAACTGGTATTATTCTTTTGACACGTTTTACGAAATATCTGTTGCGATTATGGCGTTTGCCAGCATGTTATATGGGATGATGGTCGCAATCTATCTGAACGTCAATAAGGAAACAATGCTTGCCAGACGTTGGGTGATTCTATATTCTTTACTTTTTGCTTGTTCGTTGTCGATGCTTTACTTACTGTTCACAGTGGTATGGATGAGCATTACCGGCTATCCGTTATACAACGGAGATTTTGAGAATACAATGGATAATGACGAATCAAATCGTATGCTTATGTTTCCGATAGCGGTCACTACAGTTACTACAATAATTTACGTCATTATACTGAATATCTATTTCAAAAGAGTTGATAAGAAAGTAATATCCGAGTACACGAGAAGAGGATTGAAAAATGAAAAAAATTGATAAATCCGATATCGTGTGTATCATTGCAGCAATAGCATTGCTGGTAATGTCGATTATATCCTATATGGACAATGAACGTATGGAGTATCAGGTCAATACCGGTTTGT
>Ga0172377_10007274_pt1 | contig 11383 bp, 9 predicted proteins | sample Pumphouse3metaG_FD_119749 | JGI IMG/M metagenome (GOLD analysis project Ga0172377, IMG submission 119749) | Leachate microbial communities from a municipal landfill in Southern Ontario, Canada - Pumphouse #3 metaG | ecosystem: Engineered > Solid waste > Landfill > Unclassified | place: Canada... | reverse complement strand
TGCCCACTGGAGATATAAAGAAGGGACGACTTACGATCCTAAAAAGGAACAGAAAGATATTGAAGATCAGCTGCACTGGTTTAAAGATTTTGTGAAAATGTCAGAGGAAGATGCTTCTTCAAACGTCGGCGCCAAAGATTATATGGATAACATGACGACTGATATTTTTCAGGCCAACGTCTATGTCTTTACTCCGAAAGGGAAGGTTATTGATCTGCCTAACGGAGCTACCCCTATCGATTTTGCATACAAGATCCACACTGGTTTAGGCGATACTTTAGTCGGGGCGAAAGTTAACGGGAAACTCCTGCCGCTTTCAACCAAATTAAAAACCGGCGATATGGTTGAAATTGAAACTAAGGCTGGAACAGGACCTAATTCTGAATGGCTGAATATCGCTGCAACTAGCTTTGCGAAATCACATATACGTAAGTTTCTGGCGAAGGAAAATAACGAGTTCATCCGCAACTCACAGATTGAAAAAGGTAAACAGTCAATAAGAGATTCATTGAGAGAGCGGAAAATTAAGAAACAGAACATCGAAAAACTTATTGATTCTAAAGTCTTGGCCAATTTCAAGGCAGAGAATTTGGATGAGCTCTATATAAAAGTCTGCAATAAAAACATTATGCCTCAGCAGATTATTGATTTCCTCGATCTAGAGCCCAACGATGCGAATATCGAAAGAGCCATCAACGGTCAAAAAGAAGCTGGGAATCGGAAGAAATCAGGTAACAATGAAAAAGATATTGTGCTTTTAGCTAACGGCGATTCGGCGATGATGAGTCTTGCCTCCTGCTGCACGCCTATACCTGGAGACGATATCGTCGGTTATGTATCTAAAGGGAGAGGAATTAAAGTCCACAGGTCTAATTGCCCTAACGTTATTGCCGAAGAATCCAGGCTGATAGAAGTCAAATGGAATACGAATCTTCCATCGGACGCAAAATATAGCGTCGATATTTCTATCGATTGCTTTGATAGATCTGGGCTTCTTGTTGATATAATGAATACTGTTACCGCCCAAGGCGCAACAATCACTAATATTAATGCGAAATATTCGCCCTCCCACGGAACAACTACGATTGCCGCCAAGATCCTGATTAAAGATAAAGATAGTCTAGATAAGCTCTTTGTGGCCATAAAAATGGTAAAATCAGTATTTGGCGTCAGAAGGATGCTTCATTAATCAGAAACTGGATATTAAGGAGATCAAAAAAATGGCAGAAAGAATCAATAGACCTAGGGGAACATCAGATTTCCTCTATGATGATAAAAGGCTCTTTGACGGGATTGAAGGAATCCTGGATCAGATGGCCTCGACTTTCGGGTGCTCTAAAGCTGAGAGCCCTATGTTTGAAGACGAGGGATTATTTGTAAGAGGCGTAGGTGAATCCTCCGACATCGTGTCCAAGGAGATGTTTAAGCTTTCAGTCAAAGGAGAACACGATTATGTCCTCCGGCCCGAATTCACAGCCTCGATAAACAGAGCTGTAATTGAAAATAAGCTCTTCGCCTCGCCCGATCTGCCACTGAAGCTATCTTATTGCGGACCGGTTTTCCGTTACGAGAGGCCTCAGAAAGGCCGCTTCCGCCAGTTCAATCAGTGGGGCGTTGAATTTATCGACAGAAAAATTGATATTAATACCGCCCTTGACTGCGTTCTGCTTCTGTACCGCTCTTTAGAAAAACTTTTAGGACACGAGCTGCTCTTGAAAATCAACTATCTTGGATCCTTTGAGGCCAGGAAAAATTACGGAGCTGCCCTGAAGGACTACTATGCCTCAAAATTAGATCAGATGTGCGAAGACTGCCATCACAGATTTGAGACAAATGTCCTGAGAATTCTCGACTGCAAGGTTCCGTCTGACGTAGAAATAAATAAGAATGCTCCTTTCATCTCTGACTATCTTCTGAAAGAAGATCTAGCAGATTTCCAGATGATTAAGGACACCATGAAGACTCTCTCTATCCCTTTTAAGGAAGAGCCGAGGTTAGTCAGAGGATTAGATTATTACACCGGCCTGGTTTTTGAGGTTTATGATCCGGTCAATATGGAGCTGGGAGCTATCGGAGCCGGCGGTCAGTATGGAAAGCTTATGGAAGAAATAGGCGGACCTGAGTTTGAGGGAATCGGTTTCTCCATAGGTATGGAGAGAATCATGCTTTCGCTAGATGAAGAGAAGAAAGAAAGAATAATCGGCTCGAGGAAAGCCTTAATCGATTATTTTATCATCGACCTGAGATCTGATAAGGATATTGTCCCTGTCATTATCGAAGATAATCTTAGGAGCGTAGGTAGAAATGTCACTTCTGCTTCTTATTCTAAAGCTTTATCAGGTTCGCTGAAAATGGCTGATAGGCTGGAAAGTAGGATGGTCCTGATATTCGACGATTATAATCCTGGCCAGGTCATTGTTAAAAATATGGCTACCAGAGATCAGGTCTATATTAAGGCTGATGACCCTGACCAAGTCGTATCGTATCTTATCAGCAAGGAGAAATAATTTATATGCTTAGAACTAATACCTGCGGCGAATTAAATAGATCTGATATAAATGAGATAGTCACTTTGACCGGCTGGGTCTCCAAGGTAAGGAATCTAGGTTCCTTGGTTTTTGTCGACCTCCGGGACCGCTACGGAATCACTCAGATAAAGATCTCGCCCGAACTTTACGATAAAGTCCAGCTTAAGAATGAATACTGCATAAAAGTCAGAGGAACAGTCGCCCGAAGAGAAGAGGCTAATCCTAATCTACCTACCGGTGAGATCGAAGTCTTGGCTGACTCGATAGATATATTTGCCGGCGCTGATCTTACTCCTTTTATCATCGCCGATAAGACCGATGCCTTAGAGGATACCCGCCTCAGGTGGAGATACCTTGATCTAAGAAGGCCGATCCTCCAGAAAAACATGATGATCCGCCATCAGATTCTTAAATCGACCCGTGATTATCTTGAAAATCTTAATTTTCTGGAGATTGAAACTCCGACTTTGATTAAATCGACTCCCGAGGGCGCAAGAGACTATCTGGTCCCTTCCAGGACTAGGCCGGGGAACTTCTACGCACTCCCCCAGTCCCCGCAGATTTTCAAGCAGCTTCTGATGATCGGCGGCATGGACCGCTATTATCAGATAGCCAGATGCTACCGCGATGAAGACCTTAGGTCAGATAGACAGCCCGAGTTTACCCAGATTGACTGCGAGATGTCATTTATCACTAGAGATGATGTACTGAAAGTCATCGAAGGACTTGTCGATCGCATCTGGAAAGATGTCCTTGGGATTGATCTTGAGAAGTTCACTGCTATAACATATGAAGATTCGGTCAATAAATACGGGACCGATAAGCCTGATATGAGATTCGGCATGCTTCTGACCGATCTTACCGATATTCTATCTAAGGGCTCCTTCGAGGCTTTTAAAGGCAAAGTTATCAGGGGAATAAAAGTCCCTGGAATAGCCAAGGAAATATCTAGGAAAGCTATGGATAAAGATGTGGAACTGGCTAAGCAGTTCCACATCCACGGAGTATCTTTCTTTAAATTTGAGAATGGCGTTATCAGCGGCTCTTTAGGAAAGTTCTATACTCCTGAAGTCCTAACTGAACTGGCTGAGAAGGAGGAGATGAGTGAAGGCGATGTCCTGATTTTTGGTGCGGATGAATCTGAGGAGAAAATTTCTTTTGCCTTAGGCGCCCTCAGACTTGAATATGCCAGAAAGCTTAATTTACTTGACCCGGACGTCTTCAAGCCTTGCTTTGTTGTCGACTGGCCTCTTTTCGGCTACGTGGACGGCAGACTTGAATCTTTATCCAACCCCTTTACCAGGCCTAAGGATGAAGATCTGAAGTATATAGATAGCGACCCTAGCAAGATCAAATCTTATTCTTACGATACAGTCATCAACGGACTTGAATTATCTTCTGGTGCCTTAAGGATATATGATGGCCGCCTCCAGCAGAAAGTCTTTGAATTATTGGGCCTCACCGACGAAGACATAAAAAAGAGATTCGGTTTCTTTGTATCCGCCTTTAACTACGGAACCCCTCCTCACGGCGGATTCGCCTTGGGTGTCGAAAGATTAGCTATGCTTCTCTGCAAGACTGATAATGTCAGAGATGTCGTGGCCTTCCCGAAAAATCTCCAGGCTGTCGATGTTATGTGCCAGGCTCCCAGCCGGGTCCCAGATAAGGATCTTGACGTAGTCGGCATCCAAATTGAAGAAAAATACAGGAAAGAGGAATAATATGAATTTTAAATCCCTGAATCTCAATCACAGTCTGTGCGATTTTCTCGAATCCAAGGGCTATAAAGTGCTTTCCGATGTCCAAGAGCAGGGAATACCTTTAGTATCAGCAAAAAAATCTGCTGTCATCAAGGCTCCGACTGGCTCAGGGAAAACTTTCACCTATCTAGTCCCTATCATCTCTGATTTAGATGATACTGAAAATACTGAGGCCGTTATTATAGTTCCGACGGCCATTTTAGTCGATCAGTTAGTTTCCACTGTCGAGGTATTCTCCAAAGGATACAGGGACATTAAAGTCATCTCACTGAAAAATGGTGATTTCAGGGAAGGCAGCTACACAGGCAAGATCGTCATCTCGACTCCTGATCAGTTCCTCTTTAACAGGACTAAGCTGAATCTGAAATATCTCAAAAGACTGATCGTTGATGAAGGCGATATGATTCTATTCGGCGGCTTCGAAGAAGAGCTGAACGCTATTCTAAGCCTTGATCTGAAGTGCGCTAAATTTCTGTTTACCGCATCCATAGATGAGCACCTCGACACTTTGGTTAAAAAATATCTGCGGGCCGATAAACTTATCGACGTCACAGATTCATCAGTCAACGCCAAGAATATCTCTCATTATCTAGTTGATATACGCCACGAGGATAAATTCGAGTCTCTGGTATCTTTCCTTAGGCTTGATAATCCCTATAAGACAATCGTCTTCTGCTCAAAAAAAGAAGATGCCATCGCTTTGGACAAGTTCCTGCTTGAGAAAAAAATAGATCACGTCTCGATATACGGAGGTATGCCCACTAGAGAACAGAAGCAGGCCTACAAGACGTTTGCCTCTGATAAATGCTATCTGTTGATCGGGACTGATATCGTTGCCCGAGGTATTGATATCCCCTCTCTGACGGATGTCATCTCTTTAGATCTGCCTTACGATCTGACTTATTATTTCCACCGGGCGGGCCGCGCCGGGCGTTTCTTCACTAAAGGAAACTCGTACGTTTTCTATAATAATGACGATACAAAGAAGGCTAAAGAACTTATAGCTAAAGGCGTCAGTTTTAAATTCCTGTCTTTAAAAGATGGTCAGCTGAAGCCTGAAAGAGTTATTTCCGAAAAGGGAAAGACCCAGAAGAAAAACAACATATACCTTGAGAAGGCCATTAAGTATAAGATTAGGGGCCTGAACAAAAAAAAGGTCAAGCCCAATTATAAAAAGAAGATCAAAAAAGCTATCGAGTTAGTTAAGCTCAAGCATAAAGACGAAGTCATCAGAAAGAATATGGATAGGAGAAATCAGAAAGAGGGGACTTCTTATTCATTTGTCTCAACAAAACCTGGCTATAGCGGCAAAATGAAGCATAGAGGAAACGGCATCTCTAGGAAATCTAAAAAAGCTGATAAGAAAGCCTGATCATAACAGTGATCAGGCTTTTTATATCCAGATAGGACTGTTATTTATACGCCTCGATCTCTTTTAGCAAGAAACTGATGGCTTCCTCTTCCGGGAGGGTCTTTATAATCCGGCCTTTCTTAAAAACCAGAAAGCAGTCCTTGCCCCCGGCAAGACCGATATCGGCATCTTTAGCTTCGCCCGGACCATTGACCGGGCAGCCCATGATGGCGACTTTAATATTCTTTTTCACGTAGGCCAAAGATTCAGAGATTCTGCCGTAGACTCTGAATAAGTCGACCTGCGTCCTTCCGCACGTCGGGCAAGATACCAGGGTCGGAACGTTTTTTTTCAAGCCCATAGCCGCTAAAAGCTGATTCGCAGCGATGACTTCATCTCTAGGAGGCTCAGTTAAGGAAATGCGTATGGTATTCCCGATACCTTCATTAAGTAGGGGAACTAAGGCCACTGCGCTTCTTAAGGCTCCTGTGTAAGAGGCACCGGCTTCGGTGACTCCGATGTGAAGAGGGTAATCAAAAGACGAGTCAGCAAGTTTATAAGCCTCATAAGTGGTCTTGGGATCTGAAGATTTCAGCGATAGTACGAGATCATAAAAATCACACTGCTCCATTACCTTTATAGACTGGTAAAGAGAATCAACATAGGCTTTTGCCTCGGATTTATAAGACGCGAATTCTTTGGGGAGCGACCCAGAATTGACGCCGATCCGGATCGGTACGCCCTTGCTTTTTGCCGCTAGGCAGACTTTCCTTATGTTTTCCAGCGAGCCGATATTGCCAGGGTTTATTCTGATAGCGCTGGCCCCGTTGTTGATAGCGTCGATGGCAAATCGATACGAATAATGGATATCAGCGATTAAAGGGGTAGAGGTATGGCTGGAAAGATATTTGAAAGCATCGGCATCAGCCTGATCGAGGATTGAAAGCCTTAGCAGATCGTTGCCCAGAAGCGAAAGATTTCTATCAAGCTCAAGGATTCTTTCTACTTCGGATGTCTTAATATCAGCCATGGTCTGGACCAATATTGGATTGTCTCCGCCCAGCAGTTTATTTCCGACTCTCACCACTCTTTTTGTTCTTGCCATATATAGTTTATTTCCTGTTTTGATTTTAGCACGAAAAAGCTCATTGCTGATCGTGAATGGGTTTAGAAGCCTGTAAAGTAGTAAATTAGTATTTATATAGTATATATATAGTTTAAAAATATATAACGGAGATTATCAACTTATTATACATTCCACCCAGAGATGTCATAGGTCTTCAAAACCTAATCGAAAGTTTGGAAGCGACGATAATTTTATGTGGAAATCACCTTGGGACTATGTTATACTCTCAAACGTATATGGAGGATTTCACTAATGGCAGAGAATAGAACTGAAGTTACCTTAGTGTGCAGCGAGTGCAAGAGCGAGAACTACATCACAACCAAGAATAAGAAGAACGATCCTGATCGTCTTTCATTCAACAAGTATTGCCCGCATTGCCACAAGAAGACTTTGCACAAGGAGAAGAGATAGGAAAACTTGCTAACCGCAAGTTTTTTTAGCGATTTTCAGAGAATTAATTGAAAGGATTGTAAAATATGGCAGATATTATAAACGTCAACGATGTCAGGCTTGGCACCCTTATTTCTAGGGAAGGCAAGATTTATTCAGTTATCGATAGAGTCAACAACAAAACCGCGATGAGAGGCATGGTTGTCAAGCTCAAGGTCAAGGATATCCGCTCCGGCTCCACCACTGATATTTCTTATATCGGCGGAGATAAGGTCGAGACCGTCTATCTCGACAAAAAGAAGATGAATTATATTTATGAAGACGGTTCATTCTGTGTCTTCATGGACAACACGACCTACGAACAGATTTCTATCCCTAAGGATAAACTTACTTGGCAGCTGAATTTTTTAGCTGAAAATTCCGAAGTCACTATCTCATCTTACGAAGGGGAGATCCTTGGAATTGATCTTCCCGCCAAAGTAGCTTTGAAGGTTACCTATACCGAGGATGCTGTTAAAGGGGACACCATTAACAAGCCTCAGAAATCAGCCACTTTAGAGACCGGCTACAAAGTCAAGGTCCCTATGTTTATCAAAATTGGCGATTCTGTCAATGTTGACACGACTTCTGGCGCCTACGATTCACGCGCTAACTGATAGACAAAACAGGCCGAGGACAAGATATTATCTAGCTCGGCTTTTTCTTTTCTTTAATTGTGATTAATGTTAGAGTAAATAAGTCAGTTAGAAAAGGAGATTCATCAAAATGTCAACTGGAGCATGGATAGGTATATTAGTCGTTGTCTTAGCGGTCGGTGTAGTCGCTGGTTATTTCTTAGCCAGACTTCTATTCAAAAAGGAATTAGCGAAAAACCCTCCGATCAACGAAAAAATGATAAGAGCGATGTTCACCTCGATGGGCAGGAAACCCTCCGAAGCGCAGGTCAATCAGGTCATGCGTTCTATGAAAAACGCGTCTAAATAAAATATAAGGGCTAACCGCAAAAGACAGTTAGCCCTTTTTTATAGATGAATTTTTTAATCGATATGGCTTAATCCTGAGCGGAATCATAGTTTGTAGCTATTTCTTCGCCTTTATGGCGGAAATGCGTCTCAGGTTCCTTCTTTTTAGCGAGTCTTTTAATATTAGGCTTGTGGAGAACTATCACTAAGACAGTATAGACGATGATAAATCCCAGATAGAAGAAAGAAGCGGACATCTTGGGTCCAGGGAAGAACCAGAAGGAGAAATCGAAGAGCCCTGAATAGAAATAGTCTGTGACCGTAATCGCCAATGTTGACAGGGCTACTGATGTCACTCCGAGAATCGACGAGAGGGAGACCCTCTTCCTCCAGGCTAAAACGCCGAAAAAGCAGATACATCCGATTAAAGTCAGAACCCAGTTTGTCCCGACCACAAACCCAGCGTAGCAGCTGACAGCTTTCCCGCCCCTAAACTTTGTGTAGATCGGATAGACATGGCCTATCCCGGCTGCCAGCCCGGCTGAATAATAGAAAAACTCTACCGGCAGATAATTCTGACATATCCCCTGCATATAAGGCCCAAGATTAGTAAGAGTCAGAATGAAGAACCATATCCACAGGGGAAGAATGCATTTCAATGAATCTAAAACGATGACGATGATAGCGGCTTTTTTGCCGACAGCCCTGCCGACATTAGTTCCGCCGGCATTGCCTGAGCCTACAGAATAGATGTCTACGTGATAAAAATATTTAGTTATTATTCTTGCCCATGAAACTGATCCGATCAGATAACCTGATGCGACGATGCCTAAGTATATAAGAAAAACATTTAAGACATCCATAAATCACCCTCCATATAGCCCACCCTTATTATTATATAAAAATGGACTTACAAAGGGTAGTTTTGATATAATAAGTTAGTAAAGAAAGCGTTTTTTTATCTATGGCTAAACAAAATAATTATACTGCAGACAATCTTACTCTCCTCAAGGGACTCGAGCCGGTGCGAGAGAGACCTGGCATGTATGTAGGATCAACTGACATCACCGGCCTTCATCACCTGGTCTGGGAAATTGTCGATAATTCAGTCGACGAGGCTAACGCCGGTTACGGCAGGCTAATAACTGTCACTATAAATACTGATGGATCTATTTCGGTTGAAGATGAGGGAAGAGGCGTTCCGTGCGACTACAACCACAGAGAAAAAATGTCCGGCTTTGACATGGTTTATCGGACTCTGCACGCAGGCGGGAAATTCGATGAATCTAACTACAAGACTGCCGGCGGCCTTCATGGGGTCGGCGGGGCGGTTGTCAATGCCCTATCAAGCTTTTTAGAAGTCCATTCTTATCGTGATGGCGAGGATCACTTTATCCGTTATGAAGATGGCGGGAAAAAGGAGTCTGAGATTAAAATCACTCCTCTGTCAAAAGCCTCCAAGAGGGGAACGAAGGTCACATTCCTTCCGGATAAAAACATTTTCGAAGATACGAATTTCGATTATATGAAGATTGCAAGCTCTTTGGACGATAGGGCCTGTTTAACTCAGGGAGTGACTTTTACGTTGGTTGACAAAAGATCTTCCAGAACCCAGGATTTTCTCTACAAGGACGGAATCAGGGAATACTTTACTACTCATTCATTCGGCAAAAACCCTATATGTGAACCTATTTATATTAAAGGCGAGTCTGGCGGAATCAAAGTCGAGATGATAGGTCAGTTCTACTCTGATTCCTATACTGATAACGTCTCGTCATTTGCAAATGGGGTCAAGACCCCTGAAGGCGGTCATCATGTCATCGGGCTTAAAAAGGCTATCACGGTCACTTTCAATAAATATGCTTCTGCCCACAAGCTTATTAAGCCTAGCGTAACTCTTGATGGCGGAGATATCAGGGAAGGCTTCGCCTGCCTGCTTTCTGTCTGGGTTCCAGAAAACATTCTTGAATTTGAGGGCCAGACCAAGGAAAAATTAGGGACTAAGCAGGCTAATCCGGCAGTCGATAGCGTTATCGAAGGCAGCCTTTCTTATTACCTTGAAGAGCATTCCCAGGATGCTAACGCTATTATAAGCAAAACTCTTTTGTCCTTAGAGGCCAGAAATAAGGCCAAGGAAGCCAAAGACAGTGTGCGTTCTAAAGGAAAAGCCGGCATCAGAGATTCAAATCTCTCAGGCAAATTAGCCCCCTGCTCATCCAAAAACTATAGGGCGAACGAATTATTCATTGTTGAAGGAGATTCGGCGGGCGGCTCAGCCAAGAAGTGCCGTGACAGAGAACATCAGGCAATTCTTCCTTTAAGGGGAAAGCCGAAAAATGTCGTCGGCGAACAGGCCGCTGACATCTTCGACAATAAGGAGCTGAATACTATCGTATACACGATCGGGGCCGGGGTCGATGATTCATTCAAGGAAAAGGATATGCATTACGACAAAATCATTATCATGACTGATGCAGATGATGATGGCTGTCACATCCAGAATCTTCTGATGTCTTTCTTTTTCGAGCATATGAGGCCCTTGATTGAGACAGGGCACCTGTACATCGCCTGCCCGCCTTTATATAGGCTGGCTAAATCCGGCAGCGAGATTTACTGCTGGTCAGATGATGATCTTGATAAGGCAAGGGAAAGGATGGTTTCCGGATATGTTCTCTCGCGCTATAAAGGACTTGGCGAGATGAACGCCGACCAGCTCGGAGAAACTACTATGTCTCCTAATTCAAGAAGGCTGGTCCAGGTTATCATCGACGATGTCGATGAAACTAAAGAGAAAGTCAACCTTTTCATGGATAAAAACACCGCCAATAAGAGAAGGGAATGGATTGATACCAATGTCGATTTTTCTTTCCACAAAGACCATTTCGAGGAGATAAAAGCTAATGAAGAAAAATAAAGAGCAGACCGAGAAGAGAGTTACACAGATAATCGAGCCGACTCCGATGCCGGATATGATGGCTATTGACTTTAACCGTTACGCCAAAGCGGTTTTATCTGAAAGAGCTATACCGGATGTCAGGGATGGATTGAAGCCCGTTCAGCGAAGAATAATTTTTGGGATGGCTGAAGAAGGCAATACTTTTGAAAAGCCTACCAAAAAGTCCGCTACGACTGTCGGCTATGTTATGGGTAATTATCATCCCCATGGCGATTCATCTATCTACGACGCCCTTGTAAGGCTCTCTCAGGACTGGAAAATGGAAGTGCCTTTAGTTACCTTCCAGGGAAATAACGGATCTATTGATAAC
>Ga0172377_10007269_pt1 | contig 11387 bp, 8 predicted proteins | sample Pumphouse3metaG_FD_119749 | JGI IMG/M metagenome (GOLD analysis project Ga0172377, IMG submission 119749) | Leachate microbial communities from a municipal landfill in Southern Ontario, Canada - Pumphouse #3 metaG | ecosystem: Engineered > Solid waste > Landfill > Unclassified | place: Canada... | reverse complement strand
AGTTACGCGGTGCCGGGGTTGGCTGGGGTGTTGTTGTTTACGTTAATCGGGATGTTGGTGACGGCGATTATGCAGTCGAGTCATGCGACGCTATTGATTATTATCGCGGCGTTGGCAACCGGTCAGGTGACTTATGAAAACGCATTGGCTTTGGCGATTGGGGCGAATTTGGGCAGCGCGATTACGACCGCTATGGGCGGAATGGCAGCTAACCTAGGCGGTAAGCGTTTGGCGGTGGCGCACGTTGTGTTTAACTTGATTACCGCAGTGGTGGCGATTGTATTTATTAATCAGTTTGTTTGGGTGGTGAATCATTTGGCGCAATGGATAGGCATTGATGATGATAACTATTTGTTGAAGCTGGCGTTGTTTCATACCTTGTTTAATGTGTTGGGCGTGCTGTTGCTGCTGCCATTTGTGAAGCAGTTAGAGCAGGCGTTAATCCGTTATATTACCTTTGTGCCGCAATCGTCCGAGCAGCCAATGTATTTATTCAAAGAGGCGCTGGAAACCCCTTCAACCGCGGTGGGGGCGGTGCGCAAAGAGGTGCAGCATTTATTTGATAACGTGTATGGTTTATTGGCGCATGGCATTAGTTTGCGTCGCGCGGTGATCGATTCGCAGGAGTCGTTGGCTGATGCGGTGAAATATACGCGGCGCATTATGCCGCTGGATGTGGATGATGCGTATGAAAACAAAGTTAAAAGTTTGCACAATGCGATAGTGGCGTTTATTGGTGATGCACAAACTAAGGAATCGACGCATATCGCCACCGAGGAGTTGTATGTATTGCGTCAGGCTAGTCGTGATTTGGTTGAGTCGGTGAAGGGCATGAAACATATGCACAAAAACCTGTCGCGCTACGGGGTGTCTTCTCAAATGGCGATACGCGAGCGCTATGATGCGATGCGCTTGCAGTTGGCGCAGCTGCTGCGAGAGTTACGCGAAATTGTGAATGCGCCGGAGGATGTCACTTCCTTGTCATTAGATGCGCTTAAGCTAAGCTTGGAAAAGTCTAGTCGCCAGTTTATGGATGAGTTGGACGAGATGATTCGTACGCGCCGCATTCAACCAGCGGTGGCGACCTCGATTATGAATGATGAAAACTATGTTACGGATATCAGTCATAGTTTAATTGATGCGGTACGCGCGCTGTTGGTGAAGCCCGATGCGCGTGCGATGGCGAACGTGTCGCTGAATGCAGACGAAATTGAACAACTGGTTCACGGCGCCAATTAGCGTTTTAGCTCGGATGAGCAAGGAGAAAACAGCATGAAAGTAAAAAAAATGTTGAGCCGATTAATGGATTATTTCAATGCTGATCGTCATCAGCAAATCGCCGATTTAAAGTCGATTCGTAAGGTATTGCGTAAATTGAAACAAAAGGAACGTCAACTTAAATCGAAATTTAATGAGGCGCGCAATGACGAGCAGCGTGAAGCTTTGCAAAATAAGCTGGACGTGATTTATGCCCAGCGCACCAAGGGAATGCAGACGGTGAGGGCATTGCGTGAGCAGATTAAAACGGGCGTGAGCGCCTCGATAGCCGATTGTGATAAGCGCGCGCCGGACGCCGCGCAATACGCTGTGGCAATGCCTGTTGTTGAGGCGCAAACAACGCAACAAACCCTTGACCAGGCGCATAGCGAGACTGGCAGCGAAGCACGTTAATCGCTGTGATTGTCTTTGTTGGTTGGCGCCCAGTTCGTGGGCGCTGATTAGCAGGCCTGCTGATGGTTATTTCGCGCTTTTTTGTTGGGGGCGGTTTATTCTTAGGCCTTGTTGACCATTCAGTTTCGAACCAAGAAGGCACGAAGATACAACGTTTTAAGTATTATGTAATTAATTTTTTTAGATATGGGTTTCTATCAATCGTTTTAGCTTAACAACAAATCGATTCAGCGATGAATCTACCATCTGGTTGTTCAATTCAGTGACAGTTGAAATGTCAACAGACTTAGTCCAGCGTGTCATCGTCAGCTATCGCGTTATGTGATCGGGCGCGTTTGTCTATCCTTGTTAAAGGTTAGTTAAAGATCACAGCTTAGCAGCTCAAGCCGGTGCTGTGTGTATTGAGGTGCGCCATGGCGCTTCGCTTTAAGCACTTTTGCCAGAGCAAACCGTTCGGTTGAATTGCGTTGGCCTTTTGCCGTTAGGCGTCAAAACTCCTGTATAATTTTTTCATAAGGCGCGCAAGCGTCGTCTTTTTTAGAGGGTTTATTTGATGATCCGTGTGGCGGTCTTTGTTTGCGTCTGCTTGATCAGCTTTAGTTTGCAGGCGCGTGACTATTTGGTGTTTACGCCATTGCCGATGGAAAATTCGCGCACGGTGGTGGAAAACAGCCAAGGTTTGGTTGTTTTTTTAGAAAACTTGTTGGGCAAGCCGGTTCGCATTCATTATGTCGCTGATTATGACGAGATTTTGCGTCAGTTTGCGCGCGGCGAGATAGATTTGGTGCATTTGGGGCCATTTAATTATGTGATGTTGCGTGAACGCAGCGCGGCGGTGACGCCGTTGGTGGGCGTGCGTGAGCGTGATGGCAAGGATTATTATCAGTGTTCGCTGGTGAGCAGTGTTGATGGGGTGCGGGATATTGCGGCGATTGATACCAGTTTTGCCTTGACGCAACCGCTTTCGACTTGTGGCCCGTTTATGGCGTCGTATTTGTTGGCGCAACAGGGCAATCGTTTGGCTCGATTGCAAACGGCTTTTTTGGGCGCGCACGATGCGGTGGCTTTGGCGGTTTTGCGTCAAGAGTTTCAAGCCGGTACGCTCAGCGCAACGATTGCGCAAAAATATCAGCCGCTAGGTTTAAATATTTTGGCGATGAGCGACGCTTTGCCGTTATTTGTGCTGGCGTTAAATTCAACGCATTTTTCCGCGCAAACGATGGCATTATTGCAGCATGAGTTGGTGAAACTGACGTCGGAGCAAACAGCTTCCTGGGGGTTGGGTGAGAAGGGCTTTGTGCGGGTCAGCGATGAGGATTATGATGTGATTCGACGTTTAAAGGCGGGGCAAGATGTCAACTCGGCGCCTTAGTCTTCTTTTGTTGGCGTTGTTAGTCGGCTCGTGGTTAACCGGGGTGCTGTATTTTAAACATCGTATGGATGTGGAAAAGACGAACTTTGCGCAACGTCAAGTGACCGACTTAAATATCGCGTGGACCGCGGTGCAACACTTACAGCAAAAGGGAAAAGATGCGTATTTTTTAAGTTATATTCAACGCGATGAGGTGTTGGGTTTATTACGCCAAGCGCAGGATCCGGCACAACGCCAGCTTGCACGTTTAAAGTTGTATCGTCTGTTGTATCCGATTTATACGCGCTTGGAACAGCAAGGCGTGCATCAGTTTCAGTTTGTGCTGCCTGATAACGAAAGCCTGTTGCGGATGCACAGCCCGCATCAGTTTGGCGATAACCTAAGTCAACTGCGTAGCGCGTTTCGACAAGCCAACGAAACCCTTAAGCCGGTGTTCGGTTTTGAGTTGGGGCGGGTATTGCCCGGGTTTCGCAGCATTTATCCTATCGTCGATAAGGGTGTGCATTTAGGGGCGGTAGAATTTAGTAATACCTTTGAAACATTGCGCCAAGACATTGCGTTTTTAGATAGTAGTCGCGAGTATGCGTTGGTGTTGCATCCGCGCGTTAAGCAGGCGTTGTTTAATGATTTTCAAAAATTTTATGGCGAGAGCGTGTTTAACCAAGGTTGGCTAGAGGAAGACCCGCTGCGCGAATTGCCGAATGCGTCGCCGTTTTTGAGCGAGTATGCGCGCAAGGCGGGGCAGATTTTGCGTCAGCAGGCGCTGGTGAGTGAGAAAATGGCGTCTAAAACCAGTTTTGCGTTGCCGTTTTCTTTAGATGAGCGAATGCACATCGCGACTTTTGTTGCGGTGAATGATATTGAAGATGAGTCGGCGGCATTTTTGGTCGCGCTCGCGCCCGCGCCTTTATTAGATGGCTTACAGCATGATTTTATTAATAATGTCTCGGTGAGTACGATTTTGATTATTCTGCTTGGCTGGGCGTTATTTGCCTTGCTTCGTCATCGTGAGGAATTGCGCGTTGCGGCGACGGCGTTTAACGTGCAAGAAGGGATTTCCATTACCGATCCGAACGGCAAAATTTTAAAAGTTAATCAGGCGTTTACGCGTTTAACCGGTTATAAGCCGCATGAGGTGATTGGTTTGACGCCAGCGGTATTGAGTTCCGGTCGCCAGGATAAGACCTTTTATCAAGCCATGTGGCAAGCGTTAAAAAAGAACGGCAGTTGGCAGGGCGAGATGTGGAATCGCCGCAAAGATGGCGAAGTGTATGCCGAATGGTTGACGATAACCGGTGTGTATGATGAGAAGGGGCGCATTACTCATTATGTCGGCGCGTTTTTGGATATTACTCAGCGTAAAGAAGATGAGGTGCAAATTCGCCGTTTGGCGTTTTATGATCCACTGACCGCTTTGCCCAATCGACGCTTGTTGCTTGAACGCGTGGAGCACGCGATGGCAACCAGTTCACGTACTCGCCGCCATGGTGCGGTGTTATTTATTGATTTGGATAACTTTAAAACCCTCAATGACACCAAAGGCCATGATATGGGCGATCAACTTTTGCTGGAGGTGGCGAATCGTCTGAAAGCGCAAACGCGTGAATCGGATACGGTGGTGCGTTTGGGCGGCGATGAGTTTGTTGTGTTGTATGAAGGCTTGGATGCCAGCGTGGAAAAGGCGTCGTTGGATGCAGAGCATTTAGCCGAGGCGATTCGTGATAGCTTAAATCAACCCTATCTATTGGATGATTATGAGCATTATTCGAGCCCTAGTATCGGTATTGCGCTATTTTTGGGACATCACCCGAGTTTGGATGAGGTTTTGAAAAATGCCGATAGCGCGATGTATCAGGCGAAAAATGCCGGGCGCAATACTATTCGGCTGTTTGACCCGGAAATGCAAAAAGCGCTGGAAGCGCGGTTAAAAATGGAAGAAGACTTGCGTTTTGCCGTGGCACAAAGTCAGTTTGAATTGTTTTATCAGCCGCAGTTAAACGATCAGGGCGTGTTGCAGGGCGCGGAAATGTTGATTCGTTGGCATCATCCCGAAAGCGGATTAGTGCCGCCGAATGCGTTTATTCCGATTGCGGAAGAAAGTGGTTTGATTGTCGATATAGGCGATTGGGTGATTGAGCAGGCCTGCCAACGCTTGGGTGAATGGAGTCAGCAAGCCGGTTTGTCACATTTAACGCTCGCGGCCAATATTAGCGCACGCCAGTTCCGCCAAGTTGATTTTGTGCAAAAGGTTCAGCATTGGTTAAGTGTTTACCAGGTTCCACCTTGCCGTTTAGAGCTGGAAATTACGGAAAGTATGGTGCTGGAAGATTTAGAGGAAGCCGTAGAAAAAATGCACCGCTTGCGCGAAATGGGCGTGCTGTTTGCAATGGATGATTTTGGCACAGGTTATTCATCGTTGGCGAGTTTGCGTCGTCTGCCGCTGGATCAAATCAAAATCGATCAAAGCTTTATTCGTGACTTAGCACAGGCGCAAAGTTCACAAGTGCTCACCCATACGATTATTGCTATGGGGCAGGCGTTGGGCTTTCGTGTGTTGGCGGAAGGGGTTGAGGAACAGGCGCAATGCCAGCTGCTTAACGCGCAAGGCTGTCATCTGTTTCAAGGGTACTATTTTGCCAAACCGATGCCTTATGCTGATTTTGAAGCGTTTTTGCAGCAAGCACCTCGCACTTGTCATAACGCATAAAAAAGGCCTGCTTGTATAAAACTAGCAGGCCTGCTAAAACGGCTAAATAGGCTTTAGTGCTAATTAACGCATCGTCACCAATTCTTCTGCCGCGCTCGGGTGAATTGCAATCGTGGCATCTAAATCGGCTTTGGTTGCGCCCATTTGCACCGCCACGGCAAAGCCTTGCAACATCTCATCCGCGCCATCGCCGACAATATGAATCCCAACCACTTTCTCTTCTGGCCCCGCCACCACTAGCTTCAACGCGGTTTTGATTTGGTGTTCAGTAAAGGCATAACGCATTGGTGTAAATACCGAGGTATAGACTTTCACATTGTCATGACCGTATTGCAAGCGTGCGTCATGCTCGGCTAGACCAACGGTTCCGACCGGCGGATGCGAGAAAATCACTGTCGGCACGGCATGCAATTCCAACTTTAAATGCGGTTTATTGTTGAATAAACGTTCTGCCAAGAAACGCCCGGCGCGAATCGCTACCGGCGTTAATTGCGGTTGGCCGGTGACATCACCGATGGCAAAAATATTCGGCACATTGGTGCGGTGTTCGTCATCGACATCAATAAAGCCGCGACCATTTGGCGTGATACCGACGTTTTCCAATTTTAACGGCTCAATCAAAGTACGGCGACCCACCGCCCACACCACTTGATCAAAGCCTTCCAAATGCTGACCGTCTTCACTTTCGACCGTAATCGTGCCATCGGCGGCCTTAAATAAACGCGCCACTTTAAAGTGATATTCTTTGTGAATGCCGCTGGTAATCATTGCATCGGTTAGGGTTTCACGAATCATGTCGTCAAAACCGCGCAACACCAAGTCTTTACGGCTCAATAAACTAACATCCGTGCCCAAGGCTTGGAATACGCCAGCTAATTCCACCGCGATATAACCGCTGCCAATTACCGCGACTTTTTTCGGTTGTTCGGTTAAGGCAAAAAAGCCGTCCGAGGTTAAACCTAATTCACCGCCTTCGGTTTCTTGCGGAATATCGGGTACGCCGCCCGGCGCGATCACAATCGTTTCCGCCGTATAACGTTTGCCATCGACTTCGACCGTATGGTTATCGACAAAACTGCCCCAACCTTGCAATACGTCCACGCCCAATTTTTCCATATAGCCATTATACCAACTGGTGATATTGCTGATGTATTGCTCACGTTGTTTCACCAACTTGCTCCAATCGAAGCCTTTAAGTTCCATATCGAAACCAAAGTCGGGCGCATCGCGTAAAGCTTCGGCAATATGCGCGCCGAACCACATGACTTTTTTAGGCACACAACCGATATTGACGCAGGTGCCGCCCAATTTTTTCGCTTCCACCACGGCGCATTTTTTACCGTATTCGGCGGCACGTTCGACCACTGACAAACCGCCGCTACCGGCACCGATTGCTATTACATCGTAATCATATTTCATGTTGTGTTTCCTTTTTTTCAGTTTTTTAACCACAGGAACATAAGCTAAAAGGTTAGTTATCCTAGGGTCTGTTGACATTTCGCTGTAACTGATTGATCAATCAAATATTAGTAAATCGCTGAATGAGGTTATGGTTCAATCAAAATGCTTGATACAAGCAAATGTTTTCAAAAATCAATGACACAATGCTTAAAAATCTTTGTGTTTCTGTGGTTAAAAAACGGGGTAAAAACGGTTTAAAAAAGGGAGCGCAAGTTTAGAACTTGGCTCCCCGCATAACCCCACAACACGGGGGTTATATGTGCCCGCTTAACGCGTTATATTTATTGGAAATAAGCTTCAAGATCATCTGACCCACCGATGTGCTTACCTTCGATAAACACTTGCGGTACGGTGTCGCGGTTCGACACGGCACGTAGCGTGCGTGAAGTAATACCGCTGTTGCTGATCACGATTTCTTCATACTTGATGCCTTTGTCTTCTAGCAAGGCTTTCGCTTTTGCACAGAATGGGCAACCCACTTTGGTGAAAATCGTCGCAACCGGCGGTTTCGCCGCGTTCGGGTTGATGTAGTTCAGCATGGTGTCGGCGTCTGATACTTCAAATGGATCGCCTTCCACTTCCGGCTCGATAAACATTTTTTCGATAACGCCATCTTTTACTAGCATCGAATAACGCCATGAACGCTTACCAAAACCTAGGTTATTTTTGTCTACCAATAAGCCCATGCCTTCAGAAAATTCGCCGTTGCCATCGGGTAGCAAAATGACGTTGTTCGCTTCTTGATCTTTCGCCCATTCGTTCATTACGAAGGTGTCGTTTACCGACAAACACACAATGCTGTCTACGCCGTTAGCAAAAAATACCGGCGCCAATTCGTTGTAACGCGGTAAGTGAGTAGAAGAGCAGGTTGGGGTAAACGCGCCAGGTAGTGCGAACACGACTACGGTTTTGCCTTTGAAAAGTTCGTCGGTTGTGACATTCACCCATTGACCGTTTTGACGGGTTGGGAACGTTACATTTGGAACGCGTTGACCTTCTTTATTTGGTAATGCCATGTGTTTTTACTCCAATATTAAAAAACTATCTTGCCCGTTTTGCGGGCTTGAAGATAGTTTAAGGGGGGGAGGGTGTTAAGTAAAATTAAATATTATTAACAGTTTGATAGTTTTTAGCTATTAATCTTCAATATCTAATTCAACACGACGATTTTTGGCACGGCCTTCAGCGGTTTTGTTATCCGCAACCGGTTGGTCGAAGGCATAACCTTTCGCTTCGATGCGATCTGCGCTGATGCCTTTGCTGATTAAGTACGCTTTCACTGTGTTTGCGCGCGCGGTTGACAAGGCTTGGTTTAGCTTGCGGGTACCGCGGTTATCGGTATGACCGCTGATAACGACCTTTTTAGTTGGGTTGGCTTGCAAGTATTCAACGTAGTCTTTTAGCTCGGCTTCGATTTGCGCAAGTTTTGCCGGATTAAACTCAGACTTGTTGGTGGCAAAGTGTTCTGTGAAGTGAACCGGTTTGGTGACGTCTTTAACGGGAGCCGGAACGGGAGCAACAACCGCAGCGGGGGCCGGAGCGGGTTTTACTACCGGAGCCGGAGCGGGTGCCGGGGCGGCGGCTACGACAGGTTCCGGCCAGCCTTCACACTTAGCTATCGCGGTTTCTTTAGTCCAGTGGATGGAGCGTACACAACGATCAAAGCGATCGCGTACTACATGGCCTTGGGTGTCCCATACATACGCACGATTACCTTCGTGTTTAATTTCTTCACGAGCTTGTGCCGGAAGGGTGCTGAGTAAGCTGGCGCCGGCCAGCATAACAATCGATAGTTTAAGTTTCATAATCAACTCCTTAGCGAGATTAAAAAAAGAACCGAATTCATTATAAACTAGGGCTATTGTCCTTGGGCGCTATTTGTCGATTGTTTCATCGAGGTGTCAAAATTACAACAAGCGCCTTGCTCGATTAAGCGTTGCTGAAGTTAAGATTAGTCCATGTTTGTTAGCTTGGTGTTGCGACGTTTAGCGCGGTGTGGGGTTTTCTTACCCCCTGCTTTGATCTAAAACACGTGGCGTGGCCATTTAAAACCGGCGCGCCGCCTGAAAATCAAAGGGAGAACACAGCGTGCTCACACTTGCTTTGTTAGTGTTAATGAATAAAACGTCGTGCGCACAGCCCCGCTTCGGCTAAATCTTGTTTTGCAGTTTGCACCATTGCCCAGCTGCCGCATAAGTACACGGTAGCGTCTTCCATAAAAGGGTGTTCGTTACGCGCATACAGATGAACCAAGCCGCGCGCGCCCTGCCAGTCAGCTTGGTCGCCGGAAATCACGGGCACATAGTGTAATAGGTCGTTTTGTTCACTCAGCGCGACAAGGGTGTCGTGGATATAGAGATCATCGCTGTGACGTACCCCCCAATACAGCCATGTTGGTTGGGTGAGTCCGAGCATTAATCGCTGTTCAAGCAGTGCTTTCATCGGTGCAATGCCGGTACCGCCCGCGATAAAAAAGTTCATCGGCGATTCGTGCTGTAATTTATATTGTGGTTTGGCGTCGTCGGCCCACACTGTGTCGCCGATTTGTAATTGGCGTAGGCGCGCCATCCATTCGCTTTGTTCGTTGTGACGAATGTGTAGCTCTATCAGGTTATTCGCTTGCGGCGCGTTGGCGATGGAAAAGGGCTTGCTTTGCACGCCATCGACGCTGAGCATCAGATAATCGCCAGCTTGATAGCTAAAGAGGGCGCTTGGCTCCAGCCATAGCTGAATAATGTCGTGCGCCAGCGCATGAATCTGCTGTACGCGCAAGCGGTGCATTAATTTACTCATAATCCATCCTCTACTTATAGGTCGAAGTCTGTCCACACGGGGGCGTGGTCCGAGGGTTTGTCCATCGCTCGAATATCGTAGGCGATATCGGAGGCCCTGACCTGCTGGTTAGTTTGCGCGGTGGCTAAAATGGTATCTATACGCAGACCCCGTTTGGGCGTATCTTCAAAGCCTTTTGAACGGTAGTCGAACCAGCTGAAACGTTCGTTGTTTTGTGGGTGGATTTGGCGATAGGTATCGCTCAACCCCCAATCTAACAAGCGTTGCCACCATTCGCGTTCTTCCGGCAAGAAGCTGGTTTTGCCGGTTTTTAGCCAGCGCAACCGGTTGGCTTCACCAATGCCGATGTCGATGTCTTGCGGCGAGATATTAAAGTCGCCCATCACGACTAGGTGTTGTTGGGGCGAGCATTGCGTTTGCAAATAGTGCATCAGATCAGCGTAAAAACGTTGTTTGGCGGGGAATTTAACCGGATGTTCGCGGTTTTCGCCTTGCGGAAAATAGCCGTTAATCACACGCAGGCTCGTGCCCTTGGCGGTGATAAAGTCGCCGACAATCAAGCGCTTTTGTGCTTCGTCATCGTCATGCGCCCAGCCTTTTTGTAGTTGTTGCAGGCGGAGGCTAGATTTGTATAACAAGGCGACGCCGTAGTGGGTTTTTTGGCCAAAATAAGCCGCTTGGTATCCCATCGCTTCGATTTCAGCCAGCGGGAATTGATGGTCTTGTACTTTGGTTTCTTGTAAGCCGATTAAATCCGGTTGGTATTGGTCGATTAGGGCTTGTAATTGATGTAAGCGCATACGAATGCTATTGACGTTGAACGAAACGAGTTTCACGAGTTAAAGCCTATTTTTGGGTCAAAATTGTTTCGATTATATCATAAGGGCGCGCGCCGCTCGGTTTCGCCGTCTCGCTTGTGCGCACCGCGGACTAAAATTTTGTACGGTGCGTGGTGGTTTTGCTGCGTGTTTGAACGGATTTGGTATCATAGACGTTTTTTGAATGGATTGTCTGAGCATGAGCAGAGTGTATCGTTTAGTGATTTCGTGTCCTGATCAGGTGGGTATTGTGGCCCGTGTGGCCGGATTTATCGCCGAGCAGGGCGGTACGATTGTAGAAGCGAATCATCATACCGACGCAGGGCAAGGTTGGTTTTTTATGCGCCATGAAATTTTAGCTAGTTCATTACCGGCGGGTTTGGCGGATTTTGAGACGAAATTTGCGCCGATTGCAGCAGAGTTTGATATGACTTGGTTTATGTCGGATTCTGAAAAACCCAAGCGCATGGCGTTATTTGCCAGCAAGGAATCGCATTGTTTGGCTGATTTGCTGTATCGCTGGCATGAAAAGGATTTGCCCGGTGAGATTGTGTGTGTAATTGCT
>Ga0172377_10007268_pt1 | contig 11388 bp, 11 predicted proteins | sample Pumphouse3metaG_FD_119749 | JGI IMG/M metagenome (GOLD analysis project Ga0172377, IMG submission 119749) | Leachate microbial communities from a municipal landfill in Southern Ontario, Canada - Pumphouse #3 metaG | ecosystem: Engineered > Solid waste > Landfill > Unclassified | place: Canada... | reverse complement strand
TTCTTTGTTAAATACGTCGATCCCCGCGAAACGGATTTTTCCCGATTTTAGCCCGTCATATAGAGCATCTTCATCGTACAAACCGCCACGCGCACAGTTGATTAAAACAACACCGTCTTTCATTTTCGCGATTTCGTCCGCACCGATCATGCCGATGGTCTCTTTGTTTTTCGGAGTGTGGATCGTGATGATGTCACATGCCAAAATGTCGTCGAAATTTGTCGTATATTTCGCACCGACATCGGTTGCTTTTGATGGATGGATATACGGATCGTACGCAATTACATCCATTTCAAATGCTTTAGAGCGGATCCCGACACGACTACCGATGTTACCGAAACCGATGACACCCAGTTTTTTACCTTTTAGCTCATATCCGTACCATTTTTCGCGTTTCCAGATACGTTGGTTTTTCAAGTGGTCGTGTGAATACGGGAACATACGCATACATGAGAGCATATGCGCCATTGTCAACTCCACGGCGGCAATGGTATTGGCCGTAGGGACATTCATTACGATAATCCCCTCTTTTGAACATCCCGGGATATCGACGTTGTCGACACCCACGCCGGCACGTACCAGTGCTTTTAAACCGCGTCCGGCTTCAATAAATTTGTCATCAACATCCGTAGAACTACGGGTAATCGCTACGTCAGCGTCTTTAATAACATCCAAAAGGGCGACTTTGTCCATATCGGCGGCAAAAATCATCTCAACTTGATCGTCGCGGCGAAGAAGGTTCAATCCCTCTTCATGGATATGGTCACATACGACAATTTTATATTTTTCCATTACTTTTCCTCTGTATACGGCGACACCGTCGCCTTGATTTGGTAGGTTTTTAGTTTTGTTACAAGGGATACGAGTCTGTTCTGATCGTTCGAATCGACAAAAAGGGTCATAGTTTCACCCTCTTTACGCATAAAATAGGGAAGTTCACTTTTTTTCAGTTCTTCTTTGACGCAAAAAAGCTCATACGAACTTTTCAAAGGAACCGTCAACCGGTAATGTGCGGCAACTGTTGCCGTTCCCCCGTCGGTGAGTTTTAAACTCACTTCATTCACCGGATAAAAATACCCTTTTTCTTCGCTTATGGAAAAGCGATCGAGCCAGCTTCCCGATTGTTCCGTAACCTGTGGTGAAGTATCACGTTCTTCGCCGTCAGTCCCGTCGTTCATATGGGGAGCCGAAGGGTTGATCTGTATCATAAAAATTACGATAAAGATCGCTACCGCTGCCGCTATAAGAGGAAATAGCCAATAAGCAGCGCGTCGCATAAATATTATTTCAATTGGTCTTTAATCAAGTCACCGAGACTGTGTGAATCATTATCATTGATCTCATCAAGCATTTTTTGATCTTTGATACGTTCCAATTTTTTGACCGAAAGGCGGATACGGTCGCGTTTTGCATCGATTACCAAAATAGCCGCTTCAATCGTTTGTCCGATTTCGAGCTCTTCAGGAACCAACGGATAAAGGTCTTCGTTACGGATCAAAGCATCAACGCCCCCTTCCAAAGAAACGAATACGCCGAAATCTTTGACATCACGAACCGTTGCTTTGACAACCTCGTTCATTTTGTGTTTTGCGGCAAATTGATCGATCGGAGACTCTTCGAGTGATTTGCGGTTCAATGAGATTTTTTCGTCTTCTGCATTGATTTTTGCAATTTTAACTTCGATTTCGTCACCCACTTTTAGGGTCTCTTTGCATTTTACGTTTTTATCCCATGAAAGGTCTTGATTGTGCAACAACCCTTCTACTCCGCCGACTTTCACGAACGCACCGAAATCGGTCAAAGAAGTTACGCTTCCTTTGACCACGTCTCCTTCATGAAATTTTTTCATGAACTCTTCAAACGGTTTCGGTTGAAGACGTTTGTAAGAGACACGCAATTTATGAGTTTTAGAGTTGATTTCGATAACTTCAACATCGATCTCTTGACCGACAGTGAGGTAATCTTTCGGATGTTTGATATTTTTGTCCCATGTGATTTCAGAGATGTGAAGGAAACCTTCGATATCGTTTCCGAGATCGACAAAAATACCGTACGGCTCGATATTGCTGACGGTAACGGTAATAGTATCACCCTCTTCCAACGCCTCTTCAACTTCTTGCCACGGATCCGATTGAACCGCTTTGATCGAAAGGGAAAGGTGACGTTTGTCTTTATCGTAAGCAATCGCTTTTACATTAACGACATCGCCCTCTTTGTAAAGTTTAGAAGGGTTAACCGGCCCTTTGTAGCTGATTTCGTTGTAATGAACCAACCCGTCGATTCCGCCGACGTCGACGAACATACCGTAGCTGGTGATCTTTTTGACGGTACCTTGGATAACTTTATCCTCTTCCATCAACGCATCGATCACCTCTTTTTTGCGTTTGCGCTCATCGTTGAACAATTTGCGGCGAGAAACGACGATCGAAGCTTCCGCAGGATCGATTTTTACCACTTGTGCTTTGATAGTTTTACCGACAACCTGATCGGTCTCTTTGAATGCCGCAAGCGAGCGCGGGAGGAAAAAGTGGACATCGTCCGCTTCCAAAAGGTATCCTCCTTTGTTTTTCTTTGTCACGAGTGCTTCGACAACAACCGATTCAAAGTCTTCTTTGTGAGCATTGATAAATGCGAGCGTTTTCTCTTGTTCCAGCACTTTTTTGTAAGAAATTTTCGGGCGCTCGTTATAGTGCCCCATTACCATTACCGTAATTTTATCGCCGACATTGAACAAAAGTTTCCCGTCCGCTCCACGGATTTCATCCAGTGAAATAATTCCTTCGAGTTTTTCTCCGACGCCTACCAACGCGCGGTTGTCTCCCTCTTGGATTTCTACGATTTCACCTTCCGTAATGCGCGTAGATTCTTGCTCTTTGAAAGATGCCTCTAACATCTCAGCAAAATTTTCTTCTTCGAACGATTCGTTATCGAAAGCCATGCCTATTCCCTTGTAACTAAAAATTGGCTGATTATAGCGCAAAAATGCTTGTTTGGAAATTAGGAAGTGGAATTTAAACGTTTGTCAAGGCGGTTATTTTGGCAATTACGTCTTCGATAATCCAGTCTGGAGTCGAAGCTCCGGCACTGATTCCGCAGAAGTGTTTATTTTTAAACCACTCCTGACGTAAATCGTCTTGGCTTTCAATATGGTAACTGTCGGGACAAAACTCCTGCGCGATGGAGTGGAGTTGTTTGGTATTGGAAGAGTTTTTTCCGCCTATGACGATCATGACATCGGCCTCTTGTGCCAGTTTTCGAGCCGCGTCCTGATTATCGAACGTCGCATTGCAAATAGTGTTGAAAACACGGACTTCTTTATGATTTGCCATCAATTTTCCGACGATTTGCTGATACTCCTCGATCTTTCGAGTCGTTTGAGCTACGGTGGCTACTTTATCGCGCAGCTTTAATGATGCGATCTCATCAGGACTATTTACGACAAAAACGTTGCCGATAGCATAACTTTTTACCCCTTTGATCTCCGGATGGGATTCATCTCCGAATATCACAATATCATATCCTTGTGCCGACATCTCTTCGCAAATCTGCTGCGGTTTGGTCACATACGGACACGTAGCATCGATAACATTGACATTTCGTTCGTTGAGTATGGAAAGTTCCTGTTTCGGAATACCGTGGGTACGGATAACGGCCGTATCACCGGCACGAAAGGAATTGAGATTCTCGCTCAAGGCAACATTGAAATCATTTTTCAAACGGTCTATCTCGTTGGCATTATGGATAAGCGGTCCGTATGTAGCGGAATTGCGGTTATCTTCGGCAATTTTGATCGCCCGTTTCACTCCAAAACAAAATCCGTAACTCTCCGCTAACTCGATTTTCATCTCTCGACCTTCGTACATAGTCCCAAAAGTTCAAAAAAGTTTGGAAATGAGGTATTGATACACTCGATATCTTCCACTTCCATCCCGCATTTTAGCCCTGCGACCAAAAAGCTCATCGCGATACGATGATCGCCGAAGCTGTTCACGCACGCACTTTTGAGTTCGCCACCCGTGACGGCATACCCGTCCGGATATTCTTCGGTCTTGATACCGCAAAGATTGAGATTATCCACCACGGTTTTGATACGATCGGACTCTTTTACCCGCAACTCTTCGGCATTTTTAATAACGCTTGTTCCCTCGGCACACGCCATCGCAATCGAAAGTGCCGGAAGTTCGTCGATCAGCCATGCAATATTCTCTTCTACCGTTACGGCATGAAGCGGTGCGTGCTCAACACGGATCGTTCCGATAGGTTCATACCGCTCATCACTCAACGTATAGGTGATCTTAGCACCCATCCGTTCCAATACCTTAAACGCTTCGATGCGGGTCGGATTCAACGTTACCCCTTCGATAACACTCGAAGCACCCGGTATAATGGCTGCGGCGACGGCAAAGAAAAAGGCACTCGATGGATCCGCCGGAACCCGAATATCAAGCGGTTTCAAAGGTTTTTCCAACGGCCAGATTTTCGTCTCCAAACCATCGATCTCTATATGAGCTCCCATTCCCCGAAGCATCCGTTCGGTATGGTCACGGCTGAGTTCCGGTTCTCGAAACGTACAAACACCGTCTGAACGGAGTGCGGCTAAAATCATGGCGCTCTTCACCTGTGCCGAAGCGATTTTGGAATCGTATTCAAAAGCGTGCAAAGAAGCTCCCCGAATCGACAACGGTGCCAAATCACCGTTGTTACGTCCATCAAGTTTTGCGCCGATATTACGGAGCGGCTGTGTCACCCGTTTCATAGGACGACGCTTTAAATATTCATCACCGGTCAGAACGAAATGCCCTTCCGCCGAGGAGAGCAACCCGCAAAACAAACGCATTCCCGTACCGGAATTGCCGCAATCGAGAATTTCAGCCGTCTCTTTGATTCCATTGGAACGAATTGTAATCACTGACTCCTCATCCGTGATCTCCGCACCCAAATGACCGACAATCGCAAGGGTATTGAGGGTATCTTCGGCTCGCAAAAAATTCTCGATCCGGCTCTCCCCTTCGGCCAATACCGCAAACATGGCACAGCGATGGGAAATAGACTTGTCCGGCGCTATGGCATCACTGCGAAAGCTAAACACATCGGCAGGATAGACTTTTGCACGGCTCATCTCAAGCTTACTCCGAGTTCTTCTTTCAAACCGCTCAAAATCCATTCCATTGCTGCGTTGATGTCTTCTTCTTCCAATGTTTTTTCATCTGATTGGAGTACAAACCGCAACGTCAAACTCATCTGTTTGCCCAAAGATTCGGAAACATATCGATCCACCGGATAAAAACGTCGTATCTGCTCGGAAGAGTGTTTTTCGATCACCGATTTGATGGTTTCATACGAAACACTTTGAGCTACAAGAATACTCAAATCCCGGTAGGAAGCCTGATATTTCGAATACGGTTTTGCTTCGATCAATCCATACGGCAATCGATCGGAAATCAGTTCGCACATAAACGTTTGCGCAAGATCGAATTCTTCTTCGATTTGCGGGTGCAAACGGAAAATTTCACCGGCTTCCTCACCGTTAATCATTACTTTCGCACAAATATACGGATGAGCCAAAGTATGGCTCGGGGTATAGGCTACCAATTCAAAATCCCCGACGACATTGGAGATCAATTGCGTGAAGGCGGAAAAGTCAATATTTTCCGGTTTTCCCGCATTCGCTATTTTTTCATTGGTCATCGGACCCGAAACAATAAATGAGAGCCGTTTAGTTTCCTGACGCTGCGGATCGAAAACCATTCCGGCTTCAAACAAAGCGATCCGTTTTTGATTGACTTTGACATTTGACGATGCAGAATTCAACAAGCCGACCAAAAGAGTCGGGCGCAGCGTATCAAACGTTGCCGTAATCGGATTGAGCAGCTCTTTGGAAGGTTCCGTACAGGCAAATCCGAATTTTTCGACCTGAAGCCGCTCGTTAAAGACAAAATGAACACTCTCGAAAAATCCGCTTTGAGCCGCACGGTGACGGTACATACGGGTTTTTTTGTATTCTGCCAAATCGTCGCTCATCTGATTGGCTTCCGCAAACACAAGCGCTTTGGATGGGATATTGTCGATCCCAACGATTCGAATGATCTCTTCGACGATATCTTGTTTGTTCACGATGTCATGTCGAAAGCGGGGAACCGATATCGCAAAATTCGATCCTTTCGGTTTTCCGATATCCATACCCAAATTTTTGAGAATCTGCGTAATCGTCGTTTTGTCGATTTTTAGTCCGATAAACGAGGTAAAGTCCTCTTCGCTCATACTGATGATTCGCGGTTCGTGTGAAGAGAGCAATTCGATATTTCCGCCATATATCTGCGAAGAAGAATAACGCTCGAACAACTCCGTGGCATAGCGTATTCCCATATCGATTTTCGGTTCGCTTCCGCGGGAGGTACGATAATAATGAGGACAACTCGGAACTTTATTCATCCCCATGTTTTGGGCGATAACATCCGGGGCAATATAACTCGCTTCGATAATCATTAATCCCGTTTCCGACGTAAAATGAGCCTCTTTCACCTGAGAAACACCGACTATTGAAACCTTTTCCTTACCGTACAACGCGGCAAAACCGTTCTCGTCTGTATCCAGGGTAATAATCCCTTTGTTTTCCCCGTCACCGAATTTTTCAAACGGATATCCACGTAAAATGACGCCCGTACTATGGGTAGCATACGACATCAATGCATCAACTGCCGAAACGCATGCGATATCGATCAGTGCCAAACGCAACGTGATCAGAAAAGGAGTTTTGATCTCTTTGATATCCACCGCACCGAACAGCAAATCGGTATGAAACGTATCTGTATGCTGAAGCTGCAAAATACGTCCGATCCCCAGACGTCCGTCTTGGTTTTCCGGATTATCGATCTCTCTCAAAGGTCGGGCGAGCGCGGCACGTAAATCTCGTGCAATCCCGTGTATACTGAGACAATCGCCTCGATTTGCCGTCAGTTCAATCTCGATTAAATCATCGTTAAACGCCGGATATTCATTCAGATTTTTACCGATCACCAGTTCGCCGATACTTTCATCGAGGATCATAATCCCCTCTCCTATCGAAGGGAGACCGATCTCTTTAGCAGAACAGATCATACCGTGTGAATCGACACCGCGTAATTTAGCCGCTTTGATCGCAAGACCGCCCGGCAATTCGGCGCCGACGGTAGCCAAAGCGATATGAATCCCCTGACGGACGTTCGAAGCCCCGCACACAATCTGGCGAATATCGTGGCCCACATTTACCTGACATACGTTAAGTTTATCCGCATCGGGATGACGTTCACATTGTTCCACATATCCGATGATTACTCCATCAGGAACTCGAATCGCTTCATGACGGTCTACTTCCAAACCGATCGAATTGAACGTTTTAAGCAGCTCTTCCGTAGTGATCCCGCCTAAATCGATCCATTCGTCTAACCAATTTTTTGTAACGATCATCTAAACTGCTCCAATAATCTAACATCACCCTCAAATAATGAACGAAGATCCCCGATGCGGTGAATCAACATCGCGAAACGTTCCACTCCCAATCCGAAAGCATACCCGCTGACATTTTCGTAACCGACCGCTTTAAAAACATTCGGATCAACGATACCGCACCCCAACACTTCAAGCCACCCGGTTTTCGAACAAACGCGGCATCCTTCGCCGCCGCAGAAAATACAGCTGATGTCCACTTCCGCAGAAGGCTCCGTAAACGGGAAAAAGCTCGGTCGAAAACGGACGTCCACCTCTCCGAACATCGTCTTTAAGAAGTCTTCGAGAATAAATTTAAGGTTGGAAAAAGAGACTTTACCGGCTTCTTCGACTACCAAACCCTCTACCTGATGGAACATCGGAGTGTGAGTGATATCGTAATCCCGACGGAATACCGCACCCGGCGCAATCATGCGGATAGGCGGTTTGGTCGAGAGCATAGTACGGATTTGTACCGGAGAGGTATGGGTGCGCAAAAGCATCGAATCTTTAAAGTAAAAAGTATCCTGCATATCACGTGCCGGATGGTATTTCGGCAGATTCAACGCTTCAAAATTATGAAAATCGTCTTCGACCATCGGTCCGGTACGAACCGAAAAATTCATGGCGACGAAATACTCCACGATACGGTCCATCGTCTCCATTACCGGATGCAGAGAACCGCGTTCCGAACGGGGCGAAAAAAGGCTGACATCGATCGCTTCCGCTTTCATGGTAGCTTGCAGATGTTCCATCGCCAAGAAAAGTTTTCGATCCACCAACAAAGCGTTCAATCCCTCTTTATGGATATTCAGCTCTTTGGCAAATGAGCCTTTTTCGGCATCGGGAATATCTTTCATGCGGGCGAACTCGGCGTTCATTACCCCTTTTTTTCCAAAAACAGCAATCCGTATCTCTTCGATTTTATCGATTGAATCGGCCGCTTTTATCGCGTCGTACCACTCTTGCAAAATAGAGTCTCCATTGATAATTTTCTGAAAGCTTAACACCTTTTCGATGTATTTCTGAAAGAGCTTTCAATTTTAAAGATATTGTAGTCAATTCTCTTTTATAAATAGCTTCAAGGTTAGAACCATATGCTACAATAGCAGAAAAAAAGAGGTTCGCGATGTGTATTTTCTGTAAAATTATTAATAAAGAAATCCCTTCCAATCCTGTTGCAGAGAATGAAGAATTTTATGCTTTTCATGATATCAATCCAAAAGCGCCGATCCACGTTTTAGCAATCCCGAAAGCTCACTATCAAAGTTTCAACGATATTCCGGGAGATGTGATGGGAAGAATGGGTGTATTTATGCAAGAAGTTGCCAAAACCTTGGGAATCGATCAAAGCGGATACCGCATTATCAGCAATATCGGTGAAAACGGCGGACAGGAAGTTGGACATCTGCATTTTCATATTCTCGGCGGAGCAAAACTCAAATGGGGACATTTCGCCGACGCCGATCCGAAAGACTTCTTCTAACTCCGTTAATATTCGGTTCAACGACAATAAAAAGGAATCTGCTACAATTTTTTCGTTAGATTGATAGAAGGATTCCGATGATACGATACACCAAGCGCGACGTCGCTACTTCATTTACTGCCGTCGCATTCACCATAATTGCCGTAACCGGCGTAATGATGTATTTTCATCTACTCGACGCCTATACGAAAAAACTGCATGAAAACCTTGGACTTTTTTTCGTCGCCGCGGCACTGCTGCATATGTATGCCAACTGGGGAGGGATGAAAAACTATTTTCGCAAATCTCTCTTCCATATTGCCATCGCCCTCGGTACTGTCGTCTCATTAGGGTTTATTCTGACAGCTGAGACCGGAAAAAATCCTAAAAATTATGTTATCAATTCTGTACTGAACGCTCCCATCGAAAGTTCCTTTGTACTCTTCGATAAAGATACCCAAAAGCTCCGAGACAAGCTGGATAAAGCCGGGATCGTCATCGGCAACTCCGCCAATATTAATGACATTGCCAAAGCCAATCACACCTCGCCGTTCAAAATCATAACAATCATCGAAAAATAAAACGTCCGCAATCGTATTACGCTTTATCGCTCCCGATATAGCGGTAGATCGCCGCTGCTATCAGCGCACCGATGATAGGGGCCAGCCAAAACAACCATAGCTGCGATATAGCCCAATCACCCACAAACAATGCAACTGCCGTACTTCTTGCAGGGTTGACAGAGGTATTCGTGACCGGAATACTAATCAAATGAATCAGCGTCAACGCCAATCCGATGGCTATCGGTGCCATTCCCTGAGGAGCCCGTTTGTCGGTAGATCCGAGAATGACCAACAAAAACATCATTGTCATGACGATTTCAGTAACCAATGCCGCTGCCAGCGAGTACCCTCCGGGAGAGTGATCTCCATATCCGTTTGATGCGAAGCCGGCACTGAGAGCAAATCCGTCATGACCGCTGGCAATGAAAAAAAGAACTCCTGCGGCAATTGTTCCGCCGAGAAGCTGGGCTAAAATATACGGTACAAGATCATGCGCAGGAAAACGCCCCCCTGCCCAAAGACCGATTGAAACCGCAGGATTGAGATGACAGCCCGAGATATGTCCGATGGCATACGCCATCGTCAACACCGTAAGACCGAAAGCCAGTGCCACTCCAAGAAATCCGATCCCTAATTCCGGAAATGAAGCTGCCATAACGGCACTTCCGCAGCCTCCCAGTACCAACCAAAACGTTCCGATCCCTTCGGCAACATATTTTTTCATGACAGCCCCCTTATGAATGATGATAAAACGTACTGTACCATGCGATTGTGATTCAAAAGTAGGAATTTGGATAAGGGAAAAAAATAATTATCGATGAAGAAATCACTCCTTCAAAGGGAGTGAAAGAAAAAAGTTACGCGTTGCACCCTTGCAATGAGCCAAAATCGACACTGCTTCCGCCGCCGCTGATCATTGTCTCATTTTCACGGATAGTTTTGCCGTTATGCTTGATTGTGTAGGTAATCGCTGTCGAATCACGGATCGTGTTAATTGTCGAACAATACGTTTCCAGACTCGCCATTACCCAGCGTGCGGCAAGAGTATCGTCCGCATTCGAATCAAAACGGTATTCCAAATGAAGCGTATTAAACTTGCGCGGTGCACTCTCATTGCGGACAACTTCGCCGTCAACTTCAAGGTTTTTGACCTCGTATCCCTGTTTTTGTGGGAGCATAACGATATCGGTTGCACTGCATCCGATAATGCCGCTTAGAAAATACTCTATCGGAGAAATTTGGGGACAATCGATGATAAAGCTGCTTTTTTCGGTTTTGGCTTCAAAACGCATTGCATCCTGATGAGAAACGGTAATTTTCACGGAGTCTCCTTTATTTTATATCTTTGAGGTAATGGTCGAAATAAATAATCTGTTCCAGCGTACGTACTTCGGCCGTCCCCCCTTGCGACGTACGGGCATTCATCGAATGTTCTATCGCCAAATACGCGATAACGTCTTCTTTAATCCGGTTGTCGATTGCATAAAGTTCACTGTATTCGATATCGCTTAAATCTATTCCAAGCACTTCGGCACGAGCAACCGCACGCCCTGTAATATGGTGTGCTTCCCGAAACGGAACATCACAGTGTTCTACAAGATAATCCGCCAAATCGGTCGCGCTAAGATGTCCGAGTTTACATGCACGTGCCATATTCTGCGGTTTGACCGTCATCGTTTTGAGAGCTTCACGCAGGATTTCCAAAGAGATTTCAGCCGTTTCGACACTGTCGAACACCCCCTCTTTATCTTCTTGGGTGTCTTTATTATATGCAAGCGGCAACCCTTTCATAACGGTTAAAAGACCCATAAGATTTCCGAATACGCGTCCCGTCTTGCCTCTGAGCAGTTCCGGAACGTCCGGATTTTTCTTTTGCGGCATAATCGAACTTCCCGT
>Ga0172377_10007267_pt1 | contig 11389 bp, 11 predicted proteins | sample Pumphouse3metaG_FD_119749 | JGI IMG/M metagenome (GOLD analysis project Ga0172377, IMG submission 119749) | Leachate microbial communities from a municipal landfill in Southern Ontario, Canada - Pumphouse #3 metaG | ecosystem: Engineered > Solid waste > Landfill > Unclassified | place: Canada... | reverse complement strand
TGGAACACATTACCGGTTAAGACAAGCATTTTTGAGAAGATGTGAAAGGGACGTTGTGCCAGCTTTGGCCTTAAGTCGTTGATAATCAACACGCCTTTTTTTAACCTGCGGAAGTTGGGTTAATTCTCGCAGTTGTCAAAATTGTGGTAAACCATTAAAACAAGCACAGTATCATAGAAACTTAAAGTCATGTCCAGGATGTTCAGAATACAATGGAGAGCAACATATTTTTTATGAATACCCTCTGGCATTTGGGACGACTCCGCGAAGAGCAACTTGCGTACATCCGGAAGGACCACAGAGTTATTGTACTGCTTGTAGGGCAGGCAACCTTGGTACAAATGGTATTCTTTGCGAAGATGTAATTGTAAAATAATTATAAATGTACATACCCGTATAAAGTTTTTTGTAAGTTTATTGTTTTTAGTTTTTCCACAACCTTTTTTGCACTGCAAGCACGGCGCAATCGAGAGCGCTGCCGAAAAAGACATTGCCGGAATACGAAACCGGAAGTTTTTTTACGGTTCCTGTTTTGCCGCTGAAAATTAAGGCGTCTTTCTCCTCAAGCGCTGAAACGCGGCAATAGCTTTCCGGCGTTTCGGCGGCGGACAGCAGCATGCCGACGGCGCATTCAATGGAATCGCGCGGAAAACCGGGCGGAGAATCGAGTTTCCCTAAAAGCTCCGCCAGCAGTTTTTTTTCGTCCGCCCCGATCAGCAGGACTTTGTCGGCTTGTTCCTGCGCAAGCATGATTTCAGCGGCCAGCAAACCTTTCGCCCATGGATTGTCGAAACCGACAACGGTCAGGGAAAACGCATCGATCCCGCAGAAAATCGAAGTGTAAGAGGCGGCGGCGTTATGCACGGAATGCGAGAATTTAGTCGGGGAAACCTCTGTTCCGGAATAATCAATGAGGTCGCCCAGAAAAGAAAATGTCGTTTCATGCGGCCCAAGCGCAGTGGCGACAATTATCCCGCAGTTATCCGTTTCCATACCGGAATCCCTTAACGCTTCGTTGCCGGCAATCATGCACATTCTCGAAAAACGGTCGGCGCGCCGCAGGTCGCGCGGAAATTTATAGGATTTTATGATTTCGTCACTTATTTCCGGAGCGGGAACTGGAGACGCGCAGGTTTGCCGGAGCGCCTGCAATCCGATTCCTTCACCTGAAATAAAGCCGATACCGCTGATGAACATCGTATTAAATCCTTTTTAATATAAGCGCGCTGTTGCAGCCGCCGAAAGCCAGAGACGTTGACAAAGCGTAAGCGCCTTTTACCGGAGTCAGTTTCCTGACCGGGGCAATATTCATGTCGGACGCCTGTTTTTCAAACCCGGCGCTGGCGGAAATTTCGTTCTTCATAAGCATTTGAGCAGTGAAAATGCATTCTATCGCTCCGGCTGCTCCCAGCGTATGCCCGGTAAAACGTTTGGTGGACAGGAAATCGATGGTATTGCCGAAAACCGTTTCCAGAGCCAGGGCTTCGCTGCTGTCGTTGCTGTCCGTTCCGGTCCCGTGAGCGTTGACGAAGGCTATGTCCCTAGGAGAAAGCTCCGCCTGCTCCAAAGCTTTGCGGATAGCGCTTATCAGGCCGGAGCCGTCGGGCTTGGGGGCGGTAATATGATATCCGTCCGCCTTTGAACCATAGCCGGAAAGCGGAATTTCCGGTTTAACGCCGCGGCGCCTGGCGTGTTCCTCCGCTTCCAGAATGACAACCCCGGCGCCTTCGCCCAGATTCAGTCCCTGCCGTTCAGCATCAAACGGCCTGCACGGGGCCGGGGAACATACTCCCAGTGAATTAAATCCGGTCATGGAAATAAGGCTCAGTTCATCCGCTCCCCCGGCGATAACAAGGTCGCAGACTCCGTTTTTTATGAACAGTCCGCCCAAACCTATCGCGTCGGCTCCGGAAGCGCAGGCGTTGGCGATACTCAGGGCGGGGCCGGAAAGGTTGAGGTCGCGTTTTACGGCTTCCGCGAGGCTGGAACCGGCAAAGGCGCGCAAAGGCGCGTTATCAGGGGATTTCCCGGCGCGCAGTTCCCGGTAATAATCCAGCGCATTCAACTGGCACGCCACTGTGGTTCCGAGACAAACCCCGACCCTGAAACCGGAAAGTTTATCCCGGTTCAGTTTGGCGTTGTCCAACGCTTCCCGCAAAGCCATGTCAAGGAGGATTCCGGTCAGTTGTTTTGTTCCCGCGCCGGGAATTTCGCCGAGTTCGAAAACCGGCAATGATAAATTATCGGCAATCCGGCGGGAAACCTGGGGAGTTTCCGGGCTTGAAAAGAGTTTTTCGAGAGAGGCAGACAGTCCGGTTCCCGCGGCGGAAACACATCCCATTCCGGTTATAGACGATAATGCCATGAAACTGAACCCGTAAATTAGTCAGTGCGGTTATCCAGAATATATTGAGCCAATGTCCTGACGGAAGAAAATACTTCTTTTTTTCTGCTTATTTCCTTTGAGGATATTCCGTATTCGCGTTGCAGCATAACCACGATTTCGACTGAATCGAGTGAATCCAGCCCCAATCCCTGTCCGAACAGTGCGTCATCCGTGCCGATTTCTTCCGGCGTAACATCATCCAGAGACAGCCATTCCACTAATTTGGCTTTAAGCTCTGAAAACATCTTTTCATTTACCGCGCTATTTGCATTACTCATTACAGTTTATCCTTCGAATAAAATCAAAACTCAGATATGGAGTATATCATATTTTGATTGAAAATCAAGTTTTTTCGGCTTTAAAGTCCCAGACGTCCTGAAACAGAAAGCATTGAAAAGGATATAGTTTCGCCTTGTTTTCCAGTTCCCTGGCGTATTCCCCGACATACGGGCTCATTATTTCCGCCGCGTTTTTTTCGCCGCTTAAAACCGGAAATATAAGCTTGCCGAACGAAACTTTGAGGGCATCGCGCCTCTTTCCCTTTCTGGCGACAAAAAGCGGTATCACCGGACAGTTAAGTTTTGCGGCCATGAAAAACGCCGTATACGGGAAATGCGCCTTTTCGCCGAGAAAACGCACTTCGGAAGTCCGGTCGTTCATTGCGCGGTCCGCCATTATGCATACCACGTGTCCGGCCCTGACCGCCTCCATGACTTCCAGCATTCCGCCCATTTCGGAATCGGTTGAAATCACTTGCAGTCGCCCTTGGGTGGGGTTATGCCGGAGGGCCTCCAGGACGGCCTCATTTTGTTCCGGCTGCATCAGGAAACTTATCGGGCGGCCGAGATCATTCTGCAGATTGGTCATTGCCGTCTGCCAGTTCCCGAAATGCGAGGTTATAATGATCATTCCCTCAGGAACGCTTTCCAGATAATTTTTCGCCCGTTCAAAATGTTCAAATTCAAGGGAAACCAGGTTGCCTTTCACGTTGGCGGCGCAAATTACCATCGCCTGGCCGTTGCTGACGAATATCCGGTAAACATACCACATTCGCCGGAACCGCCCAGCTTCCGGGAAACGCCGCCGGACGTAGGGCATTGCCGCTTTTACCGCTTCGCGGTCGAAAAGGACATAGTAGAGGCATATCGCCCAGACAAACTCGCAAGGGCGGTTTATGCCGAAAGTCTTTAATGCCCAATGGAAAAAGCTTATCCCGAATTTATTTCCGCGCCGGGCGCTAAGCGGAACATTCGTCATTTTTCCTGACCCTCCCCGATATTATACTCGCCAGAATATAAGTTATGCCTCCGCTGATCAATGCGAAAATGGGAGCCGCCGCCAGGGAGCCAAGCCACCATTCGAGTATCCGCAGCGGCAACTGTTTGACCAGAGTATCGAAATTCGCTGTGAGCAGCAGTTTTCCGTTAAGCAGCCAGTAACCGATTTCAACACACAGAATTGGAGTAAAAGGCGGCATGAACAGATGCTGGATGTTGAACGCCATTATTTTGTTCAGCCGGAGCCGTACCGCAAAATACAGGATTGCTACGGAATGAAAGCCGGGAATCGGCAGCACTGCCAAGAAGGCGCCAAGCGCCGCGGCGGCCGCCAGGCCGCCCGGAGAACTATTTTCCTTAAGCAGATATTTCAGGAATTTTACCGGGTGCAGCAGTTCAAACTTCTTTTCCTGTTTCTTTTTGACCAGTTTCTTACGCGGGATCGGCAGCAGGCGGCAGGCGGTCAGGTGGGTGTGAATGCAGGAAATCCGGAAATTATCCCAAAACGGTTTGAAGTGCGAAATCCTTTTTTCCGGCGCGTCATACCAGGCGCGGACATTGACGCAATGAAATTCAAGGTTCGCCCATGCCGCGCGCGCCAGGACTTCGGTTTCGAAATTATAATGGCGGCACAGGAATTTCAATTGCGAAATATATTTTACCGGGTAGGCCCGGAACCCGCTCTGGCAGTCATCTATTTTCAACCCGGTTTCGACTCGCATCCAGAAATTGGCGATTGCGCGGCCGCGTTTGCTTGAGTTGGTGACATTGGGCGCGGAAAAATCCCGGCAGCCGATTATCATGGAGTAAGCGTTTTTTTCCATAAAAGGGAAAAAAAGCGGTATATCCTCAGGATAATGCTGTCCGTCCCCGTCAATAGTGATCATGTATTCGGCGTCCCGTTTCGCCAGAAAATCAAGCGCACTGAGGAGAGCCGCCCCTTTTCCCCGGTTTTCCGGGTGCCGGATGAGTTCAATATCGCTTCCCGCGAACAACGTTTTCAAATCCGCGTCCGTGGAACCGTCGTCTACTATCAATATTTTGTCCAGCGCTTTGCGACAGCGCTCGGCAACATCCCTGACCGTTCCCGCGTTGTTGAAGACCGGGATCACGCACCAGACTTTGTTTTTCAGTTTTTCCGGTAGGGAATGTGTCGTCATAGTTGTTTCTCCGCGGGCTGCGTCAGGTTTTTAATTTTGCTGTAGCCGATACGGTGAATCATCTGAAGTTCGTCATTTTTCGCGTGCGGCGGGAAAATACAGTATTTTACGCCCCTGAATCCTGCCGTTAAAGTCGCTTCCAGCCATTTGCGGTCAAGGCCGGGCTCGATATAATAAACCGCCTCAAGCATGTTGTGATCAGCGGAGATCATCCCAAGTTTTCGCGCTCTTTGAGCCAACGGCGTTCCCGGCAGAATCCTTATTCCGGTAAAAACCGTCGAAGTGAGCCAATCCAGAGAAAGAATGTTCTTTATACCCTCGCGGACGCTTTCTTCGGTTTCGCCGGGGCCTCCAAATACGAAGCTGTTGCTGATATTAACCTGTTTTTCCCGCAACAGAACGCAGAGTTTGTAAATATCTTCAAACGAGAAAGATTTTCCCAGGCCTTTTAAGGCGGTATCGGACGCGCCGTCCCCGCCGACGTCCGCCCAGCAAAAACCGGTCCGCACCATTAAGTCGATAGCCTCATCCTCCAGCCGGTAAGGAGAAATAAACGCCGCCCAGGGAATTTTGATTTCCCGCTTTGCCATAAGCTCCAGCAGTTCCAGATACTTCCCTTCCGCGTCGTTGAACACTGAATCCACAAAATAAACCAGCTCAACATTATGCTTTTCCTGCAGCAGAATAATGTCCTCGACGACTTCTTCCGGCGGCCGCGGGCGTATCCGGCAGCCCTCAAGCCGGGGATAAGTGCAGTAAACGCATTTGAACGTACAGCCGCGTTTAGTCTGAAGCGGGATCATGTGGGTCTGGTCATGATAAAACTTTACTATTTCCGGGTCATAGAAAGCTCCGCCGGGGATTTCTACCGCTTTACGGTTCAGGACGGGAACTTTTTTGTCTGAAAGCTTGTCGAGGAGTTCCAGCGTCGCGGCTTCGCCTTCCCCGGCAATTCCGTAATCGGCTTTTGTCAGGTTCAATATTTCGTTCGGCATCAGGGTAAAACCGGAACCGCCGAGAAAAACCGGGAAATCACCCAAAGTCCGTAAAAAGTCTATCATTTTTGCCGCGTCAGCGAAAAACCGGTCATTTTTCCGGGCGCTGTTGACGCTGTCGATATTGCGGATGCTCAAACCGACGATTTCCGGGGAAAATTCCTTTACCGCCCCGGCAAGGCGTTCAAACGAGGTCCCGATTGTCAAAAAATCAAGCTGTTTTACTTCATGTCCGGCCTTCATCAAGGCTCCGGCAACCACACTCATCCCCAGCGGGTAAACCACATAGGGATCACTGCAAATGTTGGCCGATATCAGTAAAACTTTCATTGTTTCAATTTATAGATTGTATGATTTTTAAATTTTAGTAAACATATTTTTTCTGAGCCGGCAGACTCTTTGGACTGCGGCAGCCCTTCGGGGTTCGTTCCGGTTTCCCGTTTGATCTTTCGCCGACAAGTAGTCGCGAGTGCGGCCTCGCACCGCGACCTTTGCGCTCAGTATGGCCAGGCGACTCAGCCCGGCGGACGTCTTTGTCGCGGAGCAGGCTGCTCCTGCGACTACCGGTCCGCGAATATTTCATTGCTTGAAGATTCCAGACCGCGAAAAATAAGATCAAATCAGGATCAAAGTATTTATATTTAAATCCTTGCGTTATATTCCGGAACTCCGAAATGTGAATTATAACCTTTGCGCGGCGATGACAAATTTCCAAAAGGCCGCAACTCCGTTTCCCTTATCCAATTCAGAATAATTCAAATTGTCTTTCCCCGACCCAAAGACAAAGGCCGCGACCGCCTCAACGTCACTCAATATTAATACCGCTTCGGAAGCCTCGCCGCTTTCGAGCAGCATTTTTGTTTCTTTCAGCGCCGGGCCTATTTGTTCGTCCGCGTTGAACGCGCAGAAATACTGCGGGCCATGCAGGCCGCAGGCGATTCCGGCCATTGCTCCGGGAGCCGTGGGCAGGGTGCCGACAAACAAATTGCCGCGCCCGATGGTTCTGCCGTGCGCGGCGTAATCCTGAAAATAAGCGAGGTTGGCGTTTTGGCAGCAGTCTTGATTGACGGCGATAACGGCAATATCTTTCCGGCATTCGCCCGAAGCGACCGAGGCGTCATGCAGCGCCAGCGCGACGCTGAAAACCGTTCTTTTGCTTTCTTTCGAAATCCGCCCGAAGTTTTCTATTTTTTCTTTCAGGATACCGGCGTCTATAAAATCATCGTACAATTTTCCCCAGCCGTTTATTTGGCTGGAAAAACGTCCGTTGCCGTCCGAAATGTTTTCCGAATCCATTTTAGCGGAGCCAAGATATATCATTAGAATCCCGTTGTTTGGTTTTCAATTACCAACGCCGCGTTTATACCGCCGAAACCGGCGTTTATCGATAATATTCGTTCACGCGTCAGCGGCCGGATATCCGTCGATAGAAATTTTTCCGCTCCCGGCATCGGATTGCGCAGATTGCCCTGCGGCGGTATTTGCCGGGTTTTCAGTGATTTCAGGGCCATCCCGGCCTGAATAATTCCCGCCGCGCCCAAAGTATGGCCCGTTCCGAATTTGCCGGAATACATCGGTTTTCCGCTTTTGCCGAAAACTATGTTCAGGGCCGCCGTTTCCATTTCGTCATTGTATAAAGTCCCGGTTCCGTGGGCCATTATCGCGCCGATATCATCAGGATTCGCTTCCGCTTTGCGCAGAGCTTTGCCGACCGCTTCCGCCAGATAAAAACCGCTTGCGTCCGGCTTTGTCATGTGCCGGGCGTCACAGGTGTTTCCCCAGCCCGTCAGGCCGGCGTAAGCCGACAGGCCGCGTTTTTCCGCTTCGTCCGCGGACATCAGAACCGCTATCCCGGCGGCTTCTCCCAAAGTCAGGCCGGAACGGTCACGGTCAAAGGGCATGGCGGCTTCCGGGCTCATCGCGCCCAGCGCCGAAAAACCGGAAAAAGCGAATTCGCTGACGCAATCAACCGCCGCGACCAGGGCACAGGAAATTTCCCCGTTTTCTATCATTGCCGCCGCCCGCGCCAAAGCTAGAGTCGCCGAAGCGCAGGCCGCGCTGACCAGCCTGCCGCTTTTCAGGTTCCAGAGTTTCAGGCATTTTCCCAGAAACGCGAGCTGATGGGCCGCGTTGCCGTCACCGCCGGATAAAACCGCTTTTTCCAGCAGATCTATTTCTCCCACGGTCGTCGCCAGGAACAGACAGGCGTCTTCCGGGATATTACTTTGCAAACGCTTCAGCATCTGGAAGGCCAGGGATTCTCCGTCATGGTAACGCAGGCCGGGTATGACCGCCGCCTGGCCGGAAACAAAATTTTCGGTCGGGAAACGTTCTACGCGGGAAATCGCTGATTTTGCCGCCAGCATTCCGTTCCAGCATTTATCAAGGCCGTCGCCGTAAGCCGTAACCAGGTCAAAACCTGTGATCACTGTTTTTTTAACGGTCATAGAAGTCCCCGTTCCGCCAGCGTTCCTGCATGCGCGCTATCAGATCGGGCATCAGCCAATGCGCTTCACGGGTTTCCAGGTCAATGAACAACTGTACGGTATAACCGGTGCATACGCATTTCCCGGCTTCGTTCCTGATGTTGTATTCCGTATTCAAACGCGCCGCTTCCGTCCAGATGAATGAAGCTGTTACATAAAATAATTCATCCAGCTTCAGGGGCGCGTGGTAATCTATATGCAATTGCGCGATCGGCGCGCCGATCCCCGCTTCAAAATAAGCGCCGTAAGTCAAGCCGCATTTCCGTCCGAGTTCGTTGGCGGCTTCCTCAAAAAAAACGGCGTAACGCCCGTGCCAGCTTATCGCCAGAGCATCGACGTCGCTGAACAATACCCGGCGTTCAATCGTCGCGCTTATCGGCACCGGGGCGTTTTCCTCTCTTTCGAAATAAATTTTCTTTCGCCGTTGTTTCATGTTATGTTTCTCGCGTTTATTTGCTTCCAAATTCCAGCTTGCTGACAGATACATTCTTATCGTCTTTGAAAACCTTGCAGTTTGCAATCAACTTGTCAGCTTTTTCGTCTATTTTTATTTTAAAATTTATCAATTCATCAGGCTGAATTATATTCAGGAATTTTACCGAGAGGACTTTTTCAAGCTTAAGTTTTTTACCCAAAACTTTCTCCAGCAGAATTCCGACGGCTTCAAGCAGACATACTCCGGGAACGATTGCCTTGTCCGGGAAGTGCCCCTTGAAACCGGCGAATTCCGGAGGGAAAACAGCATCTCCGCAAATTGTCCCGTCTTTTTCCCGCCCGGCGTTCCTGAGCGCCGAACTTATTTCTTTAGATATATTCATCAACGTTCCTTTGGCGTTATCTTTTTCTGGCGGACTTCCAGATAATAATCGTACTTTTCATTACGGTAAAAGATTTCCTGCGGAATCAAATGTTTTCCGATTCTTTCGTACCGGTAATAACTGACCTGCCAGCATAAAATATTATCATTGAATGCCTGCTTTTTCAATAAAACTAAAGGCAAACCGCCGAAATAATATTTTATGGTCCGGGATTTGTCCGGCGAAACGGTAAAAATGATTTCTTTTTTTCCTTTTTTGATCAGATATGGTTTTTGCGGGATTTTATCGAAATATATTTTGCTGATGTCCCTGATCATGGCGTCGGCGAAATCGTCCGGGCGTTTCAATTTTAAATTCATGGCTGAATAGAGCAATTTCGCCCGTTGCGCGTCCCCAGCCGCTTCAAAAAGCCTGACTCCCATCAGGTTCATTCCGGCAAGCTTTATCTGACGGGTCTTGTGATCGACATCAACCATACACAAACTGGAAACTTTTTGCGGCCCCCAGGTAAAAACGATGCCTGACAACGCGTTGAAACTTTCGCTCTGCTGTTTCCTGAACGTTTCCAGCAGGTTTTGGGGCTACGGCGGCAACGGCGGCAGCGGCTCACGTTTAAACGGGTCGGGAGTCGAACACCCTGTTAAAGTAATGACAGCCAGAAAACTGAGCAGTAAGGTACGCTTATTTTTGCCGAAAAGCTTCCAAAGCGCCGGGATCACCGCTATCGAACTCAACCAGGCGGTAAAAATTCCGACGCAAAGCACGATGCCGGCGCTGCGCAGCATCGGGTGAACCGCGAAAATTACGGCTCCCGCCCCGATCAGCGTCGTCAGCGAAGATAAAGTTATTGCCGGTAATATTTTGTTGCAGTGTTTTTCGCCCAAACCGTTAGCCATGAAAATTCCATAGTCTATCGCCAGCCCGGTCACTACCACCGCCCCGATACAGGCCGCCGCGTTTACCGGGATTGCGAAAAGCTCAAAAAAAGCCCCTGTCACCAACAGGGCCGAGAATACCGGAAGCAAAGCCAGGATTGTTCGGGAAAACCGCCGGGTCAAAAGAAAAGTTATCAGGACAACGAGCAGTAAAGCGACACATACCAGTTTGAATATTTTCCCCAGGACCGCTTCGGACAGCATCTGGCGAAAAGCGTTGCCCGAAACCGCGACCGAGTTTTCCCCGCCGGCAAGTCCCCTGACCATTTTCACCAAATCGGGTTCATCCCGGAAGAATATAAAGAAAGAATAATTGCCGGGACGGGAATTTATTGTCTGTTTTATAAGGCTTTGAAACATATCCGGGAGTTTTTGTTTTCCCGGTTCTTTCAGCCCCGTCCGGAAGGCATCGAAAAAAGGCGAAAAAGCATTATCGGCAAAACCTTTTGCGTCTGCCTGGCGCTTAAATGTTTTTTCCAGTTCATCCAGTTCAAAACAGCGAAGGGATTTTACGTTATTATTCCGGGTCTGCTTCGACGGCCAGATGTCGGTCGCACAGAAAAATTCTCCATTCGTTTTGCCGCGCAGTATTTCACAGGCGTTTTCCGCTCGCCGCGCCGCCTCGTCGCGGTTTTTGCCGCTTACCGCCAGGAGCGCCGGACGTTCACTGTTTCCCCATGTTGCCCGGAAACGTTTTTCCGCCTGTTCTATTTCCGCTCCGCTGCCGTCCAGTTGCCGGAGGTCGTCCGCCAAAGATATCCGGCTGGAAAAATAAATTGAAACGGCTGTTATTATCAACCAGCAGGCAAAAACGGCGCGCGGGTATTTTTTCAGGCGTTCGGCCGGATTGTCCAGCCAGGCGGCGGCGAACACCGGAATTTTGCTTTTGACGAAAACAAGCGGGAGGAAAAATTCCGCCAGCAGCAGACTCAGGATAATACTGAATCCGGCGAAAACCCCAAGTTGACGGTAGCCGGGAGTATCGGAAAACATGAACACCGCGAACACTCCGAAAGTAGTCAAGCCGCCCGCGGTCAGGGGCCGGATGATCCGTGCCGCTCCCCGGAAATGCCGCCCCGAAGCCATGGCTGAATATATATGGATACCGTAATCAACGGCGATTCCCACTACGACTCCTCCCAGCCCGGCGACAAAAAGCAGAATTTTGTCGAACGCGAAAGTCATCGCGGCCAGAACGAATACCGTTGCCAACACCGGAGTCAGCAGAATGAGCAGACAGCGAAAGTCATACCTGTAGAACAAAGCGAAAAGCAGCAGGAAACCGATAAATGACAAAGATAAAATCAAACGGATATCCTTTTTTATGATTTT
>Ga0172377_10007266_pt1 | contig 11390 bp, 10 predicted proteins | sample Pumphouse3metaG_FD_119749 | JGI IMG/M metagenome (GOLD analysis project Ga0172377, IMG submission 119749) | Leachate microbial communities from a municipal landfill in Southern Ontario, Canada - Pumphouse #3 metaG | ecosystem: Engineered > Solid waste > Landfill > Unclassified | place: Canada... | reverse complement strand
CCTCAGAAATAGCTTTTTTGCTTTCAATTTCTTTGAATTCAGCTAAAGCTTTCTCTTTTTCTTCTTTAACTTTTAGAGTTTCAGTATCAGCTTTTTTTCTTAGTTCCTCAGAAATAGCTTTTTGGTTTTCTTCTCTAATGTGTAAAATTTTTTCATCTAACTTTTTTATTTCTTCATCTGCTTCTTTAATCTTTTCTTCAACTTCTGCTATTTTTGTATATTCTTGAGTATTTTGTAAATTAATCTCATTTTCTTTTGTTTTCTCAATTTTTTTAATAAAAGGTTTTTGCTGTTTTATGAAATTAGAGGAGTTATTTAGAATTTCTTTTGCTTCTTCATAGGTGATAAAAATTCCTAAATAAGTACTATAAGTTCCATTCTGATTTTTTAAAATAAAAGCTTCAGATTTTGAAGTTTTTAAGATTTCTTCTTTACATCTGTTTGCATCTTCTTTAGAAGAAGTTGTACAAACAGATATTGAGTATATATTATTTCCTAGGCAAAAAGAGGGTTGCCATAAGAAGAAAAATAAAAAAAATTTAAAATAAATTTTCATCCCTTTTTTATTTTTTATCTCTTAGGTTTAAATGCAACTACACTTATTTCAGGATAATTGCTTTTGAATTTTTGCATAGCATCTTCTGCTTCAATTCTAGTTTTGTATCTTCCCAATCTTAATACTTGGTACTCGTAATATGGATGAACTCTAACATCTAGTCCATTATTTTTAAGTTTCTCAAACTCTTTTTTTACAAGTTCTTTGTTTGCTGTACATAAAAATTGAACACTAAAAATTAAAGAAGAGTTCTCTTCACATTTTGCTGTTGAACATTTTTTTATAACTTTTTTGGCTTCTATCTTTGTTTCCACTTTTGGTTCTACAATTTTTTCGATAATTGTAACTTCTTTTTGAATTACTACTTGAGGCTCTTTTGCTTGTGGAACTTTATAAAATTCTTGATCTAAAAATAAAGATTTTCTTAGTTTATCAAATAAATATCTGTAAATAATGTCATCTTGAATTACAGTAATAGAGTTAAAATCACTGCTTCTATCAACAGCATTTATACTAAATCTTACAGAAAAACTTTCATTTTTAACTTCTTTTACAACGGATACTAAATTTAGTTCAACATCATTTTTGATGTTTTTTGCACTAACAACACCCGTTCTTGCATCAATTGTTGTAACAAAATAGCCATCATCCAATAACGTATCAACAATAGCATTTATTAAGTGCTCTCTTGAAGTATTTTCAAAAGTTCTTATTTGGATATCTCTTACTTGAAGAGATGACTCTTTGTTGATAATATTATTTTCAGGTGTTATTTCTAAGTTTTTTACATTACTACAACCAGTAATAAGAAAAAATGCACTTAATGAAATTAATAAAATTTTTTTATTTAACATCATCAAATCTTAGAACGAAGAGTACATATATGAAAAGTTTTCTAATCTTTGATTTTCATCAAAATCAAGAACTATAGTAAGTGTTTTTTGTTCAGTTTTATATTCGTAATCATCATTTGTACTAGCATAAGTAATTGCTCCAATAGCTGCAACTGTTGCACCTACACCTAATAAAAAGCTTGATTCAGCAATACCAGCAGCAACAGCACCAGCAGCTCCTAAAATGCCACCTGTAACAACAAAATCATTTTCATTCATTCTAACATAGTTCAATCCACCATTTGTTTTTGAATGATAAGTGCTAACTTTGTCATAAACCCAACTTGTTTTCCCTGTTTTATCTTTTGTAATAATATTTGGTGAACCAAGAGCTTTGATTACTTCAGTTGAACTCATACCTTTTGAAATATTTTGTTGCACTTTACCTGGTGTTAAATTACTTTGCGGAACAGTTGGACCTTGAATATTTTCACAACCTGTAAGAATAAGTAATGTGCACATTGCACTTAATAAAAGCTTCGACTTTGTCAACCTAAATCCTTTTTTATTTAAAATATTGATAATTGTATAAAATGGAGATGTCAAAGGTATGTCATTTAAGATAGATAGTTATTATTTTATAAAATAACCCTCTTCAATGCTATTTAGAATCAAATCTTTTGGAAGTTTTTTTCTTAATCTTTTTAATAAACTTCTTATTGCATCTGAAGATTTACTCTCTCCTTGATAAACGAAGTTTTCTATATTTTCATAACTAATAGTTTTTCCTTTATTGTCTAACAATAAAATTAATAAATCTTTTTCTCTTTTTGTTAATTCTACTTTTTTTGAATCAATATATAATTCATTACTAATGAGATTAAAATAGATATTTTCATCTAAAAAGACGTTAGTATCTTTTTTGTTAAGTTTTTCTACTTTTAAAATCAACTCTTCTACATCAAAAGGTTTTTTTAGATAATCATCACAACCAAGAGCGTAAGCTTCTTTTATAGTTTCAATATTTATATTTGCACTAATCATAATAACTTTTGTTTTAGTACTCATATTTTTTATTGATTTTAAAATTTCTAAACCATTTAGTGAGGGAATATTTATATCTAATATATATAAATCGTAGTTGTTAAAAATGTTTTTATATGCGACTTCTCCATCATAAAAACTGGTGATTTTATGATTATTAATCTCTAACATCTCTTTTATAGTTTCATTTAAACTATAGTCATCTTCAAGTAAAAATATTTTCATAATAATATTCTATTCTTCTTTTGTGTCATTAGTGTGGCAATTAAAGTTATAAGTAAAAATATTTTGATTGTTTTTATAAAGTACTTCAATTTTTATTTTATATTTATTACAAATATCTTTAATAATAGCAAGTCCCAAGCCATGTCCACCAGCGCTTTCGTTTTCCCTTGCATATCTTTTAAAAATATTTTTAGTATCTTTTATAGGCTTTCCAAAAGAGTGAAACTCTAAAACATTATTTTTTAGGATGATATTTATTTCACTTCCAATATTACTATATTTTATGGCATTTGATAAATTATTGTCTATTAATCTTGTTAGTTCAATTTTACTAATATTAATAAAAATATTTTTATCTATAGAGAGATTTAGTTCTCTATTTTGAGTTGTTGCAATTATGCTAAAATATTTTATTCTACTATTCAAAATCTCTTCTAAATTTACATTTTCAAGGAGGTAATCAATTTTATTTTTTATATGAAGAAAAACCATATCTTCATAGGAATTTTCAAGAGTTCTTATTGCACCTTCTATCTTTTTTGAATATTTATCTTCTCCAAAAATTTTATTTCGTAGTTGAGTATTTAGATTTATAATTGATAAAGGAGTTTTTATTTCATGAACAGAGTGTTCAATAAATTTATCTTTATATTTTAAAAGTTTTTCTTCATATCTTACTTTATAAACGATAAATATAGTTATTATTCCAATAAGTCCAATTAATAAAATTGCTAAATTTAATTTAAAAATATCATTATTAAATTCATCTTCATCAAAAATTATGCTAAAAACAACTTTTGCTTCATCAAAAATTGGACTTTTCTGTGCTAAATATGAAACTTTATACTCTTTATTATCTTTTACAAAATAATTTGTAATATATTCATTCTCTTTTATATTAGCTGCTAACTCTTTACCTTTATTTATTCTTGAAGTAATATCATCTAAAGTTGGTTTGTATGATTTTAAAGATTTAAATATAAAATCCCCAATATATCCATCATTAAAAACTACATAAGCATTTGAGCTTTTGATATTTTTATTTAAGTTGAGTAAATCTTGAAGTTTTTTTAAATCTTCTTCTAAATCGTTATATGTATAACTAACTTGCAAAACTCTTTTATCATCTTTAGGTAAATAAGAGTCTGTATAACTAAAGAATTTTAGTGAATACATTTCAAATACAGGTGGAGAAATCCCTATAATATTGTCTTTTTTATGTTGTTCAAATAACTCTTTTACAAATGACAAATCAAAATTTAAATCTGGTTTATAGGTAGTATTTTTAATAACTAAATTTTCATCTGTAATATAAATATTAAAAGAATAGTTATCTTTATTTATTATTTTACTTATTTCATCAAGTGAAGCATCATAAGAATTTTTTTCTAAATTAGTTAATACTTCTTTGTGTTTTGCTAATAAAGTCTCTTTTTGATTAGTATATTTATAAAGAAGTTTAGTTAATAAATTATTGGTCTCTTTTTGAATCTGATAAAAAGTGATTTCTTGATTTTTTGTATGATTATCATATAGATTTTTTAATAATAATTTGTAACTTATTAAATTAAATAATAAAAATAAGAAAATAGTAAAAAATAGAATTGTTGATGATTTAGGGATTAGTTTTTTCAATAAAATATCCTATTATAAACTAAACAAAATATCATGACTCAAAGGTTTTTGATAAATCTTTGCAGCTTTATTTTTTAAATTAGTATCAATATAATTATCATAAAAAAGAATTAGATTATTGGTAGATAGTTTTTCTATCTCTTGCTTATCATTACTCTTTAGTTTTGAGGTATCAATGATAATTTTTGGATTTTTATTTTCTTGTTCAATTAAAAATAGTTGTTCGACTTTTGATAGTTGGATTACTTGATATTTTTTATTTAATTCAATTATTAAATAAAAAAATGATATTGGGTCATTATTTAAAATATAAATAGATTCTTTTTCTATTTTTCCAACAGGGGTATTAAACTCTATATTTTCATTTATTTCTACCGTATCATTATTTTTTTCTTCAAACTTGTTTTGAAATTTCTGTATATCTAAATTTATATTTTTAGGAATGATTACTTCAAAAGTTGAACCAGTATCTAATTTACTAAAAACATTTATTTCTCCATGTAATAAAAATACAAGTTCTTTACAAATAGTAAGACCAAGTCCTGTTCCACCATATTTTCTAGTTGTGCTTCCATCTACTTGTTTAAATCTATCGAAAATATATCCAAGTTTATTCGATGGAATTCCTATCCCTTCATCTTGAATTGTAATTTTTATAGTATCTTTTTCATTTGTGATTAAAAAATATATTTTTCCTTTTGAAGTAAATTTTAAAGCATTACTTAGAAGATTTTTAATTATTTGATTTATTTTGGCTTGATCACTATAAATATAATCTAAATCTTCATCTATTCTAAAAATTAATTCAAGATTTTTTGCTTTTGTTTGGGCATAAAACATTTCATAAATAGAATTCATATAATTTTTTAATTGGATTTTCGTGTAATGAATATTGTTTTGTTTTGCGTCAAGTTTTGATAAATCAAGAACATCATTTATTAAACACAATAAATCTTTCCCACATTTATGAACTATTTCAAGATTTTTGATTTGTTTTTCATCAAGATTTCCTGATTTATTTTTCATCATTACATCACTAATTATATTGATAGAATTAAGTGGAGTTTTTAGTTCATGACTCATATTTGCAAGAAAATCATCTTTTGATTTATTGGCTTCTTCTGCAAAAATCTTAGCATCATATAACTTCTTTGTTTTTTTCTTTAATGCATTAATCATTGTAACAAAGTTTAAACTTAACTGATGAATTTCAGAAATATTTGTATTTAATATTTCTACCTTTTTATTTTCTTCTGATATTTGAGAAGTTTGGTTTGATAAATCAATAATTGGTTTTGTAATAGAATCAGAGAAAATGTTTATTTTTTTTAGTAAAAAATAGAAAAAAGCAATATAGAAAAGAAGTAAAAATATAATAGCTAGATAACCAATTATATTTGATAATTTTTTTAAAGATTCAATAGATGCAAATATATTATTTTTATCAACTAAAATCATTAACTTCCAGTGCGTTTCTTCTATATCTTGTTGTATAGTTAAATACTCTTTATTTTCTATTTTTAAAGTTGCTACTAAAGTTTCATTATTAATCAAATCTCTAAAATGAGAAGCAAAAGGGCTTTTATTTGTGAGAATATTAAACTCTTCAGGTTTTGATATTGTTTTTAAAATTGAATCTGTATAAAGATGCTCTTTTAACTCTTTTAAACCAAGTAAAGACTCAATTCTTTCAGGCATTGCTATAATCATTCCATCTTTATCAATCATAAATAAGTTTGCATCGTAGGGTAATTTTCTAGCTAAAATATTTTTTATAAAACTATCTATTGTTATATCAAGTCCTGTAACTCCCTCTAAAAAATCTTTATTATAAATAGGAACAACACAAGATAACATCCAACCATTTCCCGCAGGATCTAAATAAGCACTTGTCCACGCAGGTTTTTTTTCTGGATTATGTTCTAAATCAGCTAAATAATAGAAGTTATAATCTTGCATTTTTATACTAGAACCGTATTGCTCATAAACTTTATCAATAAAAGGATAAAGCCTATTCATATTATCCCAACTATTAAAATATGCAGCATTTATGTTTGGATTTACATCTACAATACTTTTTAGTGATATATCCATAGCTTCAGTAAAAATTGCTTTTTGTCTTTCTTGTTCAGTAATTTTTGTAGATGATGAATAATAAACACTAGAACCAATCTGATTTGTTTTATAAAATGCTCCATTTTTTGCTACATCAAATTTTGGTTCACCATTTGGTAGTCCAAATTGTTTAGGATTTTCCACGATATGATGATGAATAGATTGTAAAATTAAAGCCATTCTTGAGATTTCTGCTAATTTGTCACTTATGATTGTGGCTTCATTTTCAAGAATAGCTTGAGTATGAGATTGAGCTTCTTTTAATAAAAGAGTAATGTTTTTTGATGACATATATGAATTTATAGAAAAATATAAAATAATTAAGGCAACTTCAACTACAAGAATCGGAATTAAGGAAAATTTCACAAAATGATTTGAAAGTATTTTTCCAAGATTTTTTTTCTTCATAGTTTTAATCATTTGCATTCCATAAATAAAGTATTTAGATTTGATGAGGTTAAACTACAAAAGTGTAGTTTAACTTTTTTTGATTTTATTTAATGCTCTTTCTAATCTTTTAAAACCTTCATCCATTTCATTTTTTGAAATTGTAAGTGCAGGAAGTAATCTTAAAGTATTTTTTCCTGCTTTTAAAACTAAAAGACCTTCTTCAAAAGCAGTTTTTATTATAAGTGCTAAAGTATCAGCATCCTTAACTCTTAGTCCACGCATCAGTCCAAGACCTACATTATTTGTGAATAATTCTTTATTGTTTTCATAAATTTCATTTAACTTTTTATTAAAATAAATAATAGTTTCATCTAAAGCTCCACTATCTTTTAGCTCTTCTAAAATATCTAAAACTTCTAATGCAGCAGTAGTTACTAAATAGTTTCCACCAAAAGTAGAACCATGATCACCTGGATTAAAAATATCTTTGTGTGTAGTCATAATCGCACCTATTGGAACTCCACCACCTAAACCTTTTGCAAGTGTTACAATATCTGGTTGGATTTCATAAAGATTTGATGCTAAGAATTCACCTGTTCTATAAACTCCCGTTTGAACTTCATCTATGATTAATAAAATCTTATTTTCTTTTAAAAATTTTGATAATTCTTGAATTTCTTTTTTATCAAATGGCTGAACACCACCTTCTCCTTGAACAAGTTCAATCATAACAGCAACTGTTTCATCATCAATAGCATTATAAATATCATTTATATAGTTATAGTATGAAAAGCCCTCAGGATATGGAGCGAAATTTGGTGTATGCATTGAACTTTGACCAGTTGCTTTTACTGTTGTAATTGTTCTTCCATGAAAAGAGTGAGTTAGTGTTATAACTTTATATCTTTTCTTTTCAAAATTTGTTTCCCCATATTTTCTAGCAATTTTAATAGCACCTTCATTTGCTTCAGCACCACTATTTGAAAAAAATGTTCTAATATCGTAACCACTCAATTCTTTTAATCTTTTTGCCAGTTTTGCTTGTGGTTCAATACCGTATAAATTTGAAATATGTGTAATATTTAAAATTTGTTCATAGATTTTATCTGCAACTCTTTTATTTCCATGACCAACACTAACTACGGCTATTCCAGATGTAAAATCTATATAATCTTTATCATTATCATCAAAAAGTGTAGCATTAATACCTTTTTTGAAATTTACATAATTTCTCGCATATGTATGAAGCACATACTCTTTATCTAACTGTTCTAATTGTTCATTCATTTATTTATTTTCCTAAAAAAATTTAGATGTAATTTTAAGTGAAAATTATATCTAAAATAGTTTATAAATATAAAAAGTTTTATTTTTTAAACAGCTTTTTGCTAAAATCCAAACTAAAATAAAAGGAAAAAAATGCAGCACTTGATTAGAACTTCTGATTTTTCAAAAGAAGAAATATTAGACATCTTTGCAGATGCAAGAGAGTTTTTGAAATCTAAACCAAATGAGATTTTAAAAGGTAAAATAATTGTTACATTGTTTTTTGAAAACTCTACAAGAACAAGAAGTTCTTTTGAAATTGCAGCAAAAAGATTGGGTGCTGAGGTTGTATCACTTGATGTTGGAACATCATCAGCTTCAAAAGGTGAAACAATATACGATACTGTTGCAAATATAAATGCAATGAACCCTGATGCTATTGTAGTAAGACATAGTGAATGTGGTTTACCTGAAAGCCTAAAAGGTTTTGTTGAGTGTCCAATTATAAATGCAGGGGATGGAAGACATTCTCACCCCACTCAAGCATTATTAGATTTATTTACAATTTATGAGCATTATAATGGTGAAACTGAGGGTAAAAAAATTGCAATCGTGGGAGATGTAAGAAATTCAAGAGTTGCTGGATCAAACAGAAGATTACTTCCAAGATTTGGAATTGAAGTAAATTTAGTTGCCCCTGATTGTTTTAAATATGAAAGTGATGATTTTAAACAATACAATAATATAAGAGAAATAATTGATGAACTTGATATTATTATGAGTTTAAGAAGTCAGCTAGAAAGACATAATTTAACTTATTTTGAATCTTTAAATGAATATGCAAAAGATTATTGTATTACAAATGAATTAGTGGGAGATAGAGATATTATTCTTTTACATCCAGGTCCTGTTAATAGAAATATTGATATTAGTGATGAAATGTTAAAAGACCCAAGAACAAAAGTATTAACTCAAGTTACAAATGGTGTTGCAATTAGAGCTGCTGTTTTAAAAAAATTAATTCTAAAATAAAATTTGAGTAAAGAGTTAATAAAAGAAAAATTAAATAAATTTGGCTCTCTTAAAGAGCCATTTTTATTTATATTATCTTATGATTTAAGTAAATTTTATATTGAAAAACTTTCAGATCTTCCTTCAACAATTAAATTTGAATTAAACTTTAAAGAACATCAAAAAATAAAAACTATTCAAAAAAAGAAATTAGAAAAATTTCCTCTTTCCTTTAAAGAGTATAAAAAGAAATTTGATACTTTACAAGATGAAATAAAAGAAGGAAATAGCTATCTTTTAAATCTAACAGCAAAAACTAAAATAAAAACAGCAATTTCTTTAGATGATATTTATGCAAATACACAAGCAAAATTTAAATTAAGATTTCAAAATCAAGATGAAGATTTTGTATGTTTTTCCCCTGAACGATTTGTTGAAATTAAAAATAATAAAATTTCTACATATCCGATGAAAGGAACTATTGATGCTTCAATTGTAAATGCTCAAGCTAGAATTTTAGGCGATATAAAAGAGATGGCAGAACACACAATGGTAGTTGATTTATTAAGAAATGACTTAGGAATCGTTGGTTCAAAAGTTAGAGTTGAAAAGTTCAGATATGTAGAAAAGATAAATGCAGGGAATAAAAAGCTTTTTCAAGTTAGCTCAAAAATATCTGCAAATCTACAAAATAATTGGCATGAAAATATTGGTGATATTCTCACTTCTCTTCTTCCTGCTGGTTCAATTACTGGAACACCAAAAAAGAAAACAATTGAGATTTTAAATAAAGTTGAAGAGTATGATAGAGGTTTTTATACGGGAGTTTTTGGAGTTTTTGATGGAGTTAATTTAGATTCATCGGTGATGATTAGATTTATAGAAAAAGATAAAAATGCTGAATTATTTTATAAAAGTGGTGGTGGAATTACTTGTGATTCTAATGTAGATTTAGAGTATCAAGAGCTACTTGATAAAATTTATTTACCGTTTTAAAAGGCTTTATTAATGAAAGAAAATATTTATTTTGAGACAATAAAATGTGAAGATTATGAGATTTTTAATTTAGAATATCATAATAAAAGAGTTGCAAATACAATAGGTTTAAATATAAATTTACAAGAATATATTTATCCATTAAGTGAAGATTTACTTCGATGTAAAGTTATTTATAATGATTTTGAAATTATAAATGTTGAATATTTTCCTTACAAAAAAAGAGAAATCAACTCGTTTAAACTAATATTTGATGATGAAATCTCATACTCAAAAAAGTATTTAGATAGAAAAAAGTTAGATAACTTATTTTCACAAAAAGAAGAATCTGATGAAATTATTATCATAAAAAATGGCATTGTAACAGATACAAGTATTGCGAATATTACGATATTTTACGAAAATACTTGGATAACTTCAAAAAACTGCTTATTAAATGGAACAACAAAGAATAGACTTTTAGAAGAGAAATTTTTAATAGAAAAAGATATAAGTCTTGAAATGTTTAAAAAAGCTTCTAAAATTGCTTTAATGAATGCAATGATAGGTTTTGATATTAAAGAAAACTACTCATTTAGGTTATAAACTCTATTTAATAACTTTTCCCATTTATTATCTTTTCCCCAGTTTATATTTACTTTTTCTGTGAACTTCTCATGGGTAAATTTGTAAGAATCAAATTCATTAAAAGCAAATTTTGGAATTAATTTCATTCTTTTTGTAAGTGGAATAACAACAGAACTAAGATTATCTAAGACTAAAGGAGTTGATTCTTTATTTTCTAAATATAATAAAATCATATGTGAATCTTTTTGCCCTTTTATATCTACAACAGCAAAATATAACTTTTCTTTTGGAATACCAACTTCTAAAAGTGTAAAATATTTGGTGATTACATAATCTTCGCAATCACCGTGTCCTTGAAGTAAAAATTCCTTTGGCGTCGCCCAATAATCAAGTGAAGCTTGAGTTGATATATCATAAGCTGGAAGTATTTTATTTACAAAAGAGTTTATATGAGATAACTTTTTAATAAGTTCATAATCTTTTACTTGTATTTTTAAATTTTTATATTTATCTAATCGGTTTTCAATAAAAGATTTTTTATCCGAATTATTAATATATTTAGTATCTTTTTCATTTAATTTAAATTCATAAGCAAGAGCATAATTGATAAGAAAAATAAGGAAAATAAGTTGTTTCATGAGCTATAATAACATTAAATTTTTGAAATAGGTATTAATTATGATTAAAGATATTATAGAAAATAATGAGTATAAAAGTTTAGTTGAAAAACAAATAAAAGAGAATGTACTTTT
>Ga0172377_10007262_pt1 | contig 11395 bp, 9 predicted proteins | sample Pumphouse3metaG_FD_119749 | JGI IMG/M metagenome (GOLD analysis project Ga0172377, IMG submission 119749) | Leachate microbial communities from a municipal landfill in Southern Ontario, Canada - Pumphouse #3 metaG | ecosystem: Engineered > Solid waste > Landfill > Unclassified | place: Canada... | reverse complement strand
TTGCACTATAGGAAGCATCCTCGTCAGCCTGATAGATAACAGGCTTCCTGGAGCAATGCTCCTTCAAGTACTGAAGAGTTTGCTCATCAACAGGGAAAATCCCGTTCTTCGCACCAGCCTCGATGGCCATGTTGCAAATGGTAAAACGATCATCAATTGTCAGATTGGCGACGCCCTCACCAGAGAACTCCATACTCTGGTACAAGGCGCCATCAACCCCAATCATGCCAATAATATGGAGAATCAAATCCTTTCCCGAGACATATTTACGAAATTTACCTTTCAGATTGAACCTGATTGCGGAAGGAACCTTGAACCAATCCTTTCCACTTGACATGCCACAGGCCATGTCGGTTGAGCCGACACCTGTTGAGAAAGCCCCCAAGGCTCCATAAGTACAGGTATGGCTGTCAGCCCCGATAATCAGGTCGCCGGCATTGACCAAGCCCTGCTCAGGCAAGAGTGCATGCTCGACACCCATCTGCCCCACCTCAAAATAGTGGGAGATTCCCTGGCTGTGAGCAAAATTACGAAGGCATTGGCACTGTGTGGCCGCCTTGATATCCTTATTCGGCGCAAAATGGTCGGGAACCAAAGCCACCTTATCCTTGTCAAAGACCTTTTCTTTTCCAAACTTGGGAAACTCATTGATAGCAACCGGACTGGTGATATCATTCCCCAGCACCAAGTCGAGCTTGGCCATGACAAGCTGCCCTGGTCTCACGCTCTCCAAACCCGCATGACAAGCGAGGATTTTTTGTGTCATTGTCATTCCCATATCAAACAACTCCTTCTCTACTCTTGACGCCATCAGCAATCAAGCAATATTCAATACTATCCGCCAAAGCCAACCAACTGGCCTCAATAATGTCCTTACTCACTCCAATGGTCGACCAGTTCTTCAGTCCATCGGTCGACTCGATAAGAACGCGGACCTTACTTGCTGTGGCCTCATCACCGCTTAAGACACGCACCTTGTAATCGGTCAAGTGCACATTTCGTAGCGATGGATAAAAAGGCTCAAGCACCTTTCGAAGCGCCTTGTCCAACGCGTTGACGGGACCTTCCCCCTCAGCTGCGGTTATAGCACTCTTCTGCCCGACTTTCACCTTGACCACCGCCGCATGGGTCACCTCACCTGCAGGATCCGCATAAGGCAGGCTGCCGATGGTCTGGTAATGGACCAAAGTGAAGAAAGGCTTGTAAGAAAGCAACTGACGCCTAATCACCAGATCAAAGGAACTCTCCGCCCCCTCAAACTGGTACCCTTCAGCTTCAAGAGCCTTGAGCTTCTGCATCAAGGCGATAGTCGAAGGATCATCCTTGTCCAAATCAGGAACAATCCTGCCGATCCTCTTAAGCATCAAGGCTCTTCCTGCAACCTCACTCATCAGCAAACGCCTTTCATTTCCGACGGCCAAAGGAGGGACATGCTCAAAGCTTTTGGGATTCTTGGTAACCCCGTCTATATGCATCCCCCCCTTATGAGCGAATGCACTCCCTCCTATATAGGGAGCATTATGGCTTATGGCCACATTGCTGATCTCGGCTACGGCACGACTTACCGAGGTAAGGTTCTCCAGGTTCTCGCCATTGAGACAAGAACAATCCATCTTAAAGGAAAGATCAGCAACAACCGTCGCCAGACAGGCATTCCCGCAACGCTCTCCAAAACCAAGCAAGGTGCCTTGCACCTGCCGTGCTCCGGCCTGAACCGCCATGAGACTGTTGGCGACAGCACAACCGCTGTCATCATGGGCATGGATTGCGATGGGAAGTGTGAAAGAGGAGACCACTGAAGCCGTTATCTCTCCTACCTGGAAAGGGAGCAAACCTCCCCTGGTCTCACAAAGCACCAAAGCGGACGCCCCGTTCTCCATGGCGACAGAGAGCGTCCTTAGGGCATATTCCCTATCGGCAAGATATCCATCAAAGAAATGCTCGGCATCAAAAAACACCGTAAAACCCTTATCACAAAGATACTTGACACTCTCACCAATCATCCTGAGATTTTCCTCACCGCTGGTCTTAAGAATGTCAGAGACCTGAAATCGCCAGCTTTTACCAAAAATAGCCACAGTCTTCACTGGGCAAGAGGCAAGACGATTGAAATTCTCATCGTCGGAACATTTCATATCACGCCGACGAGTGGACCCGAAGGCCACCAAAGAAGCATGACGAAGCTTTAGTCCCTGGGCCCGAGAGAAGAATTCCTGGTCCTTGACATTGGAGCCAGGGTTTCCCGCCTCAATATAGGAAACACCCAGATTATCAAGTTGCTGGGCTATCTTGAGCTTGTCATCCACAGAAAAACTAATCCCCTCAGCCTGGGAACCATCCCGAAGCGTTGAGTCATATAATGCAATCTCAGTCATGGGTCCCTCGTTTATCGCTATGGTCCAAGAGCATGTCATTGGCAAAATCCAAGGTGCTCGTGCTAGCGCTTACCCCTTGCCCTGCAGGTTCGACAGAAGCATCCAGCATGTGGTTGACCGCCGACAAACAGGACAGGAGGGAAGCCTCGATGACATCAGTGGAAACCCCTCTGCCCCGATAGAACCCGGTTCCATCGGAAATCTTGATCAACACCTCGCCCAAGGCATCCCTATGCTCGGTGACAGCCTGAAGGCTATAATCCTCCAAACTGAAGGGATGATGGATGATTTTCTCAACGGCGCGGAGTGCGCTATAGACAGGACCGGTTCCAAATGCAACCTCCTGATAGGTCTTTTCTTCTTTCTGCAAGGTGACACAGGCAGTCGAGGTAATGGTATTCCCGCTATTTACCACAAAGGAAACCAAACGCCAGGCATCAGCCTTTGGCTTCTGCGTGCTTTCCACAAGGGCGATGAGATCCCTGTCCGTGACTGTCTTCTTGCGGTCAGCGACATTCTTGAATTCCTCAAACAGGTTTTCAAGGTCCTCATCGGCGATATGATACCCCAATTCCTCAAGTCTTTTCTGCAAGGCATGGGCTCCACTATGCTTGCCTAGCACCAGGGAAGTCTTTTGAACCCCCACACTCTCCGGGGTCATAATCTCATACGTCCGGCTGTTCGCCATCATGCCATGTTGGTGTATTCCACTCTCATGGGCAAAGGCATTGGCCCCGACAATCGCCTTGGAAGGATTGACCTTCACCCCGGTGATGGAGGAAAGCAATCTCGCAGAGCGATATATCTGGGTGGAGTCAATACCCGTGATAAAAGGATACTCATCGCTACGGGTCCTGATATTCATCACAAGTTCCTCAAGACTTGCATTGCCCGCCCTTTCCCCTATACCACAGACAGTGCATTCAGCCTGTCTCGCTCCTGCATCGAGACTGGCCAAAGTATTCGCCACAGCAAGGCCAAGGTCATTATGGCAGTGGGTGGACAAGACAATATCCTGAGCCTTGTCAACCTTCTGCAACACCGTGGAAAACATCTGGCGCATATCCTTCGGGGTCGCATACCCAACAGTATCAGGCAAGTTGACCGTCGTAGCCCCCGCCTTGATGACAGCCTCGACCACCTGGCAAAGATAGGCAAGGTCCGTACGGGTGGCATCCTCACAGGAGAACTCCACATCATCACATAAATTCCGTGCGTACCTGACCATCTCAACAGCCTGCTCGAGCGCATGCTCCCGACTCATCTTGAGCTTGTACTGCAAATGCAAATCGCTGGTGGCCAGAAACGTATGGATCCTTGGCCTGCGGGCCTGCTTCACCGCCTCCCAGGCGGCATCGATATCCTTGGTCAGGGCACGGGAGAGTGATGCCACGACAGTGTCATCCACCGCAGAGGCAATAGCCCTTACGCTTTCAAAGTCACCGGGGGACGCTATGGCAAACCCTGCCTCCAGGATGTCCACGCCCAATAGCCTTAGTTGCTTCGCCATGCGGATCTTTTCCTCAAGGTTCATGCTGTAGCCTGGAGCCTGCTCTCCATCCCGAAGCGTTGTGTCAAATATAAAGATATGATTGTCTGCCATAGTATTCCTCTTTGCCTTATTAATGATTACTCGTTCTGACCTTTCTTAAGCCAGCTCATCAAGGAACGAAGCTTTGCACCCGTCTGCTCCAGCTGGCTATTCTGTTCCATTCTCTTTGTAGCATTGAAGAAAGGCCTTCCCACCTGGTTCTCCAAAAGCCAGTCCCGGGCAAAGGATCCATCCTGGATCTTCCCAAGAATCTCTTTCATTGCATCCTTGGACTGCTGGTTGATCACCTTGGGACCTGAGACATAGTCACCATATTCAGCAGTGTCACTGCAACTGTAACGCATGAAGGTCAGGCCACCCTGATTAATCAGGTCGGTAATCAGCTTCATCTCGTGGCAACATTCAAAATAAGCCATCTCTGGTTGGTAACCAGCGGCAACCAAGGTATCAAAACCAGCCTTGATCAGATGGGAGACCCCACCGCAAAGCACAGCCTGCTCCCCAAAAAGGTCAGTCTCGGTCTCTTCCTTGAACGAAGTCTCAAAAATTCCCGCACGTCCGGCCCCCAGCCCCTTGGCATAGGCAAGAGCAATCTCCTTGCTGTCACCACTTGGATCCTGATTGATGGCAATCAGGCAAGGGACACCTTTTCCTTCCTGATATTGATAACGGACCGTATGGCCGGGGCCTTTTGGGGCGATCATGATGACATTCACATCCTCAGGAGGTGCAATCTGCCCGTAATGGATGTTGAAACCATGTGCAAAAGCAAGATATTTGCCCTTGGTCAAGGCCGGAGCGATATCGGTCGCGTATAGCTTTGCCTGTTTCTCGTCGTTGACCAGGATCATGACTATATCGGCCATCTTGGTAGCTTCCAGAACAGTGGTGACCTGAAGTCCTGCTTCCTCGGCCTTGGCCCAGCTCTTGCTTCCCTTGTACAAACCGACAACCACATCGACACCGCTCTCATGCAAGTTCAATGCATGGGCATGTCCCTGACTTCCGTATCCAATGATGGCTACTTTCTTCCCATCAAGTTTTGACAGATCCGCATCCGAGTCATAATACATTTTCGCACCCATTTTGTTGCTCCTATTCTCACTATTCAAAAGCAGCCATACGGCTCCTTAAGTTCTCCTCAACACTGATCAATCCTCGTTATCCTCATCCAAGGCTGAAAGAGGTTCGCAACCTCGTCCCAGAGCAGTGACTCCGGTACGCACCATCTCCACTATGCCATAGGGATGAGCCAGGCTCACAAAGGAAGCTATCTTGTCCAGGGACCCTGTCAGTTGCAAGGTGATGGTACTTGAGGTGACATCCATAACCTTGGCCTTGAATATCTCGGCAAGCTCCACAACCTGAGTCCTGGTGTTCTCGTTGATTGATATCTTGATCAGCACTAGTTCACTTTGGACGGATGCTTCACTTTTCATTTCATAAACGGTAATCACATCCACAAGTTTCTGGACCTGATGCTTTATTTGCTGGACAACCCCTCTATCACCACTGACAACAATGGTAATCCGGGACACCGCATCATTCTCAGTAACCCCAACGGATAAGCTGTCTATATTGTAACCTCTTCTGGAGAAAAGACCTACAACTCTCATCAAGACACCACTATGGTTATTGACAAGTAAAGAAAGGGTATATCGCTTCGTTTTGGCAGTATTCATATAATGGACTCCTAAGGGTATGACGATTCGCTCCGCAATGCGAAGCCTATCCACGGACCGTAACAGAGGGGACTCTGCCGCCGTGGTTATCGAATAACTACTACAAGAAGGGTAATATTGAGAAGAAGGAGGGATAGGATTGATAGAATGAGAATGGAAGAGTTAAGAGAAACAAAAGAACAGGTGCAAGAGCTATGGCTTTGCATCATCCGCATTGCAGAATACTTCCTTTTCATTCTTGAATTCACGATCCAATCCTCCATGACCGAACGATCATTTTCCTTTGTCATAGCAAAAAGAGCCACATCATGTCAATAGCTTATGCATTAACTGCATGAATATACAGTAAGCTATAGCATATCTCCCATGGTACTGCATATTTTGATGTGCATGACTTTTCCTACGGGTATCAAGTGTTTTCCATTTTGCACAAGAAAATCGAGAAAACATGGACTGTCCTTGATTACCATCAATCATTGTTGTATAAGGAACATACAACCAGAGGGAAAAGATGAGCTATACGGTAATTCTAGTCGAGGATGAAAAGATTGTGCGTGATGAACTAGCGGCCACCATTGGCTGGGAACGATTGGATTTGAAATTGATTGGCACTGCAGGCGATGGAATTGAGGGAGAATCGCTGATCAAGAAGCTGGAACCCGATATCGTCATTACTGATATCAGGCTTCCCGGTATCGATGGATTGGAAATGCTTTCCCATTGCCCCATCAACCACGCCATCATTCTCAGCGGGCATACTGATTTCAACTATATGAAGAAGGCTATCAGGCTGGGTGTGTTCGATTACCTCCTGAAACCGGTGGATGACCAGGAACTGGAGAATTCTCTCTCAAACCTGGTGGCACGAATTCATGAGGAAGACAGTGATTACGAACGCTTAAGAAAATGCAAGAATGTCTCCGATGCCGAGCTTATCCCTTTGCCTCATACGGTGAACAATCATGTAGTGGATAATGCCATTGGTTTTATAGCTAGCAATTTTAACAAGCCGATAGGCCTTCAGGAAGCCGCAACATTCCTTGGGCTATCGGAAAGTCATCTTTCACGACTGTTCAAGGAAGTCACCGGCCTGAACTTCCTGCAATATCTTAACGCCTGGAGAATTAACAAGAGCGTAGAGATGATGAAAGATCCCAAGAGGAATATCGGGGACATCGCCACCAACTGCGGTTTCCCGACTCCAGGTTATTTTGCAAAGATATTCAAGCGGTTCTCTGGAACGACCCCGACCCAATACAGGGATGACCATTCCTCTCTCTAGCATGCATAAGACCAGCCTTTTCTCTCGTCTTCTCACTTATTTTATCATTGTGATGCTCATTCCTGTAGGTTTCTTTGTCGTCTATTATGTTTCATGGGGCGACAAGAACCTACTTAGGAGTCTCAAGCAACAGGCATCTTTGTCGATAAAACGCGATAGCGCTGACCTTGCTGAAGTACTTGAGTCTTACAGGCACAAGGCCTATCTCATCTCCACGGATCCAATGACAATCAACATCCTCAAACAAGACAACCCACAGACCGATAGTCTTGAGGCCAGGAATATGTACATCAAGCTGTTCAATATCATGAAAGGAGACACCTACCTGGCTTTCGCCCACATGGTGAGCAATTCCGGCAATGTCAGGTTCTCAACCCATGATTTTCCCACAGTGTATGATTTGCGGTTCCATAACAATGAATGGGAACAGGAGAACGTGCTCTCCCTGTCCCAGGCGGGGTCCCAAACCGCAAGCATCATCAGCATCAGGGGAAGGACATCCTCGGAGAACGGCAAGCCTATCCTCATCACCATCCTGCGCCGTGTTTATGACAGTGAGGGGGACAATCTTGGCTATGTCATCGTAGAGGTGCTCAATGAGGCGATCAGCCCCCTGGTGAACAAGGATATGGCGTTGAGCGAGGAAGTGCTTGTGGATGCGAGCTCCTACTGGGCCTGCTCGACCATACATGCCAACCAGGTCGGGTCATTTGACAAATTTCCCAATCTAGCGGCAATCAAAGGTGATTTCTCCAATGGCGTGTCCATCAAGAACAACTCGGTGACGGCAATCACTCCTATCAAGGGCACCGACCTGCTGTTGGCCGGGACCATCTCCTCGACCCCTTACGCGGTGAACATGAAGCAGTTGCTTGTGATATTGCTCCTTGCCTTGGGCATCGGCAGCCTTATGGCTGTGGTCCTCTCCTTTCTCTTCTCCCGGTCAATCTCGAAGCCCATCAAAAAACTTGCAACTTCAATGAAAGCCGTCGAAGAAGGAAATATCCATATCCAAATCGGTGATGCCAAGATCAGGGAGCTGTCCCAGCTGAACCATTCATTCAACGCCATGGTGCTCCAGATAACCAGCTTGCTTGATTTGACCAGGGAAGAGGAGGCAAAGCTTGCCGAGGCCGAGCGCATGGCTTTGGAAAGTCAGATGAACCCACACTTCCTGTTCAACACACTCAATACCATCAAGGCCTTGGCGAGAATGCATAACGAAGACCAAATCTACATCATCACCATCAAGCTCGGGAAATTGCTTCGTTCCACAATCGACAATCATGAGAGCGAATGCTCCATTGCCGAAAGCATGGCCCTTGTGGACAGTTACCTTACCATCCAAAAGATTCGTTTCGGGGAGAAGCTGCATGTCAAACTGAATACTCCCCAAAGCTGCAACGATATCATGACACCAAAGCTTATCATCCAACCAATGGTTGAGAATGCCATAGTTCATGGGCTTGAGCCCAAGAGCGGTGAATGGAATCTGTGCGTGGATATCCATGAAGAGAACGAGCTGCTCACAATCCTTATCAAAGACGACGGTGTGGGCTTTGACAGAAGCAAGCTTCCCCTAAACCTTGATGAGCTGGAAAAGAGCACTCATGTGGGACTCTACAATATATATCGCAGATTGAAGCTCAGCTTTGGCGACAAAGCCTCATTCCTCATCGAGAGCAAACCGGGGGAAGGCACAATGGTAAAAATGACCATGCCTTCCCTCCATCGGAAAACAGCGGAGGGGGATGACCTAGAGCTCCAGTAGGGCCCTGTTGCAGGACTCGCTTGTGAAGTCGTACAAAAGAGTGTTGAGCCCGATTGACTTTGCAGATTCAATGTTACACGGGTAATCATCAATAAAATAGGTATCCTGCGCTTTGAAATGTTCCTGCGAGAGAATAAACTCGAAGAACTCAGGCTCGGGTTTAGCCAATTCAATCAGGTGCGAGGCATAGGTCTCGTCAAAGATTGAGAGCAATCCGGCCTTCCTGAGCTTTTCCCAATGAGGTGCAAAGGTATTCGACCCGCAAACCACCCGCTCTTTACGTTGACGAAGACGAATGATGGTGTCGACCACATTCTTGTTTACAAGAGGGTCGAAAAAAGTTGCGAACGGATCATTCTCAACAGTGATCGAGAACCGTCGCTCAATATGTCTCCAGTAAGTCTCCGTCTCCATAAAACCTTCCATCAAAGGGACTTCATACCCGAGAAAGTCCTTCCTGAAAGTCTCAGCATCCAAATGATAATGTTCCCCAATTTTCTCAAGGCAATGAATGCGGGTGATCACCACATTGCCCATGTCGAATATATACAGCATGTTCTCTCCTAAGTTCGTTGTTCGTCTAGTATCTCTTGTACGCTGGCTTTCAGCGTCGCATATGCTTTCTCCGGGGAGACCTTGTTGAGCATCACGGACTCAACGGCATCCCCCAACAGGTTCTGTATCTCGGCACTATTGGAGCCAAAATATATCATTTTGCTACGTTCCATATCCTTGATAAACACCTTGCTATAAGGAATATCGCGTAAAGTCTTGGAATTTACCAAAGCCTTGGTGGGCTGGAGAATCCCACCACCCCTCTTGAGGTAATCCTCTCCATGGGAAAGCAGATATCCAGCCAGATGCCATGACGCTTTCTGCACCTGGGAATCGGATGAGGCGTTCACCATGAAATAGTGTGCATAGGTGCAGCAGGAGACATTGTTGATTGCGTTCTCAAAGACAGGGAAAGGCACCACCATCCATAAATCACTGTCATAGAAACCAGGTGATTGTTTTTTCATACGGCTTTCCTGGTATAGCCCGGACAAAGCCATGGCCACACTGCCTTCTTCCCCTCCAAAGGAGTTTCGTGCATTCCTGTAGGTGGGGGAACCCAGGTTCAGGCCATTAGGCCCCCATTGCTGCATGAAGGTGAGAACCTGTATCCATGCATCCTCTCCCTCAATGGCAATCCTTCCATCATCACTAAGCAACTTTCCTCCAAGTTGCTCGACCATCGGAACAAGGAAACTCAGATAGAACGGATACCTGAAGTCAAAACCACGACGTTTGAGCACCTGTCCGTCACGGACCACCATCAACGAGGAAAGCCTGACCACGTCCTCCCATGTCCTAGGATAATCCTTCTCAGCATCCAAACCGACGCTCCTGAAGGCTTCCTTGTCCACATAGACACACCAGTTGGTATATTCCAGAGGCAACCCATATATCTTATCCTTGATTGTAACCGCATCAAACACCCCGTCAATGAAACCATCAACCAAGTCCTGACGGGATTCATAGCCTGCACTTGGATAATCAACAGGAGCCACATATCCCTTGGTGATATATGCATATTGATTCTCTATGGGAATATTAAACATATCAGGGCCATTGCCTGCGGCAAAAGCCTGGGCGACCAATTCAATTTGCATCGATGAGCTATGAGTGACCCTATGAACGATAATCCCAGGATTCTCCCGCATGAAACGGGCAATAAGTTCTTCCTCCAAAGCAGTACGTGAGTCATCCTCATGGGTCCAGTACTCTATGGTGAGAGGACCAGTCTGTTCTGTCGTATCCCGTTTCCCTACGGCCAAGACAACGACAGAAAAAACAATGAGGGCCACAATGAAAGGATACACTTTTCTCATAGCCTTGTATGGTACTCCAAAATCGGACACTTGCAAACTCTCAAAGGGTGGAAACCCGGAGCTTACCTCTTATTTTTGGATGAGGAGAAAAGACTTTTCCTTCTTTATCACCTCTCCGATAATCCTCGCCGCACTATAATTGGCAAGCATGATTTTCGCATCCTCCAACGGCATGCTCAACAGCAAGCCTCCCGAGGTCTGCGGATCGCAGAGAAGATCCCGGACATTCTGCTCAATTCCTTGCTCAAAGGATACAAATGGCTTCACATAGTCATAATTATTGTATGCCCCTTCGGGAATCAGACCCAAACTCGCCAAATCAAGAGAACCTGGGATGAAAGGAATCATCCCCGTATGATACAGCATACTCACCCCACTGGCCTGCGCCATCTGCAGTGAATGCCCAAGCAAACTGAAACCGGTGATATCGGTAGCCGCATGGACAGTGAGGTTCCTTGCCACATCCCTTGCCACCTTGTTGAGTGTGATCATGCTCGCAATCGCAGCTTTCTCGCAAGAAGAGGGAGCCATCTCAGCCTTGACGGCAGTGTTGATCACCCCTACCCCCAGAGCCTTGGTCAGCACCAGGGAATCACCGACCCTGGCACTTTTGTTGGACCATATTGAATCCTCCTTGGCAAACCCTGTGACACAAAGCCCGTATTTTGGCACAGGATCGCTTATCGTATGCCCGCCGGCAATGACAGCCCCGCTCTCCCTGACCTTGTCCTGTCCGCCAAGGAGAATCTGTCTCATCACTTCCAGATCCAGGCAGGAAGGGAAACAAAGCAGGTTCATGGCGATGGAGGGTTCTGCCCCCATGGCATAGATATCAGAAAGGGCATTAGCTGCGGCAACC
>Ga0172377_10007260_pt1 | contig 11396 bp, 10 predicted proteins | sample Pumphouse3metaG_FD_119749 | JGI IMG/M metagenome (GOLD analysis project Ga0172377, IMG submission 119749) | Leachate microbial communities from a municipal landfill in Southern Ontario, Canada - Pumphouse #3 metaG | ecosystem: Engineered > Solid waste > Landfill > Unclassified | place: Canada... | reverse complement strand
TTGTGCATGCCAGTAGCGATAAGGATGGTTATCTGGGAAGCCTCAAAGCCTGAGGCAAGAAGGATTCGGATTATAGGGCTGAGCATGTTGCCTGGCCCCTTGTAAGGCACAGGCCTGGTATTGTCGCTTGCAACGATCACCGCCCTTGCAAGCTTGCCTGCCTTGGATCGGGCCAAGGCTTCCAGGCTCTCTGTGCCTATTGGACACGCCAGCGCTCGCTCTATGGCAGCCTTTGGGTCCTCCAAGGCAGATTCTGCGCTCATATGTGCAATTGAAGCCGAATCTGGCAGCCATAGATCGGAACCGTCAAAGGGATTGTATGTGTTCATCAAGATTCTCCTAGCCTATTCTAGGATAAAAACTGCAAAAGGCAATCTAAAATCCTGGCTTTTTCCTGATGCTGCCTTTTGCACTTGCCAAGCGCGCGGTTTTGCTTCACAGTGTTGCTTATGAAGAAGAGAACCATTCTGGATTTCCTTTTTGAGATCCTTCTTATAGCAGTTTCGGCTTTCCTTTATGCACTGAGCTTTCCAAGCCTTTGGTCTGATGCAGGCTGGCCGATCTTCGCCCTTTTTTCCCTGGTGCCGCTGCTTTATGTCATAGACAGAAGCCCTTGGTCCCTTGTCTGGCTTTATGGGCTTCTTTTCGGAAGCGGCTTCTTCTCCCTTTTCAACTACTGGCTGTCAACTTTCCATCAGCTTGCCATATACCTATGCGGCATAGCCAAGGGCCTTGAGCTTGCAATAGTCTTCCCCTTTCTCAAGGCCGCCTTCAAGTCCCATAAGCGCTATGGCTTTGTCATCCAGGCTCTTGCCTATGCAGCCTACACCTTTGTCTTCCAGCAAGGCTTCTTCGGCTATGCCTATGGGCAGCTTGGCTCAGCTCTCTATCTGTGGCCAGCTGCGATACAGATTGCCGATATAACCGGCATCTGGGGCGTAAGCTTTCTGGCAATCCTTCCCCAGTGCTTCATCGCCTACATGCTGCTGGAGCGAAGAGAGACCAGGTTCATCGTCCGATGCGCAAGCGCCATCGTCATCGCCTGGATCCTCAATCTCGCCTATGGAATGGCAACCATAAGCTTCTACAAGGACGCTCAGCCCGAGAAGACAGTCCGCATAGCGGCGATCCAGCACGACAGCGACACCTGGAAGGGAGGCTATACCCAGTACCTTCATAACTTTGAGCTTCTAAAGAGCCTTACGCTTCAGGCAATGAACGAGAATCCGGACCTGGTCATATGGAGCGAGACTGCCTTCGTGCCATCAGTATCCTGGCATACCAAATACCCCAGCCACCAGGCGACAGCCAAGATGGTTGACGACTTCGTCCAGTTCGGCCTGGAGCTGGATGTGCCCCTTGTGACAGGGAACCCTGAAGGCACCATCAAGGATCCAGCCCAGCCTGCCTTCCTTGAGGACGGCAGCTGGAACAGGATCGACTACAACAGCGTCATCCTATTTGCCGATGGGCAGATTCTTGGCACCTACCGCAAGCAGCATCTGGTCCCCTTCACAGAATACTTCCCCTACCAGGACCTTTTCCCCGATTTCACCCAGTTCCTGTTAAGCCATGACTACAACTGGTGGCTGGAGGGCACCCAGTCGAAGGTCTTCGAATATGATGGCTACCGCTTCTCAACCTCAATCTGCTTTGAGGATACCTTCGGCAACATCAGCCAGGCCTTTGTGAAGCAAGGCAGCGACCTTCTGCTCAACCTGTCAAATGACAGCTGGTCCAAGGCCATACCTGCTGAGACCCAGCACATGGCCCTTGGCGTATTCAGGTCTGTTGAGAACAAGAGATCGACGGTCCGAAGCACAAACAGCGGCATCACAACCCAGATAAGTCCCTGGGGACAGATAATCGATCCAATAGAGCCTTTCACAGCCAGCTATCATGTTTATGATGTGCCTATCTACAGCCAGGAGGAGTTCGGGCATACTATCTACACTATGCTTGGAGACTGGTTTGCCATCTTCGCGCTGGCTCTCAGCGCATCCTTCATCCTGCTTTCAATTGTCAGGCGCAGAGCTGAAGCAAAGGCCTTTCCAGCCTCGAAGAGCGAATTGGAAGAAGCTATCAGATGAAGAAGAAAAAGAAGGGCAGGCTTCTTCCAAACAGCGAAAGAAGGATGTTGACAGCTGCAATTGCTACAAGCACACCCCAAAAACCGCCTCTTCTAGACCTTGGAGCGCTATTCTGCTGGCCTGAGCCATAAGCGTCCTGCCAGTCATGGTAATAGGCCTGGTCCTTCTGCGCCTGGTCTCTCCACTGCTGCTGAGTGTATGAAGCCGAACCGGATCTCTGGTTAAGAATATCCTGATAAGCGGCGTTGATCTGGTTCATCCTTGCACTTGCCTGTGCATCAGAGGGATGAAGGTCTGGATGATACTTCTTGGCCATCTTGCGATAAGCCGTCTTGATCTCCTCGTCGCTTGCAGATGGGGATACTCCTAGAATATCATAGCTGCTCTGCATCAAAGCCTCCTTGATACAAGAATAATCAAATGCTGGAAAAAGGCTAGAGCTGCAGAAGGCCTATAATCAAAGAACAGGAAACTTCACAGAATCAGCGTGCCTTCTCGGAAAGGAAGGCATAGAGCTCTGTTCTGGAACAGACATTGAGCTTGCGATAAATTGTCTTGAATCTCTGCTTGATGGAGTCTGTTGAGACATTCAGGTCAAAAGCCAGCTCCTGGTTGGTCAGGCTTCCACGATGGATGAAGAAGTCCACAAGAAGATCCTGCTCGCGCTCAGTAAGCTCCTCCAGGCTCTCAAGGCTTTCGATGAAAGCTCTTATCACTTCCAGATCATCAAGAAGGATGGCATTCTCAAGGTCAAGGTTCATCCTGGTGCTGTCAGTGGGATCCTCATGGCTCTTGAGCTCCGCCTCAAGCTCATGAAGCTCCGCCTCTCTTCTGAGCAGCGATTCAGACAGCTCCTGCAGATCCTTCTTGGTGCTGAAGATTCGGCTCATCTCACTACGATTGATGAAGAAGAAGGAACCGAAAAGAAAGATGAAGCTGCTGATGCAGGCAACTATAACGGACAGGCCAGCATGCTGGTCCCTGATTGCAAAGATGGCGACTGCAACGGTCAAGGCGATGCAGGCTGCTATCTTGGGCAAAGGCCGTTTGCGCCAAAACCCATAATGGCTGAGAAGCTGAACTGAAACAAGCAGAAAGCCCCATCCCCAGAAGGACCCGTATGCCTCAATGATTGCCAGGTAGCCAATGCACATGAAGACAAAGGCCTGTGCATAGCGCATGACCGCATGCCTTGAGAAGGCTGAATACAGGTAGAAGATCATCAGGGCAAGCTGAATGGGCAAGCATGTATCCATCCACGCCTCTGGCTTGTGCATCCAGGAGAAGCCTCCAAACCTTTGAACTGCGTCAGCAAAGTCCTTTGCGCCGGCTGCCAGGATGATCAGTGCAAAGGCAACACCTATTATGTGCTGAGTGCTTCTTTCAACCTTGCCCTCTAACATGCTGCCTCCATAATGGGAATGCCAGCATAGCAAGGCCAGCCTGAGGGCCAGGCCATGAATATCGAGTCAGCTTTCAGCCCTTGAGCAACAGGATGAACTGTAGACATACCCTTCTTGATTATACTACTGTTTTCAGATTTCGAGAAAGGGCAAATGAAAAGATTTTCATTCATGACGGGCTCAAGCATCGAATAGAACAGCTTTTATAGCTATAGCATGCCAGCAGGCTGGAAGTCCCATAAAGCAAGAATGTTATTGATTTGACAAGAACGTTGGCTTGCCAGATCTTTTGGCATCCCCTTATAATTATAGAAAAGGAAATTCCCTTAAGGAGGAATCAATATCATGAAGAAACTGCTTTCTATATCCATCATGCTGCTTTGCGCAATAATGGTCTTTTCAACCCCGCAGGCCGAGAAGCCAGCTGAACCCGAACTGACAGGAGTCGCAGCTCTTGCCAAGGCCGCTGAAGCCATGACCCACGACGAGCTTGTACAGAAGGCAAGCGCTGAAGCTGGGGTCTTCACCGTCTATGGCAACACAAGCCGCATCACCACCGCAGTCGAGGCTTTCGGAAAGCTCTATGGCATCGAGATCGCCTCTTCCAACCTCAAGGATGCAGAGATCTATGAGAAGCTGGACATCGAGATCAATGGAAAGGCCAAGGGCGCTGACATGGTCATGATCCAGGATGGAGCCAGCCTTAAGAGCCAGATGCTCTCCACCGGCAACCTCATCAACTTCGTTCCTGCATCTGTGAAGCCCTACATTGACGAGAATGACCAGAACCCACTGGTTCAGCAGTACATCAACAAGCTTTTCATCTGGAACAACAAGGATGCTGCCTTGAACATCACCAACGTCTGGCAGCTCACCGAGCCTGCCATGAAGGGCAACGTGATCTTCAAGAGCCCCGAGCTTGAGCAGGTCAACATGAACTTCCTGATCATGTGCACAAGCCCAGCCTGGGCAGAAAAGCTTGCTGAAGCCTACAAGGCTCAGTATGGCAAGGCCATCGAGCTGGGAAGCTACAGCAACGCTGGCTACAAGTGGGTTGCCGAATTCCTCGCCAACTGCACCTTCATCAAGAGCGACACCACAATCGCCGAGGAGATCAGCCAGGCTACAGCAGCCGGAAAGGCCGGACTCTTCGTGCTTTCGAAGCTTCGCTCCTCCTCTGTCCTGTCAGAGAACCTGACAGTCGGCCAGTATCTGGCATCAGAGACAGGCAAGGCCATTGAGCCATTCTCAGGCTTCATGTATCCGATGTACTCCATGGTCACAGCCAATGCTTCAAGGCCATACACTGCAATGCTCTTCATCGAGTACCTTATGCAGGCTGATGGCTTTGAGCCGTGGGGAAAGAGCATCGGAGCATACTCCGGAAACAAGAGCCTTCCTGCAAAGGAAGGAGACCTTCCTCTGACCGTATGGAAGGACTGCCTTGTAAGCGAGGATGCAGACTACATACTTGAGAACTATGAGACAGTCTCAAGCTTCGTGATCAAGGCCCTCTAGGCTTTCATTCAACTCTGTCGGCGAGGGGGAGACCCCTCGCTCTTTTTAAGAGGTTCAAATGGCTAGATTGAAAGACAAGACTGCAAGAATGCCCCTTGGCAACAAGGTCGTGATGTTCTTCTCCAAGCCTGCCAATGTCATATTAGTGGTGTTCTTCGTCCTCTTGTGCATGCTGACGCTTTACCCTCTTCTCACTCTTGTCAGCGAGACCTTCACGGTCCATGCGGGACGAGAGGCTACAGCGACCAAGCAGGCAAGAGGATCCTTCACCCTGTACAGCTTCAAGAAGCTCTTGTTCACGCTGGATGATGGCGGATCCGAAGGCTTCAAGGAAAGCACAAGCTGGATTCAGTTCTATTCCCCGCTGCTCAACACCATGGCTGTGTCCATAACCAGCTCGGTGATTGCCATCATCTTCGGCGGATGCGTTGCCTGGCTTGTGACCAGGTCCAATATCAAGTTCAAGAAGTTCATCTCAACAGTCTTTGTCTTTCCATACATAATGCCCTCCTGGACGCTGGCCATGTTCTGGTCAAACTTCTTCAAGAACGTGAATGTCGGCCCTGGAACCTCTAATGGCATTCTGGCATCGGTCTTTGGAATCATGATGCCAGAATGGTTTGTATACGGCTTCTTCCCTATCTCCATGGTTCTGGGCCTTCACTACGCTCCCTTTGCCTACATTCTAATAGGAGGAATACTGCGCAACATGGATGCAAACCTTGAGGAAGCAGCCACCATCCTCAAGACAACAAGGGCCCGCATTGTATCAAGAATTACTCTTCCCATAGTCATGCCGGCCTTGCTGTCGACGCTTCTGCTGGTGTTTGCATCAACCATGAGCGCCTATGCTGTCCCTGTGTTCCTGGGATCTCCTGTACGCTACTATGTGCTCTCGACAAAGATGATGAGCCTCATGAACACCTACAAGGGCCAGGGCTACATCATTGCAAGCGTAATGATCATCTTCGGCGTGGCGATTCTTGCAATCAACCAGTGGTTCACAGGCAAGAGGAAGTCCTTCACCACAGTGACAGGCAAGTCTTCGCAGATCTCGCTGGTGAACCTCAAGAAGGCAAGCTGGCCAATAGCCGTGCTGCTTGTCATAATTCTTGTCCTGCTTGCAATACTTCCGCTGGTCTCCTTTGCACTTGAGTCAGTCATAATAAAGGCAGGGGACTACTCGATCGAGAACATGACCCTGGACTTCTGGATAGGAAGAAACCTAAGCTACCTTGACCAGGGAGACGCCAATGGCATACTGCTGTCGCCGAAGATCCTCAAGGCTCTTGGCTACAGCCTGCTGCTGGCAGTCTCCTGCTCTGTAATAGCCGGAACCTGCGGAGTCCTTGCTGGATATGGCATAGTAAAGCGAAGAGGAAGCTTCCTCAGCACAGCTGTGAATAATCTATCCTTCTTCCCTTACCTTCTTCCAAGCCTGGCCTTTGGAGCCATCTACCTTGCCCTCAGCACAAAGGTGAGCTTCATCACGGGCATGTTCGCCCTGATTCTTGTAGGCTCGGTCAAGTATCTGCCCTTTGCCTCCAGAAGCGGCATCAGCGCTATGCTTCAGCTGTCCAATGAGATTGAGGAGGCTGCTGTCATAGTAAGCGTGCCTTGGTGGAAGAGAATGGTCCGTGTGATATTCCCAATCCAGAAATCAAGCTTCCTTTCCGGCTACCTTCTTCCCTTTGTCTCCTGCATGAGGGAGCTGTCGCTGTTCGTGCTGCTTGTGCCTACAAGCGACACTATACTGACAACAATGCTGATGCAGTACAGCGAGAAGGGCTGGGACCAGTTCGGGAACGCCATAAATCTCTTGATAATAGTGGTCGTCCTGATCATCAACTTCACAGTGAACAAGCTCACAGGCGCATCAATCGACAAAGGAATAGGAGGCTGACATGCCACAGATAGTACTAAGGAACATAACCAAGAGGTTTACGAAGTTCGTTGCAGTGGACAACCTTGACCTGACAATAAACGATGGTGAATTCATCACCCTGCTTGGCCCTTCAGGATGCGGAAAGACAACAACGCTTCGCATGATAGCAGGCCTTGAGACCCCCACAGAAGGCGAGATCCTGATTGACTCCCAGGTGGTGTTCTCAGCCACCAAGGGCATCAATGTCCCGCCAAACAAGCGTGATGTGGGCTTTCTTTTCCAGAACTACGCTCTATGGCCCCATATGACTGTCTACCAGAACATCGCATTCGGCCTGGAGAATCTCAAATGGTCCAAGAGCGACATCGCCAGCCGTGTAGCCGAGCTTCTTGCGCTGCTGAAGATCGAGCAGTTCTCCAAGCGCTACCCTAGCGAGCTCTCAGGAGGCCAGCAGCAGCGCGTCGCCATCGCACGCACCCTGGCCCCAAAGCCAAAGGTGCTGTTTCTGGACGAGCCTCTCTCCAACCTGGACGCCAAGCTTCGCCTTGAGATGAGAACCGAGCTGAAGAGGCTTCATCTGGACACAAAGTCCACCTTCGTCTATGTCACTCACGACCAGCTCGAGGCCATGACCATGTCCACCAGGGTGTGCCTCATGAAAAACGGCCTGCTCCAGCAATACGATCCACCGCTGACAGTCTACAACAGGCCTATCAACCTCTTTGTCGCGGACTTCGTGGGCAATCCTACAATGAACTTCATCAGCGCCAAGGCAACTGGCAAGGGCTCCTCTATCCTCTTGGAAGCTGAGAGCTTCAAGGCAAGCATGACTACAAGCCAGGCTCCAGAGCTCAAGGATGCTGAGGTTGTCATCGGCATAAGGCCAGAGTATGTCTGCATAAGCGACGAGCCCACAGGCAAGGCTCATGCTGTCATCTACTCCAATATGCCCTCTGGCATGGAGACGACCATAAGGCTCCAGCTGGGAAAGACCATGCTTACCTCTGTCATATTCAGAGGCGTGGACTACCCAGTGGACAAGAAGGTCGGCTTCAGCTTCATAGGAAGCGACATCCTTCTATTCGACAAGAAGAGCGAAAGGATGATAGCCTCAGGAAGCCTGCAGCTGATCTAGAGAGACAAAGGGCGCCTTGATAAGCGCCCTTTGCTATCCAGTGTCATCCCCAGACCTTCTCAAAGCTCTCGCATACTATGAGGGTGTCATCATCGCAGTGTCCTAGCCAAGCCTGGAACACCTGCCTGTGAACCTTTCTCCAGCTTTCCAGGGACCTGTCCCCTTCTCCTTCCTTGTAGGCATGCTCAGCGCTGACATCCTTGAAGGGCCTTATGGCCACATCAAGGGTCCGGATGATGCAGACAGCCTGGTCCTTGGAATCCAGGATGACGCTGTAGTCACCCTTCTTGGGAAGGCTTTCTCCTTCCTTGTAATCCTCCAAGGCCGATGCAGTGGCTGTCTTGATTCCCAGTCTTGTAAGCTCAGCAAGCTTGTCAGGTACGCTCCCGTAGGCCCATGCCTGCCAATCAGCCTTGATTCTTGTGGAGCTTGAGAACTCCTGGAACATCTCTTGTGCGGTCATATCGCCTCCCTAGACCATAGATGATGATCCTATACTAGCTTATATGCAAGGGCCCTGGCCAGACCATGGCTGAGCTGAGCCTGCCTTGCACTTGTGTTCAAAAGCCTGGCATGATAAAACTGGACTTGGCAGGAAGGGCTATGATACTGAAGGACATCTACAAGCATTTGAGACACGGAAGAAGCCAGGCAATGATATTCGAGTCAATTGACGGAGTCACCGTCATTCCTCTATGTGGATCGGAAAAGGATCTCTTCAGCTTCTTCAACAGCAAGCTGCCTAACATGGAAGCGCTGGATTATCTGAGGACTGCCTCAAGCAATATAAACAACATAAACAAGACCTGCAAGCTGAAGATCAAGATTGACGAAGGCCTTGATTCCAAGTCTGTCGGCCAGCGATACAGGGATTTCATTGCCTTTCAGATCCTTGGCAAGAGCCGCAAGGAGCTCAAGCTCAACATCACAGCCCTCATTCTTATCATCATCGGCTCCATGGTCCTCGGTCTCTCCTACATCTTCACTGGATACCTGAAGCTCTTTGCAGACACAGTCAACATATTCGGCTGGGTCATTGTCTGGGAGGCAGCAGACATCCTGATATTCAAGAGGCCTGACCTTATGAAGGAGATAGTATGCGACCTAAGGCTTCACGATGCTGACTGGGACTGAAAAGAAGCCCTCTGCTATGAGAAGCTCAAGAACCCGAGCCTCGCGCTCAAGCATAACCTGTTCCTTTGGGCCATGGCCTGGGGCTCTGTTGGCTGCTATCGCCACCCTTGGATCGACGAGAACCCGAGTGAAGCACTCCTCAGCTTCATAATCATCCAGATCCTGGCTTACAGGCTCCTTGTCAACATCGCATAGGTAGTAAAGGTTGTCCTGGATGAAGATCTCATGCTCTTTAGTGCCTTTTTGCTTGCGAAGCACATGGCCATAAGGCCTTATTGAAGATTCGATGACAGAAAGGCCTGCCTCCTCACGCACCTCGCGGACGATTGCAGCTTCAGCTCTCTCACCTTTGTCGATGCCTCCTCCAGGAAACTTGTAATAGTCATAGACAAGGCTGTGGACAAGGTAGATAAGCTGGCCCTTTATGATGATTGCTCTGGCTGACGGCCTTATGAAGGGCTTCCAGTCCTTCTCATAGTCTTTCTGGTCAAGTTCAAAAAGTATGCGCATGATCTGATCTCAAGCCACTATAAGACATAAAAGGGCGGCCTGGGAACCCAAGCCGCCCAATAATCTCCATTTTGCCTCTTTCAGATTGCCAATAGCCCTCTGTCTGTAGCAAACTCTTTCTTCTTGATCTCCTTGAAGATCTGGACAAGGCGCTCAACCGTAAGCTTCTTCTTCTCAGCCCCAGATACATCAAAGATTATCTGACCCTCATCCATCATGATCAGACGATTGCCGTAATCGATGGCGAACTGCATATTGTGAGTGACCATCACAGCTGTCAGGCTGTACTTCTCAATATACTTCTGCGTCAGGTTCATGACTGTGGCTGCATTTCCTGGATCCAAGGCTGCAGTATGCTCATCCAGCAGTATCATGCTTGGATTGCTGAGAACGGTCATCAGAAGCGTAAGGGCTTGCCTCTGGCCTCCGGAAAGAAGGCCGACATTGTCAGAAAGCCTGTCAGAAAGCCCTATAGGCCCCAGCAGCTCCCTGAAATATGCTCGCTTCTTGTCATTGAGGCTTATGCCCAGGCCTCTCATGCCCTTGCGGCTTGCAGTGATCAGGTTGTCCTCGACGCTCATGTTGGCAGCGGTCCCCTTCGTAGGATCCTGGAATATGCGTCCTATGGTGAAGGCTCTCTTGTATTCCGGCTGGTGGGTCACATCCTTGGAATCAAGGATTATCCTGCCGCTGGTTACAGGGTAGGTCCCGCTGATCAGGTTGAAGAGAGTGCTCTTGCCGCTTCCGTTTGATCCGATTACACAGACCACCTCCCCTTGCTCGACAGTGAGGCTGATGTCCTCAAGAGCAAGCTTCTCGTTCACCGTGCCAGGGTAGAATACCTTTGTTACGTGTTCAAGCGTCAGCATTGCATCCTCCATTGGCCTTTGCGGCCACCTTGTCCATGGCTTTCCTGCGTGCGCCTCTGTCAGAGGCTCCGCTTCTTGCCTTGGCAACGGCTAGAGATAGAATGACAAGCAATCCTGTGAGAAGCTTGAAGTCGTTAGGCGTTATTCCCACCAGATAGCCGTACTTTCGCCCTCCATACATCAAGGCCTTGTAGATTATCGAGCCTAGGATGACACGGAGCGTCAGAAGGGATATTCGATTGGTTGAGAACAGGAAATCGCCTATCATGATTGCAGCCAGGCCCTGGACTACCATGCCTGTTCCAAGGTTTGCATCAGCAAAGCCCTGGTATTGGGCAAGCAATGCGCCAGAAAAGCCAATCAAGCCATTGGAGAAGCCCAGTCCGATGACCTTGAGCGTCTCGGGATTCATGCCCTGGCTTATGACTACCTGCTCATTGCCTCCCATGGCTCCTACAGAGAGGCCAAGGTCAGTCCTGAAGAACAGGTCCACAAGGCCCTTCATCAGAAGCACTATTGCTATGGTTCCTGCAAGGGATGCCCATTCAGAGGGCAGGAAGCCTAGAATCCGGGGCACTTCAGTGTAGAACTTCTTGACTCCAAGCAGAGGGACATTCGCACCTCCAAGAATCCTGAGGTTCACAGAGTACAGCATTGTCATTACAAGGATTCCTGCCAGAAGGCCAGGGATCCTGAGCCTGCAGTGAATCAGGGCTGTTGCCATTCCGCTAAGCGCACCAGCTGCAAAGCCGAGGATCAGGGCCAGGGTTATTCCCAGCCCGCTCTTGATGCAGACTGCAGCCACAGCGGCTCCTGTTGCAAAGGAGCCGTCGCAGGTGAGATCTGCTAAAT
>Ga0172377_10007257_pt1 | contig 11399 bp, 9 predicted proteins | sample Pumphouse3metaG_FD_119749 | JGI IMG/M metagenome (GOLD analysis project Ga0172377, IMG submission 119749) | Leachate microbial communities from a municipal landfill in Southern Ontario, Canada - Pumphouse #3 metaG | ecosystem: Engineered > Solid waste > Landfill > Unclassified | place: Canada... | reverse complement strand
AATGCTGGCTTGCGCGAGGTTGTTCAACAGATTGATTTGACCTCAATTGTAACAGAAACCGATAGTCCATATTTGGCTCCTGAGCCATATCGTGGAAAACGCAATGAACCAAAATTTATTCCAATCATTATTAAAACACTATCACAACTAAAAAACCAAACGGAAGAAGACGTTGTAAAAATAGTTTACCAAAATTTTACCTCTCTCTTCCAGATAAAGGAGGCATTATGAAAAAAATTGTGCGACTATTCATCATTATGATGATTAGTTTACTAACCTTGACGGGGTGTCAAAACCTCATTACTAATGAAATTTACAATAAAAGTTATCAAGTAGAAGACATCAGCCTCGAAGAATTTGAAGATTTAGTGGTATCCGTGGTTGAAAAAACGAGCCCTGCGGTGTTGGGAATCACCAATTATACGAGTGGTGGCATTACAGGAGTGTATTCTGTTTGCTGTACAGGCAGTGGAGTTATTTATCGAGGAGTTGCTCACATGAAGAATGGGAGTGAAGCCGCTTTGATTGATACACTGGATTCTACTGATGTGGAGTATTATGAATACTTTTTTGTCACCAATCGTCATGTTGTGTTGAATGATAATAATCAAATTGCTGATAAAATAGAGGTTTATTTTGGAGATACTGATATTGCTATTGAAGCAACCATCATCCAATTTGACCCTCAAGTTGATTTGGCTGTTGGAACATTTAATCATTCTAAATATATACAACCCCTTGATTTTGCTGATTCTGATCAGTTAAAAGCCGGAAATTTTGCCATCGCAATCGGGTCGCCTTCTGGTCATGATTATTATGGAAGTGTTACCTTTGGAATTATTTCTTTTCCAAAGCGATATATTGCTGAAGCCAATAGTGCGGGGGTAAGTGAGTGGGATGCTGAATACGTTCAACACGATGTTGCCATTAATCCCGGAAATAGTGGAGGTCCTCTAATTTCCATGGCTGGCGAAATTATCGGAATTAATACGATGAAATTCGTCTCTGATGATATTGACAATATGGGTTTTTCAATTCCAAGTAATTTAGTAGGAACCATTGTTGCATTGCTTGAACAAGGCCTTCAACCTTCTCGAGCTAAACTAGGAATTATGGGACGTGAAATTCGCGGTTTTGCAACGCAAGACCGCTTAGAATACGATGTTCCTAGTGATTTGGCATATGGTATTTATGTTGAAGAAGTCACAGCCGGAGGCGTTGCTGAAAACGCAAACCTTCGTTCAGGAGATATTATATTAACATTTGATGGAGTGGAAATTCGTTATTCATATCAAATTAGAGCTATTTTAAATAATTTTGTGATTGGTAGTGGGCAAACCACTGTGATTACTGTTTATCGAAATAGTGAAATTTTGACGATTCCCATTACCTTTTAGGCTAATGTATGCGTAAAATATTAGTTTTGATGATTTTAGTGGTGTTGGCTTTACCAACTGGGTGTGATTTTGGTCCTCGAACCTTTGGAATGACCAGCCCTACTGTTATTGACATGACCATTGGTGAAACCCAAACTCTTCCTTATCTAGGGGATTTAGAAATGACTACATGGGAAAACTCAAATCCTGATATTGTCATGCAAAATGATTTGACGATTGAGGCCCTTCTTGGGGGAGTCACTATTATCCGTGCTACGGTAGAAGACGATGTTCATGAATATTATATTGTTGTTAATGATGCTGTTCAATCGATTACGATTGAAGGAACTCAAAATATTAAAGTGGGAGAAACAAGGCAGATACAAGCGGTTGTTTCACCGATTGTCTTAAATCAAGCGGTGATGTGGTCTTCTAATGATCCATCGATTGCGTCCATCAATGAAGAAGGACTATTGACGGCTCATGCAGTAGGGCTTGTGACCATTAGTGCTCGTTCGTCTATCGATGAGAATGTGGTCGAATCGAAAGCTATTATGATTTATCAGGATATTGACTGGCCTGAAGATGGCGATATTTTTACAACTTATTTAACAAATCAAGTGATGTTAAATGCTACCAATTTCTTTCATGTTTTTGAGCCGTTGATTACAACGGTTGAACAAAGTGTTATTGGTGTTAACAATTATCTCACGTCCTCATCGGGATCTTCCCTTCAAAATAGTGGTAGTGGTGTTATTTATCGACGTGATCTCATTCTGAAAACTGATGAGGTTATTAAAGATGTGAGCGACCTTAGTACATATAATAATATTAAGGAATTTCAATACTATGTGATGACTAATCGACACATTGTTAAAGATGCATCGAATTTATCAATATATTATGGGAAAGAGGTCCCTGAAATCAATGCCACATTGTGTCAATATGATCCAAAGATTGATTTTGCAGTGGTTACCTTTACGTCCAAATATTATTTTCCAATTGCAACATTGGGTGATTCTGATGCCATCACAACGGGTGAATTTGTAATCACCATTGGTCATCCTGAATCGTATGACTATTTTCGAAGTGCATCTTTAGGCATCATTTCTTACCCTAAACGCTATGTGAGTGATGATACGGATGAGGATGGTATTGATGATTGGCATTCTGAATATGTTCAACACGATGCCGCCATTAATCCTGGCAACAGTGGTGGACCCCTTATCAATATGAAGGGAGAAGTCATTGCTATTAATACGACTAAAATTATCGATAGTCGTGTTGATAACATGGGGTTTGCCGTTCCTATTAATGTGGCTAAATCTTTGCTTCCATTGTTAGAAGAAGGTATTTCACCTCAACGAGCCGTTCTTGGCATTTCTGTATTGGATGTCCGTGATATTTTGATGGCCCCCCAGTATTTTCCAGATATTACCATTCCCGATGAAATTACCTATGGACTTTCCGTTCGTGAAATCACTATCGGAGGGTTGGGTAGTCAAGCAGGTCTTTTAGTTGATGATATTATTTTATCTTTTGATGGGGTGATTATTAATCACACCTATATGTTTAGAATTGTATTGGTCAAACATGCGGTAGGTAGTGGGGATGTTGTTCCTCTAGAAATTTATCGTAATGGATCGTATATGACGATCAATGTAACATTTTGAGGTGGATGATGAAAAAAATACTTATTTTACTATTTATATTATTAAGTTTTACCTTAGTTGGTTGTCAAGCACAAGAGGACAGCACTTTTCAAATCGTTATGGGTCATGAGACCAAAACATTGATGGTGGGTGATACCTATATTTTGTCAACCAATGCGACGAACCTCAATTTGGAAGGAGAAGTTGTTTGGGCTTCAACAGACTCGACTGTTCTCAGCGTTGATCAAGGGATTTTAGTAGCTTTAGCGGCTGGAGAAGCAACCATTACAGTTTCGTGTCAAGAGTTAACCGATGAAATGAATTTTATTGTTGAAGAGGAGATGATTCCCGCGACGATTGTGATATCGGGTCCGCAAACTGTTGATATTGGGGATACTATTACTTTGGGAGTTCTCATTGAGCATGTTGAAGGAAATCAACGATTATTGTGGTCTTCATCTAATCGTGATATTGCATCGGTTTCTCCTGAGGGAGTTGTTACTGGATATCAAACGGGATTGGTCACTATTAAAGCGACTTTGTATACAGATTCAAGCGTTTTTGGTGAATATTTGGTGTATGTTCGATTTGAAATGGAACAAATTTCAACAATTGTCAATGAAATTATTAAATCGTCTTATGAACTGGATGGAAGTTATGATTTAACGAGTCTAAATACTTTGATTACTTCACTGGTCGCCGATACGAAAGATTCTGTGGTGGGGGTAAGTAATTATACTCGTGACTCTCAATCGGGAGTTCTTAGCTTGATCTCCATTGGTTCAGGAGTCATTTACTCGAAAACAGTCGCTGGACAAGGGTTTACCTATCGTGTATTAACCAATCATCACGTTGTTGAAGACGCAGATGTTATTAAAATATATTTGGGTTATTTGGATACAGAAATCGTTGGGACCGTTTTAAAGTCTAATGATGACTATGATTTGGCGATGGTTGAATTCTCATCAACCATTGATTTTACTCCTGTTGTTTTGGGAAGTGAAGACGACATTCACATCGGTGATTTTGTTGTTGCTATTGGTAATCCTACGGGATATGAATATTTTGGATCGGTGACTTTGGGAATTATTTCTCATGGGGATCGTACGATGAGTGATACTTCGGCCCATTTGGTTCAACATGATGCGGCCATTAATCCTGGAAACAGTGGTGGACCGTTGTTGAGTTTAAATGGCCATATTATTGGAATTAATACGATGAAACTTGTTTCATCAGATATTGATAACATGGGATTTGCTGTATCAATTGTGACGATTCTATCCTTTATCAATGATTAGGAGGACATTTGAAGAAATTTGTTAAAGAATTCGGTGCTTTTATTAAAAGAGGCAACGTATTAGACTTAGCTGTTGGTCTTATTATTGGAACTGCATTCAATGCAATCGTGAAAAGTTTGGTTAATGACATTATTATGCCATTGGTTAGCTTGGTAGTTGGAGATGATTTTTCATTATTGAAGGTTGTTTTAGTAGAAGAAGTGATTGATCCGCTTACCTTGGCGATTACGACTAATGAAGTGGCCATTCGGTATGGTGCGTTTATTCAAACGATTATTGATTTTCTATTGATTGGATTGTCCATTTTTGTTGCGGTAAAGGTGATTGTTTTAACTCGTGAACGTATGGAAAAAGCCAAAGCGAAATTAGCAAAACAAATCGCATCGACTCCTCAGGAGAACGTTGTTCCTGAAGTGGTTATAGAACCAAAACCCACCACTTTGGATTTATTAACAGAAATTCGTGATTTATTAAAAACCGATAAAGAGTAACAAAAAACTCCCTATGGGGAGTTTTTTTATAGAGAGATTATTGATTGAGAAGTGATTTTAAAATGAAATCAACTTGTTCTTGTGGTGATTTTGAAGACATGACGTGGGACCCAACGGCATATACGCCCAGTAAGGATGTTTCAAAGGAGGCATTGGTTACGACCCATTGGTCATCCCATAACACATCAAAATCGGTAAAACAATCAGTGATGATGATATTGGCTTCCTCTCCGCCTTCGGCGACTCCATTGATAAATCGCGTTAGATGCGGTAACTGCTTGATTGAATAGGGATAAGATGAAGGAATCTTGAAAGTGTCATCTGAAACAATGAGAATTGAATAAAACATAGTAATCACCCTCTTTATTATAGACGATATTGCTAGTTTTCTCAACTCTTTTTTCATCTTTGATTTTATATTGAAAAATGATCGAATTTGTGATAGAATAGTTTAAGAAACGAGAGGAATAAATATATGGGATTAACTGCGGGAATTATTGGCTTGCCGAATGTCGGGAAATCGACTTTGTTTAACGCCATCACGAAATCGAAGGTTTTAAGTGCCAATTATCCATTTGCGACGATTGAACCAAATATCGGTGTTGTGAGTGTAAAAGATGAACGGCTTGATCGGATTGTTGAAATTGTGAAGCCACGAAACGTCGTTTACACTGCGTTTTCATTTACAGATATTGCGGGACTTGTTAAAGGAGCCTCAAAAGGCGAAGGGCTGGGAAATCAGTTTTTATCGCATATTCGTGAGGTCGATGCGATTTGTCATGTTGTTCGTTGTTTTGAAGATAAAAACATTATTCATGTTAACAATCACGTTGATCCTCTCGACGACATCGAAACGATTAACCTTGAATTAGCACTTGCTGATTTGGAAGTGATTGATAAACGGCTCCCTAAACTAGAAAAAAAAGCTCTTTTAAAGACAGATGAAGAAACGCAAATGGAGTATCATATTTTGAGTCGAATTAAATCAAATTTAGAACGAGGAAATGGGGCTCGTGATGCGGATTTATCAGCAGAAGAAAGACTTTTTATAAAAAATTATAACTTTTTGACGATGAAACCGATGATCTATGTCTTAAATATTGCTGAAAGTGATATTGGTCAAGATAATCACCATGTCCAAGCGGTGAAGGCGTATGCAGCCTTACACGATATTTCGACTGTTTGTATCAGTGCTAAAATTGAAGAAGAGTTGAGTGAACTGAGTGATGAAGATCGACTTCTTTTTTTAGAGGAATTGGGGCTTCAAGAAAGTGGATTGGATCAACTCATCAAAGAAGCCTACCATTTGTTGGGTTTACAAACTTTTTTCACCGCAGGTGAAAAAGAAGCTCGAGCTTGGACTTTTCATCGAGGAATGAAGGCGCCTGAATGTGCAGGTGTCATTCATACTGATTTTGAAAAAGGGTTTATTAAAGCAGAAGTGACCTCTTATGCCGATTTTATTCAGTACGGAGGTCTTCAAAAAGCTAAAGAAGCGGGTAAAATGCGATTAGAAGGTAAAGAATATTTGTTTAAAGATGGAGATATTACGGTATTCCGCTTTGGAGGATCGTGATGAAGGCTTATTTATTAAGTGTGGGAGATGAAGTCCTCAGCGGCAAAGTCATTAACACCAATGCAGCTTATTTAGCTCAAGAACTTGAAAAATTAGGAATCATTCCTATGAAAGTGATTAGTGTCGGGGATGAGGCTCAACAGATTGCCTCGGTTATTCACGAATTTTTGGAAAGTGAAGCCACTCTTCTCATATCAACTGGAGGATTGGGACCAACGCATGATGATTTCACCAAAGAAGTTATATGTGAGACCTTAGGACGACAACTCGTTTATAACGAGACGGCTTCTCAAGACATGTTACATTACTTCGGAGAAGTAAAAAGCGATTGTAACGCCAAACAAGCCTATTATCCGATTGATTCTATCCTTATTAGTAATCCCATTGGAAGTGCCGATGGAGTGATTATTCAAGAAAAAGGAAAACATCTAATTTTATTGGTTGGACCCACTATTGAAATGCGTACGCTGTATGCCATCGGGGTTGAACCCTATTTACAAGATAAAGTGACACCAAGACTTATTCAAGATTATTTGGTTATGGGTCAAAGTGAATCAGCTTTTGAAAATATACTGACTCCCCTTTTTGCATCGCATCCGCTAGTTACCTGTGCTCCTTATGCGAGTTTGGGAGTCATTCGCTATCGACTGATTGCAAAAGCGGATCAAAGTGCGGCATTTAATGCGGCTAAACAATCTTTTCAAGCAATTATGGGTCCTTTTATTACAAGTGAGGACAACTTACCCATTCAAGAAGTGATTTGTCGATTATTAGACGCTCGTCATGAAATCGTCAGTTGTGCAGAAAGCATGACCGGTGGTCTCATTGCTGAGCGCTTGACTTCTGTAGCTGGCGCAAGTCGGGTGTTGAAGGAAAGTTATGTTGTGTATTGCAATCAAGCTAAGGAAACCATATTAGGCGTGTCTCCTTTGACGTTAGAAACATATCAAGCCGTCTCCGAAGAAGTTGCACTGGAAATGGTTAAGGGATTGCAACTTAAAACTTCATGTGATTTGGCACTCGCTATTACTGGGTTTGCCGGACCTGATGGAGCTGCCGTGGGTACGGGATGGATAGGGATTGCCTACCATGAGCAAGTGTTATCTTTTCCTTTTCATGTTCATGGAAATCGAGAGATGATTCGAATGAAAGCCTGTAATCAATTGTTATATCATGCCTATGGCATGATGAGAAAAGGAGTTTTATGAAGACCATCACTAAACAACAATTTCATGATAGATGGCGCCAATTTATTCAATTTTTGATGAAAACGACCAATGGCATGGCTTATGGTTTGTTTGCTACGTTGATTATTGGAACGATTATTGGAACCGTTGGTCATTTTTTTGCTGAAAATAGTTTTTTTTATACGCATTTAGGGACTTTGGCCCAAGTATTAAAATATATGACGGGTATTGGAATTGGCATGGGAATTGCCATGAGTTTAAAACTTGATGGGTTAAAAATGATCACTGCCTCTGTTGCTGGAGCGATTACGACTTTTGCTGCGAGTCCAGTGGGAATGAAAATTGGAGATCCCTTGGCGATTTATTTTGTTGTTGTATTGACGATTTTATTAATGAATGTAATTTTAAAGAAGAAAACTCCTGTTGATATCATTTTGGTTCCATTGGTGGGTGTCTTAATTAGTTATATATTAGCTGTACTGATTACCGAACCGATTTCATATGTTACCACGGGGGTGGGAGCCCTTGTTGAACAAGCAACCACTTATCAACCCATTCTCATGGGATTGATTATTGCTGTTTTAATGGGGATGGCCTTAACGGCTCCGATTTCATCAGCTGCGATTGCGATGACGATTCCCATTGGGGCCCTTGCTTTTGGGGCTAGTGTCGTGGGATGTAGTGTTCAAATGATTGGGTTTGCGGTGATGAGTCGAAAAGATAATTCTGTTGGGGTATGTGTGTCGGTGGGAATTGGAACGAGCATGTTGCAATTTAAAAACATCATTAGAAAACCGCTAATATGGCTACCGACGATCATCGTTAGTGCGATTTTAGGGCCCATTGCAACCACTGTTTTACAAACACAATGTAGCAATGTTGGGGCAGGAATGGGAACTAGTGGACTAGTTGGTCCTCTTCAAACTCTTGCGACAATGAACTACTCATTTGCAGCATGGCTAAGTGTTGGATTGTTGATGGTCCTCTTGCCCGTACTCCTCGTTTGGGGAATTGACATCCTTTTTAGAAAGATGAATTGGATTATTGCTGGGGACTTAAAAATCTAAAAAATGTCTTGGAATAAGACGGAGTTAGTGATATAATAAGTATATGCTAATTAGAGGAGGACAATTATGACAAACAATAATTATATCAATCAACAATTACTTGAGCAAATTCAAAAAGCTCAAAATATTAAGATAAACCAGATTAAAGCGGTCTTACAGTTGGTTGAAGATGGATCCACGGTTCCATTCATCGCACGTTATCGAAAAGAAGCAACGGGGGGATTGGATGAAGAACAAATCCGGGCCATCTATCAAGAATGGGAATATGGTCAAAAACTAGCGGATCGTAAAGAAGATATTATGCGCTTGATTGAGGAAAAAGGAAAACTCACCGACGCATTGAAAAATGAAATCATTGAATCCAATAAGTTATCTGAATTGGAAGATATTTATCGTCCGTTTAAAGAAAAGAAGAAAACTCGGGCAACAGATGCCAAACGCAAAGGATTAGAACCTCTTGCTGAATACTTAATGAGCTTTCCAATGGAAGGAAATCCAGAAGAAGTGGCTGAAGCGTATGTTACGACGGAGATTACTGAAGAACTTACTGCCCAAGATTTGGTTGTGAAGGACGTAAAAGATGCTCTTCAAGGAGCGATGGACATTATTGCTGAATCTATTAGTGATGAGGCTAAGTATCGTAAATGGATTCGTGGCTTTTTTGAACGTAAAGGTTTAATTGCTTCTGAAGTCAAAAATGAAAGTCTCGATGAAAAGAAAGTTTATGAAATGTATTATCAATACGAAGAACCCATCGGGGAAATTAAACTTCATCGTGTTCTAGCGATTAACCGTGGTGAAAGTGAAAAAGTTCTTCGCGTCTTTATCAAAGAAGATACTGATATTATCTATCGTTTCTTAAAACGTCATATTATCTTGGTTGAAGAGTCTGTTGCTGAAAAATATATCGTGATGGCGATTGAAGATGCATATAAACGGTTGATTAAATCATCAATTGAACGTGAAATTCGCGCTGATTTGAAAGATAAGGCCGAAGATCAAGCTATTCATGTGTTCTCGGAAAACCTGAAGAAATATTTACTTACCCCTCCGATGAAAGGGAAAGTCGTTCTTGGAATTGACCCAGCTTATCGGACTGGTTGTAAACTGGCGGTCGTTGATGCGACAGGGAAAGTGTTAAACATTGGGGTTATTTATCCTCATCAAAAGAATAAAGAAGAAAACGTTCCTGTTGGTCGGTATAATGACGCGAAAAAAACAGTTATTGATCTTGTTAATAAATTCCAAGTAGAAGTCATTGCGATGGGAAATGGAACGGCTAGTCGTGAAACAGAAAGTTTTGTAGCCGATACCCTAACTACAGCGGAAGCAGAACAATTAATTCACCATAAAGTGTTTTACATCATAGTAAATGAAGCGGGTGCTTCTATTTATTCAGCAAGTGACCTTGCTCGCGAAGAATTCCCTGATTATGAAGTAGAACAACGGAGCGCTGTTTCGATTGCTCGAAGATTACAAGATCCATTGGCAGAACTCGTTAAAATTGACCCGAAATCGATTGGAGTTGGTCAATATCAATATGACCTCACTCAAGCTAAACTTTCAAAATCATTAGATTTTGTTGTTGAAACGGCTGTTAATAGTGTGGGAGTTAACTTGAATAGTGCTTCGGTTTTCTTATTGCAACGGGTGTCTGGATTAAGTTCGAAAACTGCAAAAGAAATTGTGAAGTTTCGTGATGAAAACGGTGAATTTAATTCTCGTACTCAATTAAAAGATATCAAAGGGGTTGGACCTAAAACTTTAGAACAAGCCATTGGATTCTTACGAATCCCCAATGGAAATGAAAAATTGGACATGACTGCTATCCATCCCGAAAGTTATGAAAATGCCAATAAAATTTTAGAAAAATTAGGATTTACAAAAGAAGATATTGGAACTCCTGAATTAGTTGATGCCATTAAACAAGCTAATCGCAAACAATTACGTGACGGCTTAAATATTGGCGAATATACTTTTAATGATATTTTAGATTCATTTGTAGCTCCTTTACGTGATCCTCGTGATCAATTTGATAAGCCATTATTACGAAGTGATGCATTGCATTTAGAAGACTTGCTTCCAGGAATGGAATTACAAGGAACTGTTCGTAATGTTGTTGATTTTGGTGTATTTGTTGATTGTGGGGTCAAAGAGGATGGATTGGTTCATATTTCTAAGATTCGCAAAGGGTACATTAAACATCCACTTGAAGTGGTTAGTGTCAACCAAATTGTTAAAGTGTGGGTTGTAAGCGTTGATTTAAAGAAGAGTCGTTTAGAACTGACTATGATTAATCCCAAAGCTAATAAGTAAACTTTAGACCCTCATAAGAGGGTCTATTTCTTAAATAAATATTAATTAATTCACTTTGCAAAATAATTTTGCAAACCTTATGCAAGTATGGTAAAATAGAAAGGGTGAAAAATATGAACTTTGAAAACGTCTTAAATGTGATTATTCCTGCTCTTATTAGTCATCCATTCACGCTTGCACTTTTTTTGATGGGCTCGACCATTGCTAATCAAGATGAGAAAGCGACTACTCTTAATTTGGCGTGTGTGATTTCACCGGATCATCTTACCGAGTACCAACAGCAAAAGAATGAGATTTTTCGACGTTATCAAGATATTTTATATGAGCGAGATGTGATTAATGGACCTTCTACCATTATTTATGAAGATGGAACGCGAGTAAATTTTTACATTCTTTTTCCGGATGTTATCCAAGGATGTGCCATTATTGATGTGTT
>Ga0172377_10007256_pt1 | contig 11400 bp, 6 predicted proteins | sample Pumphouse3metaG_FD_119749 | JGI IMG/M metagenome (GOLD analysis project Ga0172377, IMG submission 119749) | Leachate microbial communities from a municipal landfill in Southern Ontario, Canada - Pumphouse #3 metaG | ecosystem: Engineered > Solid waste > Landfill > Unclassified | place: Canada... | reverse complement strand
CATTGCCCCGCCAGTCGAGAGGATGATACCTCCGTCGATCCCAAGGCCGGCCTGGGTCCCGCCCAGATATACGCCCGCGGCGAGATTGGAACCGGTGTAAACGATGTTGGAGGTGGCTACGCCGCCGCCGACCAGGTTCTGGACCAGGTCATTGGCTGTAACGCCGCCGGTGAGGTCGGTAACGCTGATGGTGGCCCTCTGCCCGATGGGGGGCAGGGGTGAATTGCCAGTGGGCCTGGCCTGGGCGTACATCAGGCTCTGACCCAGCAGCAGGAGGCAAAACAGGAAAATGATCTGCGCTCTTCTCATTTTTTTTCTCCTTGTTTTCGTGGCCTGGTCCAAGCCAGGCCGATGCTTGGGGAAAACTTTCCCGGAACGCGGATGCCAGCCCATGATGGTTGGCTGAAACAGCTTCTGGTTCCGAAACCCAAAATCCAGCGCAAATGCCGGTTGGCGGCATCTGCTCCCTTCACACTATGTTTCAAACGTATCTGTGTTTTAACCTGAACGCAAGTTTTTGTTTTATCGCTCCGCTGTCAAGAACCAAAATGCCCTCCAACCCGACCAGTTGTTGAAATATATCCACACAAAACCCTTGACCCTCCCAGCCCCCAAAGCTGAGGAGGGCAGCGAGCACTGGGGGTGCATGATTCCAGGGCTCAATAAGGTGATTGAACACAGCGGGAAAGAGAACTGGGATCGCAAAAAGCGCGGAAACAGGGAAAAGGCCTTGAAAAAACGGGAACGCTGAAAAACACGGAAAAGACGCGGAAAAGCACAGGAAAAGATGAGTTCCCGCAGATTTACGCAGAAAAAAAACGCAGATCACGCGGATAAAAGAAGGGTTAACGCAGATTTCGCGAATAATGCCGATATGGTGGGCATCTTATCATCTGTTCACCTCATTTTCTCTGTGCCTCTGTGCCTCTGTGTTAAAAAGAATCCGTTTAATCCGTTCAATCCGTTGAATCCGTAGGAAAAAGAAGAAGGGAACACAGATGACGCCGATCATTATGATCTACGCGTATCATTTATCTGTGCCTCTGTGTTAAAAGGATCCGTTTAATCCCGTAATTTGTGCAAATTTGTGTAATTTGTGGACAAGCTCGCCTGAATCCCAGACGAGCATCAGAACCAGGTTCACACAACTAACCTCATCTGCAATTATAAATTGATCATAGATCTTGATATCTCTGCCGCCGGGTTGCCCGGTTGTGGAAATCAATCCACATGCGGGCATTATAAACAGCGGATTCGCCTTGACATGAGGCAAAGCTTCAGATAGTTAACATGCTGTAAGTATAAGTTTATTCATAACAATGGAGGAAAGGATGAACTCGACGAAAAACAGCCTGGCTGTTATCTTTTTGTTCCTTTTTGCTTGGTCCGCCTTAAGCGCCCATGCCAACCAAGCCCCGTACTCCGGTTCAGCCGGCGGGGATCTGGTCGCCTGGCAGCTGCCTTCACTTCCAAGAACCGGCGTCTATGTGGATGGGGTGGAGATATCCCTTCAGGGCGGCACCCTCACTTTGAGTTGGGCGCCTGTTCTGGAAAGCGGCTGCTACAAGGTCTATTCCTCAGCGGATCCAGAGGGCCCCTTCAGCCTGGATGATTCCGGAACCCTGGGGGAGGGCAGTTGGACCACCCAGGTAACTGAAGAACGCCGGTTTTACTATGTGTCCACAGACCTTGCCTATGTGGAGGGAGGTACTTTCAACAACGGCTCCGCGAACGTCACCCTCTCCGGGTTTTACCTCCACAAGCATGAAGTAACCCAGGGCCTTTACGAACAGGTGATGGGAACCAATCCCTCCCAGAATTTCGGGGTTGGGCCGGATTATCCCGTCTATCTGGTTTACTGGGGCAAGGCAGTTGAATTCTGCAACCGCTACAGCCTGGGCCAAAGCCTTGATCCCTGTTACAGTTACAGCACCTACGGTACAGATCCGGACGCCTGGCCCGCCGGCTGGTACAGCACCGCCAACCACACGAACCTATCCTGCGACTGGGAGGCTAACGGCTACCGCCTGCCCACCGATATGGAATGGGAATATGCCGCCCGGGGCGGAAAGCTCTCCCAGGGATTCACCTACAGCGGCAGCGACACCATCGGCGACGTGGCCTGGTACAGCGGCAACGCCGGCAACCTCACCCATCCGGTGGGAACCAAGGATCCCAATGAACTGGGGATCTACGACCTGAGCGGCAATGTGGCGGAGCTTTGCTGGGATGTCTGGGGATCCCTCCCCGGAGAAGACCAGACCGATCCCCACGGACCCTCCACCGGCGATTACCGCGTTTTGCGCAACGGGGGAAGGACCAGCCCCGAATCCCAATGTGAGGTTACCTACAGAACCTTCCTTGGCCCCAGCTCCAGCTCCGGCAGCATCGGCTTTCGCGTTTGCCGCAGGGCGCCAAAAGTGCCCCAGCCGGTTTTCGACCCTCCCTCCGGGGCTTATGGCCTGGCCCAATCCGTGAATATCACCTGCGCCAACCCCGCGGCGGTGATCCGCTACACCACCAATGGCAGCGAACCCACCGCGGAATCGCCCGTTTGGGACCCGCCCCACGTTATCAGCGGCAACCTGACCGTGAAGGCGAAAGCCTATCTGAACGGCATGGAACCCAGCCAGACCGCCACTGCCGTATACAGGTTCAACAACCCCGTCTTCATTGCCGGAGGAACCTTTAACAACGGGACATCAAACGTCACGCTATCCAGCTTTTACCTTTGGCGGTTCGAACTCACCCAATCCGAATATGAAGCCGTCACCGGAACCAATCCGGCCAGTGCAATGTTTGGAATCGGACCCAACCTTCCCGTGTACAACGTCAACTGGATGGAAGCCCTCGCTTTCTGCAACCGCCGCAGCATCCTGGAAGGGCTCACTCCCTGTTATTCATATTTGAGCTACGGCACCGATCCGGACGACTGGCCCTACGACGCCTGTGTCTGGCCTGAAAACCACACCAATTTCAGCTGCAACTGGAACGCCAGCGGTTACAGGCTGCCCACAGAAGCGGAATGGGAATTTGCCGCCCGCGGCGGCAATGCCTCCCAGGGCTACATTTACAGCGGCAGCGATACCATCGGCGACGTGGCCTGGTACAGCGGCAACACCAGCTTTCTGCATGATATTGGCGGTAAATCCCCCAATGAGCTCGGCCTTTGCGATATGAGCGGCAATGTTACGGAACTTTGCTGGGATATCCACGCGGATTACCCTGCCGGCCCCCAAACCGATCCGCATGGCCCCTCCACGGGGGTATACCGTATCCGGCGAGGTGGTTTATACGAATCCTATGCCGATTATTGCAGGGTCTTCCACCGTTCTTGGTGCTCTCCCGCCCTCAGAACATACGGCTTTGGCTTCCGGGTTTGCAGGAAGACCCTGGCTCCCTGATCCCTTCAACCAAGGACCCCTGAACCGCGAGGCCATGAGTTCAGGGAGTTCTCGCAGATTTGGCGGCTGGAGGCAAGAATAGGCCGCGGAAAAGCGCGGAAACAGGGAAAATGGCTTGAAAAATGGGAACGCGGAAAAACACGGAAAAGACGCTGAAAGGCACTGAAAAAGAGAATAGAACGAGGAAAAAGATGGATAAAAACAGAGGGACAGAGGCACAGAGAGATTTTCAGACGGATTAAAAGAGGGTTCCCGCAGATTTACGCAGAAAAAACGCGGATTTACGCAGATGATAGAATGGAACGCAGATGACGCGGATAATTATGATCTACGCGGATCATTTCTCTGTGCCTCTGTGTTAAAAAGAATCGGTATAATCCGTTTCATCCGTTGAATCCGTAGAGAAAAAAGAAGGGAACGCGGATGACAGGATCGACGGGATCCGCGCAATCAAATGGCAATTGTGGCCAGGGATCTCAACTCTGCTTCTGCCCGGCCTCCGCCCCGCTATCCCTGGTTTGGCTCCTTTTCCCCTTTTCTCTTTCTCCCCTTTTCCCTTTTTCCCTTCATCTCTGTGTCTCCCCGTCTCTGTGTTAAAACCAACAATTCCCTTGACACAAAATCCCCCTCCCAAAAACGTGCATTCTCAATTTAGAAAAAAAGGTGGTGATTTGTTTGCCGACAGTAGTTTCCAAAGAAAATGAGTCCTTCGATTACCTGTTGAAAAGGTTCAAGAAGAAATGCGAGAAAGCCGCGATCCTCTCCGAGATCAAGAAGAGGCAGGCCTACGAGAAGCCCAGCGTGAAGAAAAAACGCGAAGAAAACGCTTCCAAGCGCAAAATGCTCAAGATCCAGCGCAGAATGCAGCGCTATATGAGGTAGCCGCGCCCCCGCCCCGCATCCATTTCAACTGAACCGTTTGCAACAGGGATTCGTCCCTGTTTGCTTTTTTATACCGGCAGAAAACAAGGAGATAAACATGGGTTTCATCGACTGGCTGATAGTCGCGGTGCTGTTGTTGCTCACGCTCAACGGGCTCCGCAAAGGCCTGGCCGCCACCCTGGTGCATATCGGCGGCGGCGTGGCCCTGTTCCTGCTTTGGGGCCAGATCTTCCCCCTGGTGAAAAACGCCCTGATCGTGAACCTGAAGCTGGGCCTGATCCCGGCCACGATCCTGGCCGTGATCCTGATCGTGCTGGCCACCGCCGTGGCGCTGGCTTTGCTCGAACGCCTCTTCCACAAGGTGCTCAAGGGCACCCACCTCTCCGGGCTGAACCGCTTTCTGGGCCTGCTTTTCGGCCTGCTCAACGGCCTGCTGGTGGTGATCTTGCTGATGGTGTTGCTGGACCTGGCGCCCAAGCTCTCCACCCCGCTCAAGGACGGAGCCAAACACCCCGTTTACGCCGCGGTGGACGTCTTCAAGGAAGATGTTTTCCGCGTGCTCAAATTCGGCGAGCGCGACCGCTTCCAGCAGATCAAGGAAAGGATCAGTAAGGACGAAGACAAGTCCCAAGCAGCCGAATGAACTCCCCCGAGCTCTTCGCGGACCTTGAATACGCCCGGTTGAAGGAAGAGGTCTCCGCCCGCTGCCACAGCCCGCTGGGCCGCGATCTGGCCGCCGGCCTCAGCCCCCTGGCCTCCAAGCCGGAGATCGAGGCCTCCCTGCGCCTGGTCGCCGAACTCCAGGATTGCCTGGAACACGGCCTGGACAAGGATCTGACCGAGCTCTCGGACCTCCGCCCCCTCTTCAGCGAAGCCCAGTATTCCCTCTTCGGCTTCGGGGAATTCCACCAGATCTGGCTCAACGCCCGCCTCGCCAGCGGGATCGCCGCCTCCGCCACCGCCCTGGAAAGCTTCCCCGCCCTGCGCCGCCTCTGGCTGAAAATCACTTCCCTGGAATGGATCTGCGAGCGCTTTGACCAGATCTTCGACCCCGAGGGCGAGGTCCTGGATTCCGCCTCGCCGGAACTGGCCCGCGTCCGCAAACGCATGGCCGCCCTCCAGCGCGGGATCCAGAAGACCATGCGCGACATGCTGGGCGACCCCCGCCTCGAAAGCTATCTCCAGGATAAATTCATCACCCGCCGCGACGACCGCTATGTGCTCCCCATCCGCGAAAGCGCCGCCCCTTACGTGCCCGGGATCGTCCAAAGCCAGAGCGGAAGCGGCTCCACCCTCTTCATCGAACCCCAGGCCGTGGTGCCCCTGAACAACGAGCTCCAGCTGCTCCGCCAGGAGGAAAAGCGCGAGATCTACCGCATCTTCAGCGAATTCACCGCCCGGATCAAAGCCCAGGCGAAGACCCTGCTGGCCAACCAGGAGGCGCTGGCCGCCCTCGATTTCCGCTACGCCTGCGCCCGGCTGTGCCGCTTCCTGAAGGCGGAAGTGCCCCGGATCGTGGACGAGCCCGTCCTGAAGCTGCTCTCCGCCCGCCATCCCCTGCTCATCCTGCGCCTGGGCAAACCCGCGGAGGTGGTGCCCTTCGACCTCGAACTCGGCCGCAGCGAACGCGTGATCCTGCTCAGCGGGCCCAACACCGGCGGCAAGACCGTGCTGATGAAAGCCGCCGGGCTGCTCGCCCTGATGGCCCTCTCCGGCCTGCCCGTCCCCGCGGACGCCGACAGCGAGGTGGGCCTCTTCAGCGGCGTCTTTGCCGATATCGGCGACGACCAGAGCATCGAAAACGCCCTCTCCACCTTCAGCTCCCACATCCAGAAGATCGGCCGCATGCTCGCCTCCGCCGGCCCCGCCAGCCTGGTGCTGATCGACGAGATCGGCGCCGCCACCGACCCCCAGCAGGGCTCAGCCCTCGCCCAGGCCATCCTGGAACGCTTCACGGACCTCGGCTGCAAGGCCATCGTTACCACCCACTACACCGCCCTCAAGATCTTCGCCGAAACCCATCCCGCCTGCCTCAACGCCTCCATGCAGTTCGACCTCAAGAGCCTCACGCCCACCTTCCGCTTTGCCACCGGCATCCCCGGCGACAGCTTTGCCATCGAGGTGGCCTCCTCGTTGGGCCTCGCCCCGGAGCTCATCGCCCGCGCCCAATCCCTCAGCGGTTCCCAGAACCTCGAATTCACCGAACTCCTGAGGAAAATGCAGGCCGAAAAGAAAGCCCTCGGCCGCGCCTCCTACGAATTCCAGCTCAAAACCCGCAACCTCGAAGCCAAACTGAAGGAACTGGAAGGCCGCGAAGGCGCCCTCGAAGCCGAACTCAAACAGCGTAAACAGAAATTCATCAAAGAACTCCAGAGCGAACTAATCGCCCAGCAAAAACTCTACCAGCAGGAACAGGACAGCCTCCGCAAACTCGAGCGGAATGAACGCAAAGCGCTTTCGGAAAGGAAATTGCATGAGATTTCCGGCAAACTGCAGGACATCCGCGAGGAACTCGCCGCCGCCGGAACCGAAACCCGGCCCCAAGCCCGCGATCCCCAGCCCGGAGACCGCGTCTGGCTGCCCAGCTTCGAAACCGAGGCCATCCTCCTGGAACTCCGCGACGGCAGCGCCAGCGTGGACATGAACGGCATCAGCTTCCGCGTCCCGGCGGACAGCCTTTACCAGGCCCCGCCCCGGAACCGCGAACAGGACAGCCCCCCTCCCGCCGCCACCCACGCCACGCCCCAGGCCCGCTACGAACTTAAGCTGCTGGGCTTCACCTTCGACGAAGCCCGCCCCCTGATCGACGAGTTTCTGGACAACGCCACCCTCGCCGGGCTCCACACCCTGAGGATCGTCCACGGCAAAGGCACCGGCGCCCTCAGAACCAAGGTGCGCGATTACCTGCAGCGCAAAAAAACGGTGGTCTCGCTGTCCACGCCTCCCCCTGCCGAAGGCGGCAGCGGCGTCACCCTGGTGAAGATATAGATGGATAACAGCCTCATCGAACAGGTCCGCCACGCCAACGACATCGTGGACGTGATCCAGGGCTATCTGCCCCTGAAGCACGTGGGCGCGAACTGGCGCGGGATCTGCCCCTTCCACCAGGACACCAACCCCTCCCTCTACGTGAGCCAGCCCAAGCAGATCTTCAAGTGTTTCGCCTGCGGCAAGGCCGGAAACGTCTTCACCTTCGTCCAGGAATACGAAAAACTCACCTTTTTCGAGGCCTTCAAAAAGCTCGCCGCCCGCGCCGGCATCCCCATTCCGGAATCCGACCGCACCAAAACCGTCTCCACCAAGCGCGACCAGCTGCTCCAGATCTACACCACCGCCCGGGATTTCTACAGCGAAAACCTCTTCCGCCACGGCCAGAAAGTGCTGGATTACCTCCAGAACCGCTCCTTCAGCCCCGGGACCGCCAAAACCCTCGAGCTCGGTTACGCCCTGGCCAGCGAAAAAGGCCTGCTCAACCACCTCCTCAAGGAAGGCCACTCCGTTTCCCTGCTCAAGGAATCCGGGCTCTTCGGCAACTATTCCGGAAACCTGGTGGATTTCTTCCGCGGACGCCTGATGTTTCCCATCCACAACAATATCGGCGAGGTGATCGCCTTCGGCGGACGCGTCCTCGAGGAAGGCGCCCCCGGCGGAAAATACGTGAACTCCGCCGGAACCGAGCTCTATACCAAGGGCCGCGAACTCTATGGCCTCTTCAAGACCAAATACGAGATCTCCAAGGCCGGCAGCGTGCTCATCAGCGAGGGCTATTTCGATTTCCTGAGGCTCTACGAGGCCGGCTTCCTCAATTCCGTCGCCTCCCTCGGCACCGCCCTCACCGAGGACCAGATCCACCTCCTCGCCCGCTACGCCAACCGGGCTTACCTGCTTTACGACGGCGACGCCGCCGGGGTCAAAAGCGCCGTCCGCGCCGCCCTGCTCTGCCTCTCCAAAGGCCTCGAGGCCCACATCGTCGAGCTGCCCCCAGAGCACGACCCGGACAGCTTCATCCTCGCCGAGGGCCCCGAAGCCCTCACGGAAAAGATCGCCAGCGCCAGGCCCGTGATCCGCTTCCTGGCCGAAACCCCCTCCAAAACCCCCGCCGGCGAACGCATCGACACCATCCTGGACGCCGTCCGCGCCCTCCGCGACCCCGTCCGCCGCGAACTCCTGGCCCGCGACATCGCCGAGGCCTTCGGCATCTCCTCCCGCGCCGTCTTTTCCAAGCTCCGCCGCACCACCGCCGCCCCCGCCGAACCCCAGAAGCTATACGCCGCCCCCTCCCTCGAAGCCCAGGCCGAGGAACGCCACCTGCTCATCCTCGCCCTCAAGGACAGCCACTCCTTCAATCTACTTGCCGAAACCCTCACTCCGGATTATTTTGTGAATAGAACCTATCGCGAGCTCTTCAAATACCTCGCGGCCAACGCCGCCCCGGATGCCGTCGAAGAGCCCGCCCGCCTTTTGGATAACATTGAAAACAAGGATTTAAGGGACCTCTTGGCAGATTTTCTTTTCGCCGATCTGCAGGACATGCGCTTCGACGCCGTCCTCAACCAGCTGCGCCTGCGCAAACTCCAGCGCGACATGCTGGAACTCGACCGCGCCATCCTGGCCGATCCCCAGAACAGGGATCTCCTCCAGCAAAAGAACAAACTCGCCCAAGCTTACCGCCGCCTCACCCGCAAGGTGGTCCGCGGCGTACTCAGCTGAGGCCCCCTCGAAAGGAGCATACATGATCACTTACAACGAATGCCTGAAGAAACTGGTCGACCTGGGCAAGGACTCCGGCTACATCACCTTTAAACAGATCAACGACATTCTGCCCAGCAGCCCCTTTTTCCTGGACAAGGTGGACGACATCATCTTCGACCTCCGCCAGGATGGCATCGAGATCATCGACGAAACCGAAAAACGCCTCACCAAAGGCGGAGCCGCCGTCCGCAAACCCGCCGCCGCCAAAAAATTCAAATCCAAACGCTTTTACGACGACCCCGTCCGCATGTATCTCCGCGAAATGGGCCGCGTCCCCCTCCTCGACCGCGAAGGCGAGGTCCGCGTCGCCCAAAAGATCGAAACCTACCAGAAGATGATCAACCAAAACGTCTTCAAATCCGGATCCACCCTCCGCGAAATGTACAACTTCCTCCACCGCTACCGCGAACGCCGCGTCCGCCTCGACCAGATCTTCCGCGTGGACATCGGCACCTGGATCGATAAAAAACTCGACGTCGTCATCGTCGAACAATTCCGCGACATCCTCAAAAACAACGACGCCGTCTTCGAAAAGATCGGCATCATCCTGGACAACTGCGACTACGACGACTCCGGAAACGCCTCCCGCCAGGAAGAGATCGACGCCCTCCGCAATCAGATCATCGCCAACTTCAACCTCCTCAACTACAACGAAAAACTGATCAAACGCATGGTCTACCGCGTCCGCTCCCTCGTCGAACGCATCGAGGAAAGCTATAACAGCATCACCGAACTCACCCGCATCAAACGCTATACCATCGACGAGATCTGCACCTACGGACGCCGCGCCAAAAAATCCGACGAGGATTACGCCGAGGTCCGCGCCGAAACCAACATCGACCCCGAGATCTTCATCGAAACCCTGCGCAAGATCAAAAACGCCCGCCGCAAGATCAGGCGCGTGGAACTCGAAACCAAGATGACCGGAACCGACCTCGTCTTCCTCCTCCGCGAGATCGACCGCGCCGAACGCAACAAGGAAAAGGCCCAAAACGAAATGATCGAGGCCAACGTCCGCCTCGTGATCTCCATCGCCAAACGCTACAACAACCGCGGCCTCGAATTCCTCGACCTCATCCAGGAAGGAAACACCGGCCTCATGCGCGCCGTCGAAAAATACGACTATCGCAAGGGCTACAAATTCTCCACCTACGCCACCTGGTGGATCCGCCAGGCCATCACCCGCGCCATCGCCGACCAGGCCCGCACCATCCGCATCCCCGTCCACATGATCGAATCCATCAACAAGATCAACCGCACCAGCCGCCGCCTCCAGCAAAAACTCGGCCGCGACGCCTTTCCCGAAGAGATCTCCGAGGTCCTGGACATGCCCCTCGACAAGGTCAAATCCATCCTCTCCATCTCCAAGGAACCCGTCTCCCTGGACAAACCCATCGGACACGACTCCGAAGATTCCATCCTCGGCGACTTCATTGAAGACCGCACCATCATCAGCCCCGAACGCCTCGCCGAACGCTCCCTGCTCAAAAAACAGGTGGACGAGGTCCTCAAAACCCTCACCACCCGCGAGGAACGCGTCATCCGCCTCCGCTTCGGCATCGACGACGGCTACCACCGCACCCTCGAAGAGGTGGGAAACATCTTCCAAGTCACCCGCGAACGCATCCGCCAGATCGAGGACAAAGCCCTCAAAAAACTCCGCCATCCCTCCCGCGCCGCCGTCCTCCAGCAATTCATGGACAATTTTAACGTCAAATAGGGGATAAGGGGAAAAAGGGAAAAAGGGAAAAAGAGAAAAGGAGAAAAGGAGCCAACCTGGATTGCCTGGCGTAGGCAGAGTTGAGATTTCTGGCCACAATTGCCCTTTGATCTTGCCGATCCTGTCATCCGTGTTCCATTCTTTTTCCCTACGGATTATACTGATTCAATTGATTATACGGATTTTTTTTAACACAGAGACACAGAGGCACAGAGAAAATGAGGTGAACAGATGATAAGATGCCCACCATATCGGCATTATTCGCGAAATCTGCGTTAACTCTTCTTTTATCCGCGTAATCCGCGTTTTTTTTCTGCGTGAATCTGCGGGAACCCTCTTTTTCAGTGCTTTTCAGCGTCTTTTCCGTGCTTTTCAGCGACCAATACTTTTCCCATACCTCTTTTAATTCGTGTGAATTTGTGTAATTTGTGGACAAACCAAAAAAGGCCCACACGATAGTGCAGGCCCGATTGTCATTCCGGGGAAGGGGCCCCGGAATCCAGTCCTTTGTTAGCGGTCTTGCGCCTCTTGCGCAGTTTGCGCGCTACGCACGCGGCGAGATTTCGACAACATTTTTGAAACCCAGGCGGTTGAAGATCACCTCCAGCAGCAGCAGGATGATCAGCTCAAAGAACGCCTGTT
>Ga0172377_10007255_pt1 | contig 11400 bp, 9 predicted proteins | sample Pumphouse3metaG_FD_119749 | JGI IMG/M metagenome (GOLD analysis project Ga0172377, IMG submission 119749) | Leachate microbial communities from a municipal landfill in Southern Ontario, Canada - Pumphouse #3 metaG | ecosystem: Engineered > Solid waste > Landfill > Unclassified | place: Canada... | reverse complement strand
GCGGCTCGTTGGAATCTCGAGCTCGCGCTCTGTGTGGCAGCGAAGCTTCCAACGAAGAATTTGTTGCTGCGAAAAATAAAATCCTTGTGCAGTGGCAAAAGGACTATGATGAAGTGAAGGCATTAGGCGGGCTCTATATTCTCGGTACAGAACGACACGAATCGAGACGGATCGACAATCAGTTAAGAGGTCGTTCCGGTCGCCAGGGAGATCCAGGGGTCTCTCGGTTTTACCTTTCACTAGACGATACGCTGTTGCGCTTATTCGCAAAAGATTCAATAAAAACCATGCTGGGCAGAATCGGGATGGGAGCCGAACCTATCGAACATTCGATGGTTTCTCGAGCGATAGAAAAAGCACAAAAACGAGTTGAAGAGCAAAATTTTGAAATTAGAAAACATCTGCTGGAGTACGATGACGTACTGAACGAACAAAGAAATTATATCTACAGCCAGCGTGATTCTATACTTAGGGCTGAAGATCTTGTCGACCGGGGACTCGATTCCTGTAAAGATATGGTTACGGAAACTGTTGACGAAATAATGAGTCTCAAAGAAGTTCCTGAAAAAACAATTTCTCGTTTACGTGAATCTTTTTTCGAACAGTTCAACCTGGAGATACCAATCGAGGAATCGATTATCGTCAAGACAACTATTGAACCAATCGTAGACCACATCTATCGTGCTATTCAGGAACAGGTAAACGAAAAGGTCGCCATCACGGGAGTTAAACCCCTCAACGATTTTCTGCGGATGCAATATCTCAGGCAAATCGATATGCGATGGCAGGAGCACCTCGACCAGCTTGAAGCACTGCGCGAGGCTGTGTATCTACGCACTTATGCACAGAAAAATCCTTTGCTCGAGTATAAGTTGGAAGGTTTTCAGATTTTTGACAGCATGATCAACGAAATCAAACGTTCGATAGCAAGAATGCTCGTCCGCGTTCGTATTCAGGCAGACGCTCAAAGCGCCCCGGTAAGGCGAGAACCGGTGCGTACCGTCGAGACGCACAACAGCGTCGCACAGCAATTTTCGTCAGCAGGACCGCAACGAGTTGCCGGGTCTCAGCAAGGCCCACATCCGGTTCAGATTGTTCGAACCGGAGAAAAAATCGGGCGCAACGACCCGTGTCCGTGCGGTAGCGGTAAGAAATACAAGCACTGTCATGGAGCATGATAGAGGAAATCTAAATCAGAAAAAGTTGATTGGATTCAGCGCGATTCCTTCCTGTTCAAGTGAGAAATAGAGTAACGGACGATCGATAATCCCAGAACTTCCTACGGTTCCGATGATTGAAGATTGCGTAACCTGGTCTCCAACCTTCACCGCTATTTCATTGAGGTGCCCGTATTTGGTCCTATACCCATCGTTATGGGAGAGCACTATAAAACGACCGAATCCTTCCGGCTCATTCCCAATATCGACGACAATTCCCGTTCCCGATGCCCGAACGCTCGTACCGATACTTGCATCTATCCAAATGCCCTGAAGCACCACGGGCTCGTCTTTCGTCCCATATTTAACCATCTGGCCGTAGAGACCGGCAATTCTCCCTTCGACAGGCTTTACGAATCTCGCGTAATTCGCGAAAGACCCGTCGTCTTCCAATTTTGCGCTGGGTATGAACAGCTCCTGACCAGGATGAATGACTTCATTATTCAAACCATTGATTTCCTGGAGTGTTTTCCAACCCAGCGTCGGGTTATAGCGACTGGTAATAATCGAAAGAGAATCTCCCGGCTGTACTGTGTAGAGCTGACCGTCGCGGTCGGGAATTTTCCATACATCACCGGTTTTAATCGATAAAACGTTACGGATCCGGTTGATGCTTATGAGAGTTTCCTTGGAAAGAGCATACAATTGTGCAATAGATTCAAGTGTTTCTCCCTCTTGTACGATATGTTCCTTATAGGTTAAAGAAGCAGATGTTTGAGATCTTTGCACCGGAGCAGCGCTCGGAAGCGGAGTTTGTACCGAAGGAATCGAGACCGGACGATCTCCAGACGGTGCGGGGACCTCGGTTTGCGGCTTTGTAGTTTGGACTTCTTCGATATTTGTATCTACGGACGCGGCATCGATTACCAGTGCATCAGGTTGGGGTTTTGGAGCTGGTGAGGAAAACAAGTTAATCCAAACAATCACTACTCCGATACAAATGGCCACACCAAGTAGAACTACCACGACGATAACAGTACGATTTGAAGCTCCCTTGCGGTCGGAAGCCCCTTTCCCAGAGCGTGTCGTATTCATATCGTCATACGTCATTCTGTCTCTATTCGCCATCAATACCACCCGCTATCGACAATCGTACTGGATACATATTACTATAACATCATCATGGTATCCAGAGTAAAGTGCCGAACAGACGTGCTGTTCTTCAGTATTACTGCCTTATTTACCCTTATTTTGTTCATAAGAACAGTAGTTCTGATAGTAAAAGCTCCCGATACCGTCGGAAGGGATTATAACAATCCGGTTGTATCTCCACAAGTGATTCGAGGAACCATTACCGATCGCAACGGAAGAATTCTGGCCGTAGAGACACCATACTATAGTTGCGCGCTTGCATTGAATTTCGTCAAAGATCTTGAAAAAACCGCAGAAATATTAGCTCCAGCAATCGGAATGGAAGTTGGCAATATCATCGATACCACAAAACGTTATCAGACCTACGCGCTGCTTGTGAGGAGATTAAGTGATATACAACGTACTGCTGTCGAGCAATTAGTAAAACAGCATTCACTTACCGGTGTAGTCATCGAAAAACGCTTTGGAAGGAGTTATCCCTTCCATTATCATGCATCCCAGATTATAGGATTCACTAATGCAGACAACCAGGGAATCGAAGGTCTGGAGTTAGCCTACGATCGTATCCTGTCGCCCTACCCTGGCCTTTCACAAGAAATAACCTACGGCAATACTATACAACTTACGCTCGACATGGATATTCAATTTCTCCTAGATCAGCAGATAGTTGAAATCGACCGAGAGCACTATGGTGACTACATTCTCGGAATTGTAATGGAAGCGAACACAGGAGAAATTCTCGCAGCTTCGACGTTCCCTTGGTATGATCCGAACGAATATGGTTCGACAACTTTTGACCAACGCCAGAACCGTATAGTTACCTATCAGTACGAACCCGGATCAGTATTTAAAATCTATTCCTTAGCATCCGTATTGGAAGCTGACCAAGCAGATTATGATACCGAATTATTTTATTGCGACGGTAGTTATACATTCACTACTGCAAGAGGAACCGATGTCACGATCGGATGCGTAAGCGAACATGGCTGGATAGATCCCGAAACAATGATTAAAAAGTCATGCAACGGTGCGATCGCTCACTGGTCGTTACAGACAAACGATACCGAATTCAGATCGGTACTAGAAAAATTTCATTTCGGATCAGCATGGAAAATCGGAATGCCCGGAGAGGCTTCTGGGAAGCTTTCGAGTATAACTACATGGTCTGCAAGAACAAAACCGACGATTTCCTTCGGTCAAGAACTTAGCGTAACAGCCCTGCAAATTGCATCTGCTGCAACTGCAATTGCGAATTCCGGAACGCTTTTAGCACCATCTATCGTTAAGGGAATATACAATCATGACGGTACTATAATCGAATCAAGCGTTCCTGGACTCGATTCGAAACAAATAATTTCCGAACAAACTGCTACGGCAATCTTATCGTATATGAATAGCGCGACTGAAGTGGGGGGCACCGGGAAACTGACCTCCGTAGAGGGAATTTCGGTCTCGAGTAAAACTGGAACGGCACAAATCATGAACAGTAAAACGGGCACCTATGACGAAAACATGTTCATGGCAAGTACTCTTTCGATTGTCCCTACAGAAAAACCCGCATACATCATCTATATCGCAGTAGCTAATCCAAAAGGAAGTACGATTTGGGGAAGCAATATCGCAGCACCGGCAATTGCAGAAATCATAAAAGGCCTGATACGTCAAGGCAAGTTGTTTTCGTCCGATTCCGAAACCGTGTCGCTTTGATTTTGTTCGATATCAATCTGATTATTCCAAAGATTTGCAAAATCGAGCGAGAATCCTTTTAATAGTGAGAGTACGCTTGCGGCTGAGGCTTTATGTATATCCTTCGGCACATGCTGCCCGTCGGTAAAAAATAATATTGGCAACTGAAGTTCGGCACAGGCACTCAAGACTTCGCCTATTGAATCGGTCTCGTCGGTTTTTGTGACGATGACCGATCGTATGCCGAACTGACGGTATGCCTCGATCGTACGATATACGTCTCGGCTCTTCATCATCGCTCCGAGTGCTAAAATTACGGCAGTTTCTTCTTTATCTGGTATCGACAGCAATGACTTCATGCGCAAACCCAGTTCATTATCTTTTGGGCTTCGCCCGATTGTGTCTACCAGCAAAAGGTCGTCCGGACTGCTTTGCTCGAGCAATGCTGAAAACTCGTCCTCGCCGGTAACCTTTTGGACAGACATGCCAAGAGCTTGTCCGAAATAGGCAATCTGTTCGAATGCCCCGATTCTGAATGAATCTATGGTAATAAGGCGTACCGTACGCTTAAATTCTTTACGCTGCTGAAGTCCGTAAATTGCTGCCATTTTGGCAATCGTCGTAGTTTTTCCCGTTCCCGTCGGCCCCATAATTACACATACTCTGGGAGGGTGTAGTTGCATTTGGCGATCTATGTCGATCATGGATACGATCTTATCTATGAGCATGAGTTCGAATTCTTCAGCAGCTTCGATAGTCGACCCTTCCAATTCTTGTGCAATCGATGCCATGACCTTTTGAATAAACCATGTTGAAAAACCATTCAGTTCCAATATGCTGCGCGCTCGTTCGGTTTGAAGTGAGGACTCTCGTATCTGTGTATCCGGTTCAGTTTCTTTATCATCATCCGAACTCACGAAAGGAATATCAGCTTCAAGAGTTTCAATTACCGTTTCATCCGGTGCGGACTCGCCTAGTATTACCTGTGAAGACTCTGATAACTGCTCGGACTCGATAGGTTTTTCTAGAGAAGTTTCCAAACGTACCGATTCCTCATCCTGCCAGGGAAACGCAGGGCCTGCATCGGGGAGATAGCAGGTGATTTCAACACGGTTTTTCTTGCCCAGCCATAAAAAACCACCAGGGACGGTCATACTTCGCCTGCTATGGATGCGGATGTTGTTACCGTATTCGACACGGGCTTTCTGCACGGCTTCATCGTAATTTTCGGCTACGACAGTTACGTATTTCATCGGCTATCTCCCTTTCTTCCCACGATTTAGAGGATATATCGGCTCAAGTCTTCATTCTCATATATATCCCGCAGCTTTTCTGTTACGTAGGATTCGTCCACGGTTACCGATTCTCCGCTCATCTCGCTTGCTTTAAATGATAAATCCTCAAGCAATCGTTCCATAATCGTATATAATCGGCGTGCTCCGATATTTTCCGTCGATGAATTGACCTGATAGGCAATATCACTGATTCGTTTCAGCGATTCGTCGGTGAAATTCAAATCGACACCCTCGGTTCGCATCAATTCGACATATTGTTTGATAATCGCATTCTCAGGTTCGAGCAAAATCCTATAAAAATCTTCGCTGGTCAATTCGTTGAGTTCGACTCGAAGAGGAAAGCGGCCTTGCAGTTCGGGTATCAAATCCGATGGCTTGGAGACATGGAACGCTCCTGCGGCGATAAAGAGAATATGCGTCGTATCGATCATTCCCCATTTTGTCGAAATCTTGCTTCCCTCGACAATCGGCAGGATATCGCGCTGGACGCCTTCACGCGAGACATCGGGACCGTAATGGCCCGTACCCTTGGCACTGGCAATCTTATCGATTTCGTCGATGAAGATGATGCCCATCTGCTCAACCTGTTCTTTGGCAACCTCGATTACGCGTTCCTGATCAAGGCTGCGTTCCATTTCTTCCTCACGTAATAATTCGCGTGCACGTTTTATCGAGACTTTTCTGCGTTTCGGTTTTCCGCCGAATATGCTTCCTAGATTCTGTATGGTATGTTCCAAATCCTCGAGATTATTTCCGGCTAGCAATTCGATTCCCTGAACCGAACCTTTGGTGCTGACTGTCAATTCGACTTCGCGTTCGTCAAAACGACCGTCGTGCAACAATTGGCGGAACTTTTCCCTTGTCGATAGTGAAGCATCAGTCAACGAAGTGTCGTCTGATGGAGTCGGAGTCTTTTGCGCGCTCATCGTGTTCGGTAAAAGCAAATCCAACAGTCGTTCCTCTACTCGTTGTTCGACCTGTGTTTTTCGCGATTCTGCCATCGCCTGCTTGGTCATTTGAATCGCAGTTCCCATGAGGTCTCTCACCATCGATTCCACGTCCCGCCCGACATACCCGACCTCGGTGTACTTGGTAGCTTCGACTTTGATAAAGGGAGTATTTGCCAGTCTGGCGATTCTGCGGGCTATTTCTGTCTTCCCGACCCCCGTAGGTCCGATCATTATGATATTTTTAGGGGAGACTTCGTCGCGGAAGGATTCTGGAAGCCTTTTCCGTCTCGCTCGGTTTCTTAATGCGATAGCTACGGTTCGTTTGGCCTGATTTTGGCCGATTATATACTTATCGAGTTCATGTACGATCTGAGCCGGTGTTAATTCATCTAAATTCATACTGTTCCCTGCACTTCTTCAACCAAGATTGAACGATTCGTATAGATGCAGATATCTGCAGCGATTTCCAAAGATTTTTTTGCGATTTCAACGGCACTCAAATCTGAACTTTCAAGATATGCTCGAGCAGCAGCATAGGCGAAATTTCCTCCCGAACCGATGGCAATTGCATCATATTCGGGTTCTAAAACGTCCCCTACACCGCTAATCAAGAAAATTTTGTTGCCGTCCGTAATCAGGATCATGGCATCAAGCCGTCTGAGATTTCTGTCTATGCGCCACTCCTTGGCCATTTCGACCGCAGCTCTGGTTAGATCTCCGTTATATTTCTTCAGATGTTTCTCGATGACTTCGGACAATGTGAAGGCATCGGCCGTCGCACCGGCAAATCCGCTCACGATTTTCCCATCGAGCATTCTCCTGATCTTGCGGGCATTGCCTTTCATGACGGCATCTCCGGCCGTTACCTGTCCGTCTCCTGCGATCGCAACTCGTCCGTTTCGCCTGACGGCCAATATCGTTGTTCCCTTGAATCCCATTGTTATTTCTTCCTTCCATGCGGATGGCATGCATCGTATACCCGACGTAACCGCTCGTTCGATACATGCGAATAAATTTGCGTCGTAGAAATCGACGCATGACCCAGCAGTTCCTGGACGACTCGAATACCGGAATCGTTGTCCAGCATATGTGTAGCAAAAGAATGCCTGAACACATGCGGCGTAAACCGTTTCGAGATTCCCAGTTTCAACCGGTACGTTCTAAAGATACTATGTACGCTCGATGCCGACAACCGTACTCCTTTCGTATTGACGAAAAGAATTTCTGAAGGTTGGTTTTTTTCATCTACGAAAGCCTTGCGCAGCGGTAGATAGTCTTTGAGCAGTCTGCACGTACGGGCACTAAGAAATGCATAACGTTCCTTCGAGCCCTTGCCTCGCAGCAACACGCGCTTTTGATCCATATCGAGATCAGTCAGGTTCATACCGAGCAGCTCGGATAACCTACACCCTGTTGAATAAAACATATTAAACATCAATACATCCCGAAGAGGAAAAAATTCTTCTGGATTTCCGTCGATGATGCGTCTCACTTCTTCGATGGTCAATACCGAGGGCAGTCTGCGCGAACGCTTCGCAAAACTAATTCTTTCGAATGGATTTGCGTCGATGGTATGTATCTTATACGCATGCCGGTAAAAACTTCGAACGGACGCCAGAAAACGATTGATTGATGTTTCTTTATAACCTTCGTTGATGATGGATGCGGTAAATCTTCGGGCATCTTCATATGTAAGATCGAATAATCCAAGATTTCGTTCGTTGGCGAATGCAACCAGCTTCAGTAAATCGCATCGATAGCTTACTACGGTTTTCTCCGAAAGCAGACGTACCGATTCTATGTACTGTACATACGCTTCTACTGCTGCTACATTCTCGTTTTTACTAGTACTCATATCATCATAATAGCATTAAGCATCAGAGTGGACAACGAACGCTCTGCCAATATACTTGATCGATAATCTGATTCATCGAAAAAACTACACGAGCCCCTTCGGATGCCAAAAATCTGCACCCTGCGCTTTGAATGCCGGTCGTACCTGTCCGATGGACGTAGACGTCCCTGCCTTCGTCGAGTGAATATCTAATTGCTTCAAGCGCTGGCGATTGTTTTGGAGACTGGATGAGCATGATCGAATCCGACAATCCGGCTATGATGCGATGTTTGCTCGAAACCTGTTCTGCATCGCACGTGCCGTCGAATAGATATTCGCTGAATAAACATCCATCGTTATCGAGTACAAGATCGATTATGCGGTGGTATGTCTGATGCATATCTTCGAGAACCACCAAGCTCGGTCGTTTCACTGCAACTGCGCCCATATGTATGTATTGTTCAATGGTATTCGAACACCCGGAAACAGGCACACACCCGGCCGACGAAACTTCTGATCCCGAGCGGAACGCCGCTTCTAATGCGCTCGCAGATGCATATCTTGTTCCCACGATTGACATCAGACGATTATTACTCACTTGTGGACTTCCTCGGTAAAACAAACGAAACGGAGGATCATAAATTTCTCTGAGCAATGCAGGATACGCATCTTCTTGAAAAAATATTACTCCTGTATCTGCATGTTCGGACAGATATCGTTTGCAGCGAGAGAAATTTGCCAAAACCAAGGCAATAGTGCTTTTACTTACATAATAGGGCCGGTTAAACAATTCGACGAATGTTTTCGAAACGTTTTGCATGAATTGTCGTATGGAAATTGGAGATTCATCTAACACGATTCTTTCATAGCTGCACAGATTCGGCAGATAACTGATGAAAAGCTTACGGTCACGTTGATTCATATGGTAACGAACTGCCGTTTCTATCGTTTTGATTCGCTCTGCTCAGACTCCGGATGGTAGCGGTCGAAGGCGTTTTTTAGATCGTCGGTATTTGCATGTGTATAAATCTGTGTCGTTCTTATGTCGCTATGTCCCAATAATTCCTGCACGCTTCGCAAATCGGCCCCGCCTCTCAGCAGATGAGTGGCGAAGGAATGACGCAGTGTGTGTACTTTTGCTTCTATTCCTAGTCGTTCACAGTACTGTTTGAAACGTTTCCAAACCAGTGCCCTACTAAGTGAAGCTCCTCTTCTTCCTACAAACAAAGCTTTTTCATGTATATGATTGCCTGACAGTTGGGGACGAGCGTGTTTCAGATAATTTTCGATGTTTGTTGCAGCGATGTCGCCGAGCGGTACTAAGCGCTCCTTATCTCCCTTCCCTATTATCCTGACCACTTTTTCTTGACCGCGGTAGTCTTCAATCTTCAGTGAACATGCTTCACTTACCCGTAATCCGCAAGAATAGATCAATTCGAACATCGCCCGATCGCGTACAGCCAGTAATTCGTCGCCTAAACCGTCTATCGAATCGAGCAGCTGATCAATCTGATCATACCCTGCTGCCTTTGGTACAGTGAACGGTAATTTGGGCACGTCGAGTAATTCGACGGGATTATCGTTACGTATCCTCGAATCGCATAGAAATCTATGAAAAGACTTGAGACAGCTAATATTTTTTGCCTGGGTACGCTTGGAAAGGCTGCCAAGTGAAGCACGTTGCGAAAGATAGCCGGTAATTTGATCAACGTTTACGGTTTCACATCCAACCTTTTGATTACGCAAAAAAGTAAGATAGATGCCGATTTCACGAAGATAGACGCTGATGGTCGACTGAGATAGTCTTTTTTCAACAACAAGGTAATCTCTGAAATCATCAAGCAAAGCTCGATCGACTTGATTCATGGCCTGGTCTAGGTATCTTCCTGTTCGTTACGCTGGTAGCGCAATACAGCGGGGAAACTAAAATCGTTCGACTGGGGGCGACTACCGAGCTGTTGCTGCAAATCCTGCCAGCGATTCACGGTGATGACATCATCTTGCTTTCGTTGCTCGCCCGCGCTTCTCTGGTCTTCTCCTTGCGGCATTTTCGGTTCAGGTGCAGGTCCTTCGAAGCGGCGTTTCTTTAATTCGAGATTGTTGATCTCACTCGCTACCGAATCAGCGCTTTTGTTGAATCCGGTTGCAACGACGGTAACTTTAATCTTCTCACCGAGTTCTGGATTGTAGGCTTGACCTGCAATAATCAAAGCATCCTCGGCACATGTTTCGGTTATCAGTTCGACGACATCCTGATATTCCTGCAATGTGAGGTTTTCACCACCGGCGAGGTTGACCAAGACCGACTTCGCGCCATCGATCGTTGCGTTTTCCAACAGAGGATTGTTGATTGCTGCCCGCGCGGCATCCACCGCACGATTTGAACCCTCTCCGATGCCGATACCCATCAGGGCATCTCCGCGTCCTTTCATGACTGTTTTAACGTCGGCAAAGTCTATATTTATTTCACCCGGTTCGGTGATGAGTTCGCTTATTCCCTGCACTCCTTGACGCAATACGTCGTCAGCCATCAGGAACGCCTGCTTGATTGGAGTATTATTTTCTACAACCTTTAGCAGATACTGGTTTGGAATGAGAATGAGCGTATCTACATGTTTGCGTAGTTTTTCTATTCCAGCCTGTGCAAGCTGAAGTTTCTTTTTACCTTCGAATGCAAAAGGTGTGGTGACAACTGCAACCGTCAGTGCATTGACTTCTCTCGAGACTTCGGCAACTACGGCAGCTCCTCCGGTTCCAGTCCCGCCTCCCATGCCTGCGGTTATAAATACCATATCGGTTCCAGAGAGCAGTTTCTTTATCTCTTCTTTTGATTCTTGTGCGGCTTTCTCACCGATTTCTGGCACACCTCCGGCACCGAGACCACCGGTGAGCGTTCTGCCCAAAGGCATCCTGATATGGGCGTTCGAACGCTGTAAAGCTTGTACGTCGGTGTTCATCGCGACGAACGTCACTTTTTTCAAGCCACTGGCAATCATTCTATTAACGGCATTACCGCCGGCACCGCCAACTCCGATTACCTTGATGTCGGTCGGCGGAGTCTGTTCATTCTGTAAAAGATCCTCAAGCATATCGAAATCCATTAGCAGTATCCTCCAAAAGCTTCGGTCCTGACCTCCACCTAAAACAACGTTTTAAAGAAACCTTTGACCTTTTTTCCGAACCCTGCCGAATGTTTGGCGTTATCCGGTTTTTGAGACGTGCCAGCATTGGTTTCCCTGAAGCGCTTCGCCTCATACATGAGCAATCCCAATACCGTAGAATATTTCGGATTGATAAACGAGCGGTCCAAACCGTGTAAAGCTTCG
>Ga0172377_10007254_pt1 | contig 11400 bp, 4 predicted proteins | sample Pumphouse3metaG_FD_119749 | JGI IMG/M metagenome (GOLD analysis project Ga0172377, IMG submission 119749) | Leachate microbial communities from a municipal landfill in Southern Ontario, Canada - Pumphouse #3 metaG | ecosystem: Engineered > Solid waste > Landfill > Unclassified | place: Canada... | reverse complement strand
TCCTTGCTTAGACCAAAATGTACGCTTCTTTAATACTTATCGTTATACGGTGTATATTCCAACTAACGAAAGTGTTCAGGGCGCTGTGAACCAAGGTCTGCCGACTTGGAGCACTATTGCTGCCTATATTCAGGAACGCAAAGACTACATTGCTGCTCATGAGAATGACAATACAATTAACGTCGATACGGTTACAGCTGAATATAAAACAAAAGCACAGGCAATGATTACGTGTCTGTTGGATTTTATCAAATATCATTTCCAAGATAATTCAATCTTCGTTGATTCCAATCCAATCAATACAACTGCTTATGAAACGGCTTGTATTAATAATGTAACGAATCGTTATATTACAGTCTCGGTTTCATCTAATGGCAATAATACACTGAGTGTCGCCGATAAGGCTGGAAATACACGCCAAGTAATTACAGAGAATGGACAGGATGGCAACTACAACATGTTAGCTCGGGATATTGAGCTGAACAGATCTGGAGAATATGCTTCTACGATTGAAACATCTTCTTATGCTGTTTTACATCGTATCGACGGAGTTTTGAATTTTAAACCTTTGACAAATAATCGTTACGATTCAGACTGGACGACAACGTCAAAAGCACGGAAATTCATTGCAAAATATCGTATTAGAAAATAAAAATGAGTACTATGAATAAGATAAAGTATCTTCTGTTGCTTATACTGTGCTGCAGTTTCACATTTACTTATGCACAGAAAAGAATCTCGGGCCGTGTTTGGAGTCCCCAAGATGGTCCTGCTATGATGGCAAATGTACTTGAAGTCGATGCAAATAATCGTATTCAAGCTTCTACGACAACCGATATGAATGGAAACTTTTCTATGGTGATTAAAAATACCAATGATATGTTGAAAGTTGCTTATATTGGTTATCGTCCTTGGGAATCAAAAATCGGTGGAACCACGATCTTCAAAATCCAACTGGAGTCTAATGTAAAGCGTTTGGGACCGGTTACTAAGAAGGCTTATCGCAAAGTAAAGAGTAATGGTCTTTCCATTCCTGAGCGAGAAGTTTCTGTGGCTACGCAGACGTTGGATATGGATGAAATGAAAGGACTTTCATTTGAATCTGCCGACCAAGCTCTTCAAGGACAAATTGCAGGTTTGGATGTCGTTGCAAATTCCGGTAACCTTGGCTCAGGTATGAGTATGCGTTTACGTGGTGTTACATCTATTAGTGGCAATCAGGACCCATTGATTGTAGTCGATGGACATATTTTGGAAAATTATTCCAAAACAAGCGTAGATTTACAAGATATGGATAACACCGAACAATTTGCAAACTTGTTGAATGTAAATGTGGAGGATATCAAGAGTATCGAAGTTAAAAAGGATGCCAGTGCTTGCGCCATTTGGGGTGCAAGAGGTTCTAACGGTGTCATTGAAATTACGACTCGTCGTGGAGTTAAAGGAAAAACGAAAATTTCAGGAAACTATTATTTTACGGGGAGTTGGCAGCCTTCAGGTATGAAAATGTTGAACGGCGATGGATATACCATGATGTTGAAAGAGGCTTATTTTAATCCCCAGCAAAGTGATTTAACTTCCAATATTGTTGAACTTTCTTACAAGCGCGATCGTACTGCATACTATGCAAACTATAATAAGAATACGGATTGGGTGGATGCTGTAACTCAGTTAGGACAGTCTCATAAGTATTATGTAACTATTAATGGTGGTGGTGATCAGGCTCAGTTCCGTATCTCTGGTGGTTATGATCATGAAACCGGTACAATTATTAAACAGTCATTGGATCGTTTTAGTACGCGTATGACTTTGGATTATATAGTATCAGACCGTATTACGTTCAGCTCTAATTTCGCTTTGACTTATACCAAGAACAATCGTAATTATACGGATATCTTGGCAAGAGCATATGCAAGTATGCCGAATAAGAGTATTACGCGTTGGGAATATGATCCGAATACGAATTCTTATTATGATACGGGAGAGTATTTCAAAATGTATCCTGCTGCCAATGGCCCTGGAAATGTGCAAGATGGTCAGACTTCCTATTATTTGAGAGATCAAGTCGATAGAGTGCAATGGGAAGTAGATCATTGGGTGGGTTATGGAAACCCTGTTGCCATCGCAAATTATTCTTGGAGTAAGGTGAGTGATTATACAATTACGCCGCAGTTCCAAATTAATTATAAACTTTTGGGTAAAACTGCGGATAAGACAATGCTGGATTATCAGGGAGAGGTGTACATGAATGCTACTTCTTCATCTTCTGATGCATATTATCCTGCTATTTTGTCTTCAGATACTTGGACAGGTAATATTAACAGAAGTGGGAATTCCAATAATCGCAATTTAGCTTTTACCACCACGCATTATTTGACCTTTACGCCTAAATTACCAAAAGATCACACTTTTATGATTATGGGACGTGCAGAGTTAAATACGAGTACGGGAAATTCACAAAGTCTTGCTACAAAGAATTTGGTGGGAGGCATTACGGACCCCACTGTAAATGCTTATTTGACTGGTGCATCAACTTCGACTTCAAAAGATCACAGTTTGAACTTTTCCACTTCGATGCACTATTCTTTCAAATCAAAGTATGCGCTTGATTTTACGCTGCGCGCCGACGGTAGTACATCATTTGGTAAGGATAATCGTTGGGGATATTTTCCCAGTATTTCCGGTCGCTGGAACATTAGTGATGAATTATTTTTCCAACCACTGAAGAAATACGTTGATCTGCTTTCATTTGCTCCGGGTTGGGGTGTTACGGGGAATAGCCCTTCTACAACCTCCATTATTTACAATAAGTATAGTAATAATAGTGCTTATGGATTTAATGGAAATTATATGTCTGCTATTTCTCCTGATAACTTGCGTTTGACGACTGTAAGATGGGAAAAGACAAAATCTTGGAATTTGGGTTTTAGATTAAACCTTTTGCAGGATCTGCTGATGTTTGATGTTAACATTTACGGCAAACGGACTTCTGATTTGTTGCAGAGGGATGTTGCTATACCTACTTCTGTGGGATATTCAAAATTGGATTATGATAATGTGGGCTCTTTGAAGAATAACGGTTGGGAGTTGAACATGTCTACCAAGGATGTTTTTAAGACTGGTAAGTTCTCTATGAAATTTAGATTCAATGCTTCTCAGAATCATAACCGCATCAGTTCTATGGATGCCAGCGTTCTTTCAGGAATTAATGGTGATTTCGATTATAAAAATGAGAATTATTTGAGTCGTGTTCAGATTGGTAATGCACTTTATTCTATATACGGCTTCCGTTATAAGGGTGTATATCGCTATGGTTATGATCATTCCGGCTATTTTGCAGATGAAACCAAAAATGCATTGTACGGTAGCAATACAGCCGCCGCCGCAGCAGCTCGTGGTGAAAATGCGACCTGTCCTATTGCTCGTGATGCTAACGGAAACATTATTTTTGATGCAGATGGAAACCCGTTGCGCATGTACTATAACTATGGTTCTACAAATTATCAATTTGCCGGTGGTGATGTCATTTACGAAGATATTAATCACGATGGTCAGATTAATGAACTCGATATTGTTTATTTAGGTAATTCCAATCCTAAATTTAATGGTGGTTTTGGGGTCGATTTTAAATATGGCAATTGGACTTTAAAGACAAGTTTCAACATTCGTACGGGAGCAAAAGTTGTTGACAGAGCCCGTATGCATGCAGAGGATATGCGTTCAAACCAGAATCAGAGTAGAGCCGTCAACTGGCGTTGGCGTAAGAACGGAGATATTACTGAAATTCCGAGAGCTATGAATGAGCAAGCCGGAACTTCTTTTAATGCTTTGGCCAGTGATCGTTACGTTGAAAATAGTGATTTTGTTCGTCTGCAATATCTGCAGTTAACCTATAATTTTAACCCCAGTTTTGTAAAGCGTTGGGGCCTTGGTTTGAGAAATCTTTCATTTGCTTGCTCTGCAAACAATTTATTCTGTCTTACCAAATATAAAGGCGTAGATCCGGAACATGCTGCATATAAGTATTCTCCTGCTTTTGATGACTCTCAGACTCCTGTGTCTCGTTCTGTAACGTTTAGTGTCAATTTCTCGTTCTAATGATAGATAGATTATGAAAAAATTAAGAATATATAAAAAACTTGTTCTTCCAGGTTGCTTGGCGCTAGTAGGAATGTTGTCGTCTTGCAGTATGTTTGATGATTTCTTGACGGTGTATCCGACCAATCAAATCACGAGCGAACAGTTTTGGGAAGATAAAAATGATTTGACAAGTGTTGTTGCTTCATGTTATAGGCAATTGACGACTGATGGTGTTTCCCAAAGGATGTTTGTTTGGGGGGAGCTTCGTTCAGACAATTTCTTGCTGAAATCTGAAAGTGACGAAGATATTAAAAATATTATGAATGCTAACTTGTTACCTACGAACGGTTGGTACGATTGGTCTTCTTATTATAGAGGAATCGGTCTTTGCAATCTTGTGTTGTCCAAAGGACCGAGTATAATAGGCAAGGATCCCAGTTTCACTCAAAGCGATTGGAAGCCTATAGCCGCTGAATGTAAAACACTCCGTGCACTTTATTATTTTTATTTGATTCGGGCATTTCGTGATGTACCGTTTAATTTAAAAGCAAGTGATACCAGTGAAGGTGCTCGTAATCCAATGCCTCAAGTTCCAGAACAGACGACATTGACATATTTGATTAATGATTTGGAAGGTTGCAAAGATGACGGAATGACGAATTACGGAAATGACGCCTTCAATGCTTGCCGTATTACCAAGAATGCCATTTATTCGCTTTTAGCTGATATGTATCTTTGGCGTGCAGCAAAAAACACCTGTCCTGATTCGGCTGCCAAATATCCCGGCATGGCTGCTTCGGATTATGCAAAGTGCATTGACTGCTGTGATTATGTGATTAAAGACAAGTTATATCAATTCCAGAAGAATAAGAAGAGATATTATGGTTATGGCGATGACAGCAAAACGCCGCTGCCTATGTTCACACCTTCTACAATGGGACGTATTGAAGATAATGAATATGGTGACTTGTTTGGATCGAAAGGTAGTTTGGAAAGCGTTTTCGAAATTGCTTATGATGGTTCAAATAATAGTAATAATGGGTTAGTGACTAAATTTTATGGAGGTATGAGTGGATCAACTTTTAAAATCGGATTAGTCGGTGGTTCTGCACTTTTCCAGGATGTTGACGGCAAACCAGATCTTCAGAGTCATGCCTATAGTAAGACTGACCTTCGGGCAGCTGAAAGTATTCGGTATGTAAATAATGCAGACGCTGCTTCCAATAGTTTTCAGGTAGTTAAATATATTGCACAAGGAATAGAAGTCTTGGATGGAACAAATGTATTAAAAAAGGACGCCGGTCAGCCTGACAATGTCAATTATAGCAATATTCGTACACAATCTAATATGGACGCAAACTGGATTGTTTATCGAGTTTCTGATTTGCTGCTAATGAAGGCGGAAGCCATTGCATGTTTGTATCCGGACGGAGATCCCAAGTTAAAGGATGCTTATGACTTGACTTATGCTGTGTTAGATCGTTCAAATCCGGCTATTTTGCCTACGGATAAATTAAAGTATTCCTCCTATGGTTCTGCGAAATCCATACTTGATTTTGTGATGAGAGAGCGTCAACGTGAATTTTTTGGTGAAGGCAAACGTTGGTTTGATTTGGTGCGTATAGCTATGCGCGATAATACCACTGAGAACATGTTGAATTTGTTATCAGCAAAATACACTACGAATGCAAGTGCTATTAAAGCGAAGTTGGCAACGCTTAATTCTCTTTACAGCCCGGTATATAAGAATGAGATGAAGATCAATACGGCTTTGGTTCAAAATCCTGCCTGGGTAGTTGATGAAACCATCGTAAAGAATTAAAATATGAAATGTTGGTGTCAATAGCGTTGATTTTTCTTGGAAACATGATTTTCATCGGTACTGACATTAACACTCATAGATAATTCATTGAAAATATCAAATTTATTTGATCGCGAATTATTAGTCGAAAATTAAAAATAAAGATATATGAAAAAGATACATAATAAATGGTTGAAGGGAGGACTTTTAGGGCTACTTGCCATTTTTGGTGTGGCTTCTTGTTCTGACGACCATTTTGATTTAAATACTACAAATGCTTCCGGAACATTATGGCAGAATCTTGTAGCTACAAATCAAGTTGATTCTTTTACAATGATTCTTGAAAAAACCATTGTAAATAAGAAATCATACGGCATTCCTGCTACCATTACCTATAAGAATTTATTGAATTCTTCCAGGGTATTTACTGTATGGGCCCCAAAAAATGGTACATACAATGCTGCTCATTGGTTGAAACTTCTTGCAGCTGGTGATAATGAAACAGTCGAAAAACAGTTTGTGCGTAACCATATTGCTAATTTTAATTATAATGGTGCTTACGCAACTTCTGAAAGAATACGTCTGTATAATGCAAAATATGCTGTTTATGACGTTCCTGATAATACCTTCAAAGGTGTGCCTATTTCTTCCGATGCTTTGTATAAAAATATTGCATCTACAAACGGTACACTGCATGTTTTGAATGGCATGGCTCCATATTTACCCAGTTTGCGTGAATCCTTGCAGGATAATGCGAACGTGAGTGACATTAATCAGTATATTATTGATAAGGATACGTTGGAGTTTATAAAGAATTGGAGTACGCCTGGTTCTACCGTAAATGGCGAAATTCAATATGTGGATTCATATTTTGTTGAAAGTAATAAGATTTTACCGAGTATCGCTATGAATGAAGACTCTTTGTCTGCTGCTATTTACCCATCTAATACGGCATGGAATGAGGCAATTTCAAAGATCTCTCCGTTCTTTAATTATAAGCAAAAATATTCGTACTATGATGCTGATGCCAATAAATATCGAGTTGACAGTATTAATCCGGATTCTTTGCAAGAAATGTATACGAAAAAGGTGATTTTTAATAATATGTTTTATAGTCTTCGAGAACAACCTGCCTTTAATATTCAAACTGCAACACCTGAATCTGTTCAGCAGTTTTTTAATACGTCGGATTCCTTGGTTTCTACAAATTACTATTTTTCAGATTATAATTATCACCAGCACAAACCCTATTGTAATGTTTTGACAGAAGGTAAACTTCCTGCGACATCAAGTAATGGTTATGCCTTTATTACTGATCATTTTAATTTTATAGCAAATAAGACTTGGCAGAATGATATTGTTCTTGACGCTGAATATTTTTGGTATTTAAATAAGGAGAAGAGCAAATATATTGCACTTTCTTCCCCTTCGGGAATTTCTCATTATGTATCTGATGGAAATCGAAATGATTCGGTTAAAGGGAATGTGCATGGTTATGTTTATCAGGAATTCCCGTCGACTAGCTCATCAGCAAGGCCTATCGTATCATTTAATTTACCTGGAGTCTTATCCGGAACGTATGATATTTATGTTGTAATAGTTCCTGAGAATATGGTTGACAAATCCAATCTTTCACCGAAGAAGAATAAGTTTAATGCTACTTTGGAGTATGATTATGACGTTAATGGTAAGGCATCTTCGATTACTTCTCCAAATACTTTTGAGTCTGACCCAACGAAAGTGGATACGATTCTTCTTTTTGAGAATTTCAAGTTCCCGTATTGTTATGCAAATTTAGCTAATTCTTATCCTGTTCTCTCTTTAGCAACTGTAATGTCTATTGCTGATCGTAAGACGGTAACACCTACGTTGAATATTGACTGTTTTATTTTAAAAGGTAAGGATGAGTAGCCTCAAGTTAACTTAAAAAATAGAAGACAATGAAAAATATAAAAAGAATTTATTTTTTGAGAAGAGCCTTCGGCATAGGTTTCTGCCTTTTCTTTCTGGCAGGCATATCTCCCGTGTTGGCTCAGGACGATAATGGCGATAGCACTATGGAGGACTCAGCGGCCGTACAACGGCCTAAAAGGGTGTTGCCAGTAGCTCCGACTTATCAGATGAAAGAAGTTAGTGGACAAATTTTGGATGCAACAACGCACAAGCCCCTTAGCGGTGTGCGTGTTGAAGCGCTGAATGATATTCGTTATTCTGCAATGACGGAAGAGGATGGCCGTTATAAGGTTTCTGTGCCAGTTTTTGTAACAGCGTTGTTTGTTTCTACTCCCGAGTATAATCCTGTGCAAGTACCTATTAGGGAAGGGTCGTTGGATGTAAATCTTTATAGTTCGGTATTTAAACCTTTCTATCATAACGGGACCGATGTTTTTCGTAATCCTTCTATGATAGTAGACAACTCTTCTGCAGTTTCTGTTGAAAGTGATATTGAGAACCAATTGAATGGTTCAGTACACACAATGATGCGTGGTGGTATGCCCGGACAAGGCGCCTCTATGTTTATCAACGGCTTAAATTCATTGAATACAGTTGCGCAGCCTTTGGTTGTTGTTGATGGTGTGATTTGGGATATGCAGTATGATAGAATAGCTCTTCATGATGGTTTCTTTAATAATGTGTTAAATACATTGGATGTAGAGGATATCGATAATGTTAAGGTTTTGCAGACTGGTACAGCTCTTTATGGGGCTAAAGGTGCAAATGGCGTCATTGAAATTACTACTAAGCGCGGAAAGAGTCGGGCAACACGTATCGGAGTTCGTATTTATGGTGGTTTTGAAACTGCTCCTTCTACTCTCGACGTTATGGATGGAACACAATACAGAAGTTATTTGACGGGTATTTTAGGAACATATGTTCCTTCGAACGTTGATTACAAGTTGGATGCACTTCAGCGTATTTCAGAGCAACCATTTATGAACGAAGATCCTAATTTTACCTTCTATAATATGTATCATAATAATGAGAATTGGCAAAAGGATCTTTATCGAACAGCTTTTACGCAGAACTATAAGGTGAATGTGCAAGGTGGTGATGAAATTGCCATGTATGCCTTATCTTTGGGGTATACCGGATCAGATGCAACGGCAAAGAAAAATGACTTTAGTCGCTTGAATATTCGTTTTAATACGGATATCAGTCTTTCTGAACGGCTTTCGACTGCATTTGATATTTCTTATGGGCGTACGACCTACAATTTGCGCGATAATGGTTGGGCTCAGGATTATTCATCTTCCAATATTTCTTCGCCGAATGTATTAGGTTTGATAAATGCTCCGATGATTAGTAAATATGGTTATTTCGTTTATTGGGATCCTGCTGAGAAGCGAAACATGCTGACGGCTTCCAGTAGTATTTATGCCGGTAAAAATTATAACGATACGAATAATCCGTTTACTTTTGGTCAGGACTGGGGTACAGCGGCTTTGGCTAATCCATATTGGATTCTTTTGAATGGTCAAGGTGATAATAAAAATTATCAAGAGCAAACGCAGTTTACTTTGAATGCCAATCCAAAATATGAGATTAATTCTTGGTTATCTGTTGGAGATCGTTTTAGTTATGTGATGAATCGTACCTCTGAACTTTATTATTTACCGGTTAATGGTACTCCTAGTAAATTTGTCGATGGACTTGGTAATGTAACGAGCGCTGTTAAATCTCAGTTCGCAGATGAAAGTACTATATTCAATAATTTGTATTTAAAATTTGACAAGCATATGGGTGCTCATACACTGACCGCAACTGGTGGTTTCCGTTTGGCTTCGTATGATTATTCTGGTAGCAATGTGAGCGGTTATAATAATTCCAATGATAAAATGCCAAACCTTTCGTATTCACTTCAGTATTTAACTTATGGTGGTGCGAATGATAAGTGGATGAATTTGGCATATTATGTTGATGGTCATTATAATTATCTAAATCGTTATTTTGTGGATGCAACTTTGACCGCAGAGTCTTCTTCTCGCTTTGGAAAGAATACGAAAGATGGTATTAAACTCTTTGGCGTGAATTGGGGGATTTTCCCAGCTCTGCGTGCCTCATGGCTTATTTCATCTGAACCTTGGTTTAGATGTAAGGCTGTTAACTATGTGAAACTCTCAGCTGGTTATGAAGAATCGGGTAATGATAACATTGATTATTATGCAGGTCGTACATACTTTGCAAATGATAAGTTTTTGAAAGACGCCATATCATTGCGATTGGCTAATATTGCTAATTCTGAAATCCAGTGGGAAACTACACGTCGTTTTAATGTCGGTTTGGAAACTAGTTTATTTGACAATCGTTTGTCTTTGGGCGTGGATCTTTACAGCAGTAAAACCTCAAATTTGCTGACTTTGGAGAATCTGAACTATTTGACAGGTTTGTCGACTATGTGGGGAAATGGTGGCGCCATGACTAATAAAGGTATTAATGCTAATGCTACAGGTGTCCTAGTTAATTCCAAAAACTTTAAATGGGAGCTTGGTTTTAGTGTTGGTCATTACAAAAATGAGATTAGTGAATTACCTTCTAGTTCTGATTTGGTTTATTATAATCTTGATGAGTCTGGTAGCAAATCCGGCGTGTATAAAACGATCAATGGTTATACTAGCTCCATATATGGAACAAATAATATACTGACAAGTGTAGGAAATGCAGCTGGTGTGTTTTATGGTTTTAAAACCGCAGGCATATTTTCTACTGAAACAGAAGCTGCGAAAGCAGGTAAGTATGGTTACTTAAGATATCCGACTGGGTATACCGGAGATCCATATCGTAACTTTAAAGCTGGAGATGTTCATTTTGTTGATCAGAATGGTGATGGATGGATTTCTGATGCCGATATGGTTAAAATTGGTGATCCTAATCCCGATGTTTATGGTAACATTTTTACCAGCTTTAATTTCTTCAAAAATTGGACGTTGGATATCAACTTTAAATATTCTCTTGGTAATGATATTTTCAATTATCAGGCTTCTCAACTTGAGCAAGAGAACAATTTATGGAATCAGACAAAAGCTGTTGTAAACCGTTGGAGTTATAGTGGACAAATTACCGATATGCCGCGTGCTGTGTTAACTTCAAGTACAGAGTGGGTGAATAATGAACGCTTTTCTGATCGATGGATTGAAGATGGTTCTTTCTTAAAACTTAAAAAAGTACGTTTGACTTATAAATTACCACTTTCTTTGTCTTGGTTGCAGGGCTTGACTGTATGGGGCGAAGCAAACAATCTGTTTACAATTACGAAGTATAGGGGGAATGATCCTGAAGTTTCTTGTGGTAACAGTGTTTTATATCAAGGCATTGATAATGGACTTCTTCCTCAGTCACGTACTTTTAACTTTGGTGTAACTATTAACTTGTAAAATTGTGCAACAATGAAAAATAGATCTTTTATATCAATATTGACCATCCTTTTAGCAGCCTCTTTTTTGGTTACCTCTTGTGATGACATGTTGACTCCGGAACTTAAACGTTATACCGAGGATTATGCAAAAGACTCCGTTTATTCT
>Ga0172377_10007253_pt1 | contig 11401 bp, 12 predicted proteins | sample Pumphouse3metaG_FD_119749 | JGI IMG/M metagenome (GOLD analysis project Ga0172377, IMG submission 119749) | Leachate microbial communities from a municipal landfill in Southern Ontario, Canada - Pumphouse #3 metaG | ecosystem: Engineered > Solid waste > Landfill > Unclassified | place: Canada... | reverse complement strand
CTTGGGGCAGGGTATCATATCATTCAGTCGCAGATAGCCATCGGATCGGGTGGTTTTTGGGGCAAGGGATTTCTCGAAGGGACCCAGAGCCAATTGAGTTTTTTGCCGGAAAAACATACAGATTTTGCCTTTGCCGTATTTGGGGAAGAATGGGGGTTTGTGGGTGCTCTGTTGCTGTTGGTCCTTTTCTGTATGTTTTTATACCAGATTGTGCTAACGTCTCAAGAGGCTAAAGATCAGTTTGGTTCATTGTTATGTGCGGGAGTGTTTTTTTATTTTTTTTTACAGATTCTCATTAATATGGGCATGGTTCTGGGACTCATGCCTGTCGTGGGTATACCCTTGCCCTTCATCAGTTATGGTGGAAGCGCTTCGGTGGTAAATTTTTGTCTTATCGGGCTGGTGGCTAATGTGTCCATGCGTCGCTTTGTCTTTAAAAAATGATGCGTAGATCTGTGTTCCCAGGCACGTGCAGGTGGATGGAATTCATTGAGGTCTGATAATTTCTGTGTGGACGGATGAACATAGTCTAAAGAGTGACGTCCAAGGATGATGGAGAAGGAATGGCGCGAGATGAGATTAACGCATTTTTAGGAGTAGGAACGACCTATGAAGGAAAACTTTCCTTCCAGGGATCTGTACGCATTGATGGTGATTTCCATGGTGAAATCGAATCTGAAGGGACGCTGGTGGTCGGCAAGGATGCTCATGTTCAGGGGACATTTCGGGTTGGTCAATTGGTCCTGAGCGGTAGGATGCAGGGGGAAGTTATCGCATCGGCGCGTGTCGTGCTCAACAGGCAGGCGTATTTTATGGGTTCTCTGGGAACGCCTATACTGGTCGTTGAAGAAGGGGCGTCCCTGCAAGGACGAATCAACATTGACGAGGGGGAGACACAAGGGGCGGAGAGTGACGAAGAACGTGCCCTCCATAGGGGGGAAGAACCGCTGGGCCTTATCCGTATTGCCAGCACGTGAAAATGAGAACTTGTAGGAATGGCGAGGATATGAAGGCGTTTCGGTAGTTAAAAAAATGAAAAAGGCTTTGACAGAAAAGTTAAAATTAGCTACGAGGCACGCTGACATTGAACAAAAATTCACATAGTCAGAGGGGGCTGCATGATTGAAATCAATGTAACATTTTTTATCCAGTTCGTGAACTTCCTGATCACGTTGATGGTGCTGAACCTGATTCTTTACCGGCCGATCCGGGGCATTTTGAAGCGTCGGGCCGAGCATTTGGCCAAACGTTTGGCCGAGGTTGAAGCGTTCACTGCCGATGCCGGTCAGAAGCTCAAGAGCTATGAAGCCGCATTGTCTGATGCTTGGGGCGAGGCTCAGGTTGTACGCGTCTCCAAGCAGGAGGACGGGTACGGGGAAGAGAAGCAGATCGTTGAAGCAGCTTCCAAGGAAGCTACTTCAGTTCTTGGGGCTGCCCGGGAACGGATTGTGTCGGAGAAGGACACTGCGCTTACTGCTCTCAAAGGAAAAATTGGCGAGTACGCTAAGGCAGCGACCGGCAAAATTCTAAGTAAAGCCTAAAACCAAGAAAAGGAGGGCGGAGCATTGAGAACTTTGAAGATGGTCGGGATGGCTTTCTTCCTGGTGCTCGTCTCTGCGGGAGCGGTTGTCGCAGCAGAGCACGGCGGAGGAGATTCTTCCAAATGGCTCAATCTGCTATACAGGTTCATCAACTTTGTGATCCTGGCTCTGATCATCTACAAGATGGCGGGCAAGCGGGTAGCGGAGTTCTTTTCCGGGCGTAAGTATCAGATTGAAACAGATCTGAAAGATATGGACGCCCGAAAAGAAGAGGCCGCCAAAAAATTGAGCGAGGTGGAAGCAAGCATTGCCAATCTTGAGGCCGAACGGTCCAAAATTTTGGCCGATGCTGAAGAGCAGGGGAACGCACTCAAAAAGGCCATTATTGAACAGGCCCATTCTTCTGCTGAACAGATCAAGGTTCAGGCAAAGGTTGCTGCGGAACAGGAAGCCAAGCTGGCAGTTGAGGCCATAAAAGCTGAAATGGCCGACAAAATTGTCGAGGCCGCTGAAATCATGATTCAGAAGCAGCTCACGAAAAAAGACCATGAAGGTCTGATCAATGAGTACTTAACCAAGGTGGTGCTAAATTGACAGGGAATATAGTTGCGCGCAGGTATGCCCGAGCACTCTTTGCCATTGGTCAGGAAGAAAATGAGGCTGAGCTGAAGAGGTATGGTAATGATCTTTTACAGCTGTCAGGAGTGTTAAAAGATTCTCCTGAACTCATGAAAGTTTTCCGGAATCCTGTTTTTACCACTGCAGAGAAAAAGGGTGTCGTGACAAAGGTGTTGGCCAAGACAAAACCCTGTAAACTGGTTAAAAATTTCTGCCTTTTGCTGGCTGATAAGAACCGACTGGAATGTCTGCCGGAGATAGGTGCGTATTTCAGCATTCTTCTCGACGAAGTGCAGGGTATTGTCCGGGGGGATTTGATTACGTCCGTAGATTTGACGGATCCTTTGAAGGCGCAGATCAGGGAACAACTTGAAAAGCAGTCCGGTCAGAAAATTGTCTTGGAATATGCTGTTGATCCGAATATTTTGGGCGGCCTCAAGCTCAAGATCGGGGACAGGGTTCTGGATGCCAGCATACGGGCTCAGCTAGACATTTTGAGAGAAAATATAAAGAGGGGTAAGTAGAGGCTATGCAAATCAAAGCAGAAGAAATTAGCCAAATCATCGAAGGCCAGATTAAGGATTATGATAAAAAGGTCGAGATGAGCGAAACAGGAGTTGTCCTGTCCGTCGGTGATGGAATCGCCCGCGTCTATGGCGTTGGAAACGCCATGGCCATGGAGCTTTTGGAATTCCCCGGCGGCGTTATGGGAATGGTGCTCAACCTTGAAGAAGACAGTGTCGGTGTTGCGTTGCTTGGTGAAGACCGGGGAATCAAGGAAGGCGATTCTGTCAAGCGTACCGGTCGTATTGTTCAGGTCCCCGTAGGTGAAGCCGTTCAGGGACGTGTTGTTGATGCCCTGGGACAGCCCATTGACGGCAAGGGGCCTATTGACACCGATCAGTTCCGTCTCATTGAAATCAAGGCTCCCGGTATTATTGCTCGTAAGTCTGTTCATCAGCCCATGTACACCGGTCTGAAAGCTATTGATGCTATGACTCCCATTGGTCGTGGCCAGCGTGAGCTGATCATTGGTGACCGTCAGGTTGGAAAAACCGCTATTGGCATTGATGCCATCATCGCCCAGAAAGGCAGTGATATCCATTGTTTTTATGTCGCTATTGGTCAGAAGAAGTCCACCGTTGCCCAGGTTGTGAATACTCTGGAAAAACATGGCGCCATGGAATACACCACGGTTATTTCCTCGACAGCTGCCGAGCCTGCTCCTCTGCAGTATATTGCCGCTTATGCCGGTTGTACCATGGCGGAGTTCTACAGAGACAACGGTAAACACGCATTGATCGTGTATGATGATCTTTCCAAACAGGCTGTTGCTTACAGGCAGATGTCATTGTTGCTCCGTCGTCCTCCGGGACGTGAGGCTTTTCCTGGAGACGTTTTCTATCTGCATTCAAGACTCCTTGAGCGTGCCTGCAAGGTTAATGATAAGCTTGGTGCCGGTTCCATGACCGCTTTACCCATCATTGAAACCCAGGCTGGTGACGTTTCCGCATACATCCCGACAAACGTTATTTCCATTACCGACGGCCAGGTATATCTTGAGCCCAATCTGTTCAACGCCGGTGTACGTCCGGCCATCAACGTCGGCCTTTCTGTTTCTCGTGTTGGTGGTGCCGCTCAGATCAAAGCCATGAAGAAGGTTGCCGGTACCTTGCGTCTTGATTTGGCTCAGTACCGTGAATTGGCTGCTTTTGCCCAATTCGGTTCCGATCTCGATAAGTCGACCAAGCTTAAGTTGGTCCGTGGTGCACGTCTGGTGGAATTGCTTAAGCAGCCTCAGTATAAGCCCATGGCTGTGGAAAATCAGGTTGTGACGCTGTATGCAGGGACCAAAGGTTTTATGGACGAAATCGCTATTGAAGATATCTCCCGCTGCGAGACCGCCCTGCAGGAATTTATGAACACCCAGAAGGCCGATGTGCTTCAGGAAATCAGGGAGACGCAGACTCTTGGTAAAGAAACAGAAGCAAAGCTTGTTGCTGCCATTGAAGCGTTCAAGAAGACCTTTAAAGCCTAGAGACAGGGAGAAGTAAATGGCATCACTCAGGGACATTCAGACACAGATCAGCGGGGTCAAAAAGACCAAGCAGATCACGAGCGCCATGAATATGGTTTCGTCTGCCAAGTTGCGCGGTGCGCAGCAACGTATTGAGCGCTTCCGTCCCTATGCCGATAAATATCAAGAGATTCTTAGCGATCTTGCCTCTAGGGCTGATTCGAGCGTCCATCCTCTTCTGGAACAGCGTGAAGAGAGAAAAACGATCGGTATCATTCTTGTTACTTCAGAAAAAGGCCTGTGTGGTAGTTTCAACGCCAATCTTTGTAATGCCGCTTTGAAGCTGGCCAAGGAAAAGCAGGCGCAGGGCAAGACCGTTCAATTTATCTGCGTAGGTAAAAAGGGCAGAGCTTTTATTAAAAAAACATCTTTTGAGATTGTTGAGGCCTATGTCGATACGATGAATAGTTTCGATTTTCATCTGGCCAATACTATCGGTATAAAAAGCATTGAAGAGTATGTTTCCGGAATTTTTGACGAAGTTCATATCGTATTTGGAAAATTCGTCAATATTATCCGGCAGGAACCCGTGGTGACACAGATTCTGCCTGTAGAGCAGAGTGCAGTGGCGGATGCGGCAGGTGCTACGAGTGAGTACCTTTTCGAGCCCTCCGTTGAAGGCCTTCTGGCCGAACTTTTGCCGCGTTACGTTAAGGTTCAGATCTATCGCGGGCTGTTAGACACCTCGGCCAGTGAAAATGCCGCGCGCATGGCGGCTATGGATAACGCCACCAAGAACTGTGAAGATTTGGCTGACAGTCTTACATTGAAATATAATAAGGCCCGTCAGGCTGGCATAACCACAGAGTTGATGGATATTGTCAGCGGTTCTGAAGCGTTGAAAAATGCATAGGGGAGACATAAACGCATGAGCACAGAAATTGTTGGTAAAATAGTACAGATTATTGGAGCTGTTGTGGATCTGGAGTTTCCAGAAGGCCAGCTTCCTAATATAATGAATGCTGTTACCATCACCAGCCCCACCATCAGCGATGAGAAGGATAATCTGGTCGTTGAGGTGGCTCAGCATCTTGGTAACAATATTGTCCGCTGTATTGCCATGGACGCAACCGATGGTCTGGTCCGCGGCATGCCTGCCAAGGATACAGGTTCTCCCATTATGGTTCCTGTAGGCAAGGCAGCACTGGGCCGTATCCTGAACGTCATCGGGAAACCCGTGGATGAAATGGGGCCCATTAATGCCGAAAAATATTATCCCATTCACCGCCCTACACCGGCTTTCGTGGATCAGTCCACCAAGGTTGAAGTCCTTGAAACCGGAGTTAAGGTCCTTGATCTCCTTACTCCCTTTCCCAAGGGTGGTAAAATGGGCATGTTTGGTGGTGCCGGTGTTGGCAAGACCGTTATCCTCATGGAAATGATCAACAACATTGCCAGACAGCATGGTGGTATTTCCGTGTTCGCCGGTGTTGGTGAGCGTACCCGTGAAGGAAACGATCTGTATCACGAAATGACGGACGCTGGTGTTCTGGAGAGAGCCGTTCTCGTCTATGGTCAGATGAACGAACCTCCGGGAGCACGTGCTCGTGTAGCCCTGACCGCTCTGTCTTCAGCGGAGTATTTCCGTGATGAAGAAAATCAGGATGTTCTGCTGTTTATTGATAACATCTTCCGTTTTACTCAGGCCGGATCCGAGGTTTCTGCTCTTCTCGGACGCATGCCCTCCGCTGTTGGTTACCAGCCAACGCTGGGTACTGACCTTGGTGGCCTGCAGGAACGTATTACTTCTACGAACAAGGGTTCTATCACTTCGGTTCAGGCTGTTTATGTGCCTGCCGATGACTTGACCGATCCCGCCCCGGCCACGACCTTTTCCCATCTGGATGGAACCATCGTTCTTTCTAGGCAGATTGCCGAACTCGGTATCTATCCGGCTGTTGATCCTTTGGACTCCAATTCACGTGTTCTGGACCCCAATGTTGTTGGTGAAGAGCACTATCGCATTGCTCGTGAAGTTCAGATGGTCCTCCAGAAGTACAAGGACCTGCAGGACATCATCGCTATCCTCGGTATGGATGAACTTTCTGACGAAGATAAGCTCACCGTTGCCAGGGCCAGAAAAATGCAGCGTTTCTTGTCTCAGCCTTTCTTCGTTGCTGAGCAGTTCACTGGTAAACCTGGACGTTATGTCAAGCTGGAAGACACAATCAAGGGCTTTAGCGGAATTCTGCAGGGCAAGTATGATGACCTGCCGGAACAGGCTTTCTACTACGTAGGAGGCATTGAAGAGGCCGTTGAACACGCTAAGGAAATGTAAGAATCTTTGACCCTGAAGGTACGATGATATGGCTAACACGATTCATTTTGAAATAGTGACTCCCGACAGGCAGTTACTCAGTGAAGACGTAGAATACGTTGGAGCTCCGGGCATCAACGGTGAGTTCGGCGTCCTGCCCAATCACATACCTTTTCTGTCAGCTCTTGGCATTGGGAGCCTCTATTATAAGAAGAACGGCAAAAAATATTACGTATTTATTGCCGGAGGCTTTGCGGAGGTATCTCCTCAGAAGGTATCTGTTCTTGCTGAAGTTGCAGAAAAGGCTGAAGAGATTGACATCGAACGGGCTCAGAAAGCTGCTGACAAGGCCGAAAAGCGTCTTCGGCAGCAGAAAGAGAAGGTCGATTTCGCGCGTGCCCAGGCCCAGGTGGCTCGCTCTATACACCGTATCCGGTGTCGTGAGTCTGCTGTTTCCGAAGGGACATGCCGCATGTAAGTGAGAATGATTTACAACGCGTTTATTAAGGGCAGGCCGTCATGGGTCTGCCCTTTTTTTGTGGACAGTGGACGCGTCTTGAACTACGTAGAACAACTCAATGAAATTTTTTGTCAAGGGCAGCGTGTGATGCCGGACGTGCTAAAAGTATAAGCAATTTATTAATTACTGGATAAAAATCATGTTTAATGAAACCATTGGTGCGTTACTACTCGCCGGTGGCAAGGGAACTCGCCTGCATTCATCCCGACCGAAGGTCCTGCAGACTATTCTGGAAACACCTCTTCTCCAATATGTCTACGATTGTTTCGATGCTCTGTCCGTTGACAAAATCTGGACGGTCGTCGGTTTTGGTCATGAGGCTGTACGCGAAGCTTTTCCTGATCGGTTGGACGGCTTTGTTTTTCAGAAGCCACAGCTCGGAACGGGCCATGCTCTTCAGGTAGCCTGGCCCGCTATTAAGGAATCCGGTCTTGCCTATGTTCTTGTGACCAACGGGGACACCCCCTTTGTCCCGGAGGAAGCTCTCCTTGATTTGGTGGGGCATGCCCTGGCTCAACACGCAGATGTGGCTTTTTTGAGCCTTGTTCTGGATGATCCCGGCAGTTATGGTCGGGTGGTGCGTAAAACAGACGGAAGTGTTCGTTCCATTGTTGAGGCCAAGGATTTTTTGTGCATGGATCCTGGAAGTGAGATCCACGAAGTCAATTCGGGGATATATCTGTTCAAAGTAGAAACTGTTGAACAGTTATTGCCACTCTTGACAGATGATAATGCCCAGCAGGAATTCTATATAACTCAGCTGGTTGATCTGGCCTGCAGCCGAGGAATGCGTGTTGTTGCCGTGGAAGAGGGTGATGCTACCGCGTTGTTGGGCATTAATACCCCGCAGGAGCTTGTGGAGGCGGAAGATCGCCTGCGGCCTCAAATTGTTGACCGCTGGATTGAAAACGGAGTCATTATCCGTAACCGAGATCAGGTGCGTATCGGCCCTAAGGTGACTATCGCTCCAGGGGTTGATATAACGGGACCTGCTGAAGTTTATGGTCTCTCTCATCTGGGGGTCCATACCCGGGTGGCGTCCCATTGCAGGATCGAAGACAGTGAACTAAATGGTTGCCAAGTTCATTCATTTTCACATATACAAGGTGCAGTGATAGAAGAAGAGTGTTCGGTAGGCCCGTTTGCGCGACTGCGTCCCCAGACGCACCTTGAATCACGAGCGAAAGTAGGAAATTTTGTAGAAATAAAAAAAAGTACTCTGGGGCAGCGGAGCAAGGCCAGCCACCTGACATATCTGGGAGACTGCGTTATCGGCAAGGATGTAAACATCGGAGCCGGAACTATTACCTGCAATTATGATGGCAAGAATAAACATCAGACCTACATTGAAGATAACGTTTTTATAGGCAGTAATACGGCCATGGTGGCCCCGGTAACTATAGGGAGAGCCTCTCTTGTAGGTGCCGGATCCGTGGTAACTAAGGATGTTCCCGAAGAAACTTTATGCATAGCCAGGGCAAAGCAGAAAAACCTGCGAAGGCATGTGGGTTGATTTTGTTCCGGTGGCTACAAAAAAATAGTATGAGAATGGAAGTCTTAGAGCAATTAACACACAAGATCGAATCATTGATCGCGAAAAAGGAAACCTTGGAGGCCGAGAATTTGGTACTCAGGGATCAATTGGACAAGGAACGGCAGAACAAAGATGCCGTGCTTGCTAAAATCGAACACCTTCTGGGCAGGATTCAGGAGGTCAACCTCGACGAGTAATGGCTGGGTATCGATTAAGTCTGTTAGGGCTGGATGCTTCTTTCCGGACCGATGCAAGTTCCGAAAGGGTTGATGAAGCAAAGGTGCTTCTGGAGGAAAGGTTTCAGGCTCTTACAGAGAGGGCCGGGAATCTGAGCAAGGAACGGTTGCTTATCTTTTTAGCACTTAGCCTTGCTGATGACTTTCTGCAATGTAATGAGCGGCTGCAAGAGCTGGAAGAAAAGCTTGAGCAGCTTTTACATAAAATAGATGGTTTTAACCAAACTGATATGTAGCTTTGCAATTTTCCTGGGAAGTGCGTGATCGTGTATGTTATTTTTGAGCCAATAACGTCAATCAGGGTGCTGGAACAGGTTGCTGTGTGCATGCCCGTCATTCGAGCGGGAAGCCTAATGCAACGGAAAGGCGCCCAACCTCTGCATAAGAGGTTCGAAATGACGCATGACACGGCTTCCCGGGTAATTTGTTTCTGAACAATCCGCCCATATCAATCCGGGCAGTCAGAAAGAAAGTCCCGCTTTTCTTCCAGGTTGTTTTCCTTCCCTCCTCGTTTGCTGCAGGGCATGCTTGCCTGTGGCGTCCATCCCCCGCTAGGTTTTCACCCCGTCAAAGATTTTCATTGAAAAGCTTTGTGATATCTTCAATCTACGTAATGTGAGCATACAAGCTTTTGCGCCTTCGGGCCCATGGGCATAATTATAAACCTTCTATGAAGATGGTGTCTCTGCTTTGGCATGACCTGTTTTTTAATAGAAGGGCAAAGGAGTGATCATGGTAAGTTCTATAATTATCACCGCCTTTATCTGTATCGGATGCGGGGCAGGTATTGGTTTTGTTGTCCAGCGACATCTGTATGTAAAGCAGAAAGAAGACGCTAAAAATTTGGCCCAGAAGATTTTGGACGAGGCCCGTAAAGAAGCTATTGCCCATAAAAAAGAAGTCCTCATCCAAGGGCAGGATGAGATTTTTCGGCAAAAAAAAGAGATGGAAGAAGATTTTCGCGACCGGGAAAAGGAGCTCAAACGTCAGGAAAGCAAGGTCCTGGAAAAACAGGAACGCCTGGAAACAAAGCGTGAGGAGTGTGCCAGGAAAGAAAGTGAGATCGTGGCTGCGGAAAAAAAACAGACCAAGCAGGAACAGCTTCTCAATGATAAGGCCCGACAGCTTGATGAACTTGTCCTGGAACAGGAACAGCGTCTCGAGCAGGTTTCCGGACTGACCGCTGAAGAAGCGAGGCAGCGCCTGATGACGGAAATTGAAAGCAAAACCAGGCACGAAGCCGCCAAGATGATCCGGGTGATTGAAATTGAGGCCCAGGAAACGGCCACTCGCAAGTCTCGTGAAATCCTGGCCACTGCGGTTCAACGATATGCCGGGGACTATGTTTCCGAGCAGACCGTGTCTACGGTTGAATTGCCCAGTGATGATATGAAGGGACGGATCATCGGTCGTGAAGGTCGCAATATCCGAGCCATTGAGGCCGCAACCGGTGTTGATCTGATTATCGACGATACACCAGAGACCGTTGTTTTGTCAGCCTATAGTCCGCTGAGGCGACAAATTGCCAAGCTGGCTCTTGAACGCCTTATTAGCGATGGGCGGATTCATCCGGCCAGAATTGAGGAAGTGGTCAAAAAAGTGGAGCAGGAAATGGATGTCAAGCTCCGTGAGATTGGAGAACAGGCGACCTTTGATGTGGGCGTCCACGGAATCCATCCTGAACTTATTCGTTTACTGGGTCGCCTTTATTACCGCACCAGTTATTCCCAAAATGTGTTGCACCACTCTCTGGAAGTTGCCTTCCTTTGCGGGATTATGGCCGCTGAGCTGGGGATGGACGTCAAAAAAGCCAAGCGTGCTGGTTTACTCCATGATATTGGCAAAGCCGTCGATCACGAAGTCGAAGGACCTCATGCCGAAATCGGTGCGGACCTGGCCAAAAAGTACGGGGAATCCAAGGAGATCATCCACGCTATTGCCGCTCATCATGAAGATGTGCCCCCCACGTCTGTATTGGCCGTCCTCGTCCAGGCTGCAGACAGCCTGTCCGGAGCACGTCCTGGGGCGCGTAAGGAACTGCTTGAAAATTATGTTAAACGCCTTGAAGATTTGGAAGCAATTGCAACCAGTTTCGAAGGGGTGAACCGAGCCTATGCTATCCAGGCTGGACGTGAATTGCGGGTTATGGTCGACTGTGAGCACGTGGACGATGACAAGATATATATGTTGTGTAAAGATGTCGCCAAAAAAATCGAAGAGAATATGACCTATCCCGGACAGATCAAGGTAACCGTCATCCGGGAAAAAAGAGCCGTGAGCTACGCCAAATAAACGAAAAAACGTATTGCCGAACTCGAGGAGGATGATGCTTTGTTCTGATCTCCTTCTCGTTTCTTCCTGCCAGTGACGGGTGATATTATGCGAGATACAACGATATGAAATCTGATCTGAAGTCATGGATATATTCCATGGGAAAAAGTGCCTCCGTTCTTTCTCGGATGGTAAAGATTGAGCATTCTGTCTTTGCCCTTCCTTTCGCCTACGTGGGAGTGTTCTGGGCTGCACGGGGCTGGCCGGGTTTACGTGTATTTGTGCTTTTGACGGTCGCCATGGTTCTGATCCGTTCCTTTGCCATGGATTTCAATCGATTAGCTGAT
>Ga0172377_10007250_pt1 | contig 11403 bp, 7 predicted proteins | sample Pumphouse3metaG_FD_119749 | JGI IMG/M metagenome (GOLD analysis project Ga0172377, IMG submission 119749) | Leachate microbial communities from a municipal landfill in Southern Ontario, Canada - Pumphouse #3 metaG | ecosystem: Engineered > Solid waste > Landfill > Unclassified | place: Canada... | reverse complement strand
CTACTTTTATTAAATCCATTTTTCTATAGTTTTAAAGCAATATTACACTTTTCCTTAAAATATAAGAGATTGCAAATTTTATGCAAAAGTATAAAAATAGTTGTTCACTGCAAAGATAATATCATTTATCTTTAATAATTCCCCCTTTAGATCCAGAGTGTTATTTTTTGATTGTTGTTTTGTTGTCGTAACCCATAACCTTTTTTACTTACTCTCTCCAGAAACTTGATGAAAAAATAGAAAGAACAGTAAATAATTCAAGACGTCCAAGGAGCATTAAAAAAGATAAAAACCATTTTCCTATATCCGGAAGTGCGAAAAAACTGTTTTCCGGTCCGTAATTGCCAAGAGCAGGACCAATATTCCCCAAACATGAAGCTACAGCTCCGACGGCTGATGGTATATCTTCTTCTATTAGTAAAAATATACCACTGCTAATGATAAAAATAAGAATGTATGTTATAAAGAATGCCAGAACATTGTGTATTATTTCCTCAGAGACAGAATGTTTGTTGAGATGGACGGGGATAACTGCGTTGGGGTGGAGTATTCTTTTAAATTCACAACGGCAATTTTTCATCAGCAGGATGATTCTCATTATTTTAATATCCCCTGAGGTTGATCCTGTGCTCCCACCGAAAAAGAAGAGTAGAAAAATCATGAAAACAAGAAATGGAATCCAGTTTAGATAATTAGCCGTGGCAAATCCTGTAGTTGTGATTATTGATACCACCTGAAACAGGGCATCTCTGAATGTTTTCTCTTTCCCTAAGTTTTCTGTTATTAGCAACCCGATAAATATTACAGCAGTAAATCCAAGAATAATGAAAAAATAGGTAACAAATTCTTCATTTTTTCTGAGTTTATTGAATTTGCCCATAAAACAACCATAAATTAAATTAAAGTTGGTTCCTGCCAGAAACATAAAGAAGATTATGACATACTGGATAAAAGGAGAATCCCAGTAGGCTATAGATGCTTGTTTTGTGGAATACCCCCCTGAAGATATTGTAGTGAAAGAATGGTTGACCGCGTCGAAAATATTCATTCCACCTATATGTAATAAAATTGTTTCTATCAATGTTAAAACAACATATATACCCCATAATCTTTTTGCCGTTTCATGAATTTTGGGTGTTAATTTATCGGCAACGGGACCTGTGACCTCTGCCCCAAAAAGTTGCATTCCCCCGATTCCGAAACTGGGAAGAATGGCAAGTGAAAGAACAATAATACCCATTCCTCCAAGCCATTGCGTAATGCTTCTCCAGAATAAAAGACCATGTGGAAGAGCTTCTATGTTATTGAGTATAGTTGACCCGGTTGTTGTAAATCCGGACATTGTTTCAAAAAATGCATTTGTAAGTGAGGGTATATAGCCGCTGATAATAAAAGGAAGACATCCGAAGAATGAAAAAACCACCCAGACAAGAGTTACTGTTAAGAATCCGTCATTTTTTGTAAAATTTCTACTGGCGTTTTTTATAGAAAATGAAGTTATACACCCGGTTATAATACATATTAAAGATGATATCAGAAGTGAATAGATATCCGGTTCCATATATAACAGTGAAACACCAAAGGCTACAAGTAGAGCAATCCCTTCAACAATTAAAAGGGAACCAATAACTTTAAGAATTAGTTTTAAATTGATCATGTCTTTTGTCAGGACTATTTAAAATATTTGCTCAATTCTCTTATGCCTGAGGGTAAAGCAAAAATTACAACTTTATCTTCAGGGAGGATAAGGGTATCACCTTTTGCTACAAAACCTTCACCATTCCTTATGAATCCTCCTACTGTAAGGTCTACAGGAAGAGAAAGTTCTTTTAGTGTTGCTTTGGTGATTTTTGAATTTTTTTTTGCAATAAATTCGAATACTTCGGCTTCGGATGCTGTCAGACATTTCGCCTGAGCAACTTCTGCTCCCAGTGTATATTTATATATATAACTGGCTGCAATAAGTTTTTTGTTAACCAGACTGCCTATATCCATGTCTTCTGCTATGGCCATAAAGTCAATGTTCTCTACTTCTGCTACAGTTCTTCTTATTCCCATTTTTTTTGCCAAATGGCATGAAAGGATATTGGTTTCTGAATTCCCTGTGACGGCAATAAATGCATCCATCCTTTCGATTCTCTCTTCCTTTAACAGGTCAAGATTTCTTCCGTCTCCATGGATAACCATTACATTATCATATTTGTCTGCTACTTCAAGACTTTTTTCTTTGTCTATCTCAATGATTTTAATACGATAATGATCTCCAAGTCGTTCAATTGTTTTTTGTGCAATTCTGCTGGCTCCCAAAATCATGATTTTTTTTACCGGAAAAATTTCTTTCCCCGTTAATTCATAAACCTTATTTTGATAATCCCTGGTTGTAATGAAGAAAATTATATCTCCGTTACGAATATAGTCTTTACCGTGAGGAATTATATTTTTTCCGAAACGATTTATGGCTACAGCATGAATTTTTGTATCGTAGGTGGCCAGCTCTTCAAATGTTTTATTACGAATAGGCGCATTTTCACGGATTTTTATTCCCATCAAAATAAGTTTTCCGCCTGAAAATTCTATTAGCTGACGTGTTCCTACCTGTTTTACGGAAGAGGCGACTTCTTTCCCGGCAAGACTTTCAGGATAAAAAAGCTCGTCTACTCCCATTTTTTTTATCTTTTCTTTATTTTGGGGAAGAAGGTATTCTCCGTTGTTAATTCTTGCTACAGCTTTTTGTACACCCATCTCTTTAGCCAGAATGCATGCCAGAATGTTTCGTTCCTCATAAGGAGTAACGGCAATTAACAAATCTGCTTTATCTACACCTGCATTACGGAGATCTAAAAAAGAATTTGCAGATCCTGTAACCGTTAACAAATCAAGTTGATCGGATAGGTTACGGAGTTTTTCTGCATCATCATCCATTAGAACAATGTCGTGATCTTCATTTGTCAGCATTTTTGCCAAATGGATGCCAACTTCTCCTGCACCAACAATTACTATCTTCATATTTTCGTCTTCTTTCGGTTGTACCGGTCAATTTTTACATTCAAAATAACAGATAAAATCTGGATTTTACATAAATTATTATTTTTTTCCATGGAAGTGTAAAGTAACTATTAAAAAAAATGTTTTTTAATTAATATTCATATTTAACTAAATTATTTGTAACTAATCAGGTGTCTATAGATAAACAAAAAATAACTTAAATCTGCGTTTTTTTTCTTCCGTGCGGCTTTTGAATGTTGATGATATCTAATGTCAAATAAATAAGTTTAATATATCTTATCATTAATACCATTGCTAAGGTTTTGTTTTGAAGTGTTTCCGAACCATATTAAAGTTTAAGTTTCCAATATCCCTGCGTAATGCCTGATAGGTTAAAACGGCATAAATTCAATGAAAATACTAATCGTTTATTGGACAAATTGTTTAAGATGTACAAAGGTTTTGTCTGTTGATGCAATAATGAAAATCTGATAATCGATTTCCGGCTGAACATTTTATCCTTTATTTTTTAATGCGAATCAAATTTCCTGTATCCTCAAGCTCGAAAATTTTTGCCCGTTCATCAGGCCAGCTATTTGGCTGGTGAAGTACCAGCATCAGTTTCCCTTTAAAGGTTTTAAATATCATTCCGTGTCCGCCATTAGCTCTAAAAAATGGTTCCTTAATAATTCTCCATGGTCCTTTGATACTGCCGGATTTAGATTCTGCCAATCCAACTGCATATTTTTCCACTCCGAAACTTGACCAGATCATTAGCAATTTCCCGGTTTTAGTCTGGTATATAAATGGGCCATCAGTAATGTAACCTTGCTGGGTTTTGTTATTGTTGGTTATGCTAATATCACTCAGATTTTTTACCCATTTAGCTTGTTTAGCAGTGAATAAGGTGGTGGGGGTGCCAATTGTTTTAGAAAGATCTTTTTTTAGCTTTATAAGTTCCATGGTTCCATCGGTAACCTGAATCCATTCGTGGCAAAAAACCATATATGGAATATTGTTTTCAACCCAGAGAGTTCCATCCAGCGCCATCCAATCGGCTGGTGTGTGTGGCTTATTAGCAAAAGGGACAAAAGGTCCTTCGGGCGAATTACTTACCAAAATTTGTGTTCCCCGGTTGACAATTTCAGGACGTCCTTCAATTTGTTTCATCTTTTTATCTGAGGTAAAAGTTACAAACAGATAAAATTTCCCTTTGTAAGTATGTACTTCAGGAGCCCAAACCAGTTTATTCCCCCAGAATCCGGAAGATACGTTAAATACAGAGACCGGTCCTTCCCAGTATTTAAGATCTTTGCTTTTATAAACCTCAACACCTAGATTATTGCTGTCGGTATTGTTCGAAATAGATGCGTACATATAATAGGTTTGTGTACTTGATTCGGCAAGAATATATGGATCACGGATGTGGATTTCATTTAGGGTCTGAGTTTTTATCTGAGAAAAGCACGTGAAATAAGAAAATGAAAGAAGGAAAATAAAAATAGTTTTCATAAGTTTAATCGTTTAGCATTTTTTATTTGTAATTATCTATCAAAAATAGAAAAATAAATTGTTGTGAACAATATATATTATGGATTACTGTTATCTGCAATCCCTCAGGGCTTGCAGATAACAGTAATCTCTGATTAGTAATAATTATTTTTTGACAAATCATATATTCCGGGTCTCATGTTAATAAAACAGCAGTCTTTTTTTTTGATGTATAAGTTATACGGGAATCTTTTCCCTTTTAATAAAAACAGATGATCGGTGAATTGAATATAATTTCCTTTTTTTTTAAGATCATACAGGAAAAAATTTCTATCTTTTTTTAAATGAAAAATAACAGGAGGATCAAGTTTTAGTTTTAAAAGTCCGTTCTTATAGATGTTTTTATCGGGATCATTTTTTAGATCTGTTATTATGTAATTTTTTCTTCCGTTGACAAATTGGACTATGTGTCTTTCGGGAGAATAAACAAGAACTTTTTTTTGATTAATGACTCTGATCTTTTGAATTAATCCGTCTGTTTCTATAAGGCCAATTAATATTAAACACATAATAAATAATGGCAGGTAATTTTTTTTAATAAATAGCATCACGAAAAATATAAGAAACAACAGCAGAATTGCCTGTATGACTGAAATTGACAGTCCTTCTATAAGAGCAAAGGGGAGTTTCTCTATCTGAATAAGCATGCAGACAGTTGCTTTTGTGATAAATGTAAGAATTATTGAAAAAGAGTAAGCTATCCAGGAAACAGATGAAAATATGAAAAAAAGGAATGTTGCTCCAAGTATTAAATATGCTGCCGGAATTACAATAAAGTTACTTAGCCAGAAATAAGTTGGAAACTGATGAAAATAATATATTGAGATAGGAAACGTGCCTAATTGTGCTGCAATGGAGATGCATAACAGGTCCTCTGCCCATTTTAGGAGGTCATTTTTTGAAGAGAATAATTTACGCAATAGAGGAAAGAAAAAGACTATGCTTATGACAGCGATGTATGAAAGCTGAAATCCAATGTTAAAAAGAAATCCCGGATGGAACATCAACAGAAAAAATGCAGAAGCGGCTATTGTATTATAAACGGATAGTGATCTGTGTAAATTCTTTCCTATAATTATAAATGTAAACATGAATGATGCGCGCTGAACTGAAGGTGAGAATCCTGTTATACAGGCATATCCCCATACTCCGGCCAATATTAACAGAGAATATAGATATTTTCCGGGACGGGATTTTTTTAAGAAAGAAAGTGCAGAATTTAAAAATAACAAAATCATTCCTACATGAAGTCCTGAAACGGCCAGAACATGCATTACTCCGGCCGATGTGAAGTATGTCCGTGTTTCAGGATCCAGCTCGTCCCGATATCCAAGAGTTAATGCTGAAACAATCTGGAAAACCATATCATTATCAATATTTTGTTTTAACTGAAGAATTAAATTTTTTCTGAATTTTTTTATTCTCATCAAACCAAAACCGGATTCAACTTTTTGTATTGATGTTCCCTTTGATGAAAGATATGTGCTATAATAAATTTCTTTGTTTTCCAGAAATTCACAATAATTAAATCCGTATGGATCACCGATGTTGGTTATTTTTTTGAAGTATGATGATCCGGTAATACGATCTCCCGGCTCAAGATTCCTGAATTTATCATTTTTTTCAAAATATGCAATGACTTTTTGATTTATAAGTGATTCTGATTTAGAATAACTTATACGCAGGATGGCTTTATATGAGTGATCTTTTTTTTGGGGAATCTCTGTGATTTTTCCTGTAAATTTCTGAGAGTTTATAAATACAGGATGTCTGTCTCCTTTCACAGAAACAGCATTTACATAGGATATGGAAAATAAAATAAGAATTAACAGGTTTGAACTTATAATTTCCCTGTCAATGTTTTTTCGTCGGAAAAATTCAAAAAACAATAATAAAAACAGAGCCGAAATTAAATAGTGTATTATTCCGTAGCAGGGTACAAATTTTGCAAATAAAATCCCTGTTACTACAACGATCAGTAGTTTAATGCCCGGATTATTTTTTAAAAGATACACAGAATAAAAATTATACTGCTCTGATATTTTCTATGTATAATTTACTTTAAAAATTAATAAAAGTCAATGGATTTTACAAAAAAGGCCGTCTTATTCTTTATCTGTTTTTTCCTGGAATAATAATTCTGTAATCAGTTTTTACTTTTCCTTTTGAAATGGCTTTAAGTTTTGAACTTAAAAGTCTTCTCCTTAACGAAGATAAATGGTCAGTCATTAAAATTCCCTGAATATGGTCATATTCATGCTGAATAACTCTGGCGGCAAAGCCTCCATATTCATCAATATGTTCTTTGAAGTTTTCGTCCTGATATTTAATTTTTATGAAAGTAGGGCGGGATACATCTTCATGAATATTTGGTACACTGAGGCATCCTTCGTTCATTGTCCATTCTGTTCCTTTACGTTCTAATATTTCGGCATTTATGAATACTTTTTTGAAGTCTTTTAATTCCGGTTCTTCTGATGCGGCAGCAGTTGCATCTATAACAAAAAAGCGAATGGATTTGTTTACCTGAGGAGCAGCCAGTCCTACACCGTCTGAAACATACATTGTGTCAAACATGTTTTCTATAAAACCTTTTAGATTTTTGAAGTCTTTTGTAATTGGTTTTGCTATTTTACGTAAAATCGGATCACCGTATATTGTAATAGGATATATCATTTTTTAAATTTTTCCTGGTCCATATAAGTTTGCAAAATAATGACTGCACTTACAGCATCAACGGTAGCTTTGTTTTGTCTGGCCTTTTTTTTCAGACCACCATCGATCATTGTCTGAAAAGCTATTTTTGAAGTAAATCTTTCGTCTATTTGCTCTAAGGCCATATTGGGATATACTTTCTGAAAACGTCTTAAAAAAGGATTTATGTATCTTATGGAATCTGATGGCTGATTGTTGAGTTGACGAGGATACCCTATTACAACCTTTTCAACATCTTCTTTTTCAAAGTATTCTTTTAGAAAATCCCATATTTCATACGTCGGGACGGTCGTTAATTTGTTGGCGATAATCTGCTCGGTATCTGTTACTGCGATCCCTACGCGTTTTCTACCGTAATCTATGGATAAAATTCTGCTCAAATTTATTTTTTTACAAAATTAATATTTTTTACTGTTGTTCAAAAACAATAATGACAAAAGATCTAATAATCAGTAATAAGGTAACAGGTAGCCTGATTTTTTTTAGTTGATCTTAACAAGGTGATGAGTAAGTCAGCATCCCGGAAACCGGTATCTGTTTTCCAGTAACAAAAAAAAGGGATTGTCCTTTATGGAAAATCCCTTTATTTTAAGAACTAAATGTTGTTAGCAAAAACTACTTGTTATTTCTAATATTTGCCTGCGCTGCAGCAATACGTGCAATTGGAACACGGTATGGTGAACAGCTGACATAATCCAGTTTAAGACTATCAAAAAATTCTACAGAACTTGGGTCTCCTCCGTGTTCTCCGCAGATACCAATTTTTAAATCAGGTTTAACAGAACGTCCTTTTTCTACTCCTATTTTTATCATTTCTCCAACACCGTTTTTGTCCAGTACCTGAAAAGGATCATTTTTTAAAATACCCCTGTTTAGGTAGTCAGGCAGAAATTTTCCTACGTCGTCGCGTGAGTATCCCAGTGTCATCTGAGTTAAATCATTTGTTCCAAATGAGAAAAAATCAGCATCCATGGCTATATGGTCAGCTGTTAAAGCTGCACGTGGAATTTCGATCATCGTTCCTACTAAATACTTAATATTGTCTTTTCTTTCTTTGAAAACAGCATCAGCAGTATCGTTAATTATATCTTTCTGATTTTTTAGTTCAGCTACTGTCCCTACCAGAGGAACCATGATTTCTGGATGTACTACAATTCCTTTTTCCTTAAGATTTAATGCGGCTTCAATAATAGCTCTTGTCTGCATGGCTGTAATTTCCGGGTATGTTATTCCCAGTCTGCATCCACGATGGCCCAGCATCGGATTGAATTCTATAAGATCAGCAATTTTATTTTTTACTTCTTCAAAAGTGAAACCCATTTCATCTGCCAGTTCTTTTTGCATCGCTTCTTCTTTGGGAACGAATTCATGCAATGGAGGATCCAGTAAACGGATTGTAACACTAAGTCCCTGCATTGCTTCAAAAATTCCTTCAAAGTCACTTCTTTGATATGGCAATAATTTTTCCAGAGCTTTTTTGCGTCCTTCGATGTCTGAAGACAGAATCATTTTTCTCATAGCTTTGATTCTTTCTCCATTGAAGAACATATGCTCAGTTCTACATAATCCTATACCCTGTGCACCGAATGAACGTGCTATTTTGGCATCTTTGGGTGTATCAGCATTAGTTTCAACTTTCAATCGTGAATGTTTGTCGGCAAATTTTAAAATGTTCCCAAAATCACCATTCATATCAGGAATGGTCGTCTGAATTTTCCCTTCATAAAATTTTCCGGTTGAACCGTCCAGTGAAATCCAGTCTCCTTCGTGAAATATTTTTTTGCCAATGGTAACAGTACGGTTTTTATAATTTACAATAATACTCCCTGCACCGGAAATACAGCATTTCCCCATTCCTCTTGCTACAACTGCAGCATGGGAGGTCATTCCTCCGCGTCCTGTAAGAATTCCCTGTGCAAGATGCATGCCTTCAAGATCCTCAGGAGATGTTTCAAGACGAACAAGAATTGATTTTTTATATTTTTCCGATTCGTCGGCAAAAAAGACAATCTGTCCTGTTGCAGCTCCGGGAGATGCTGGCAGTCCGTGTGAAAGTGGTTTTACTTTTTTTAATGCATTCTGATCGAATACCGGATGAAGAAGTTCATCCAGCTTTGTAGGTTCTATTCGAAGCAATGCTGTTTCTTCGTCAATTATTCCCTGAGAAAGCATATCCATGACTATTTTTACCATAGCAGCTCCTGTTCTTTTACCGTTTCGGGTTTGTAACAGCCATAGTTTACTTTCCTGAATTGTAAATTCGAGATCCTGCATATCTTTGTAGTGGTCCTCTAATTTTTGCTGAATTTCAAACAGCTGTTTATAAATTACAGGCATGGTTTCTTCCAGAGAAGGATATTTAGCTTTTCTTTTTTCTTCAGTGATTCCTGTTAATTTTGCCCAGCGTTTACTTCCATTTATTGTTATTTGCTGAGGAGTACGAATCCCTGCTACAACATCTTCACCCTGCGCATTAATAAGGTATTCTCCGTTGAACAAATCTTCTCCTGTGGCGGCATTCCTTGAGAAAGCAACTCCTGTGGCTGAATTTTCTCCCATATTCCCATATACCATAGCCTGAACGTTTACGGCAGTTCCCCATTCATCAGAAATTTTGTTTATTTTTCTGTAATATATGGCACGGTCGGTCATCCAGCTGTCAAATACGGCATAAATAGCTCCCAAAAGTTGTTCCCACGGATCTTCAGGGAAAGTAATTTTTTTGATCTTTTTTATAGCTTCCTTGTCTTTTCTTACTAATGTTTTTAAATCCTCTGTAGTAAACTGAGTGTCAAGCTTAATATTCTTTTCTTCTTTAAGCTGTTGTATTATGGATTCAAAAGGATCCATATCATCTTTATTTTCAGGTTTCATTCCCAGAACCACATCTCCGTACATTTGTACAAATCTGCGATAGGAATCCCATGCAAAACGTTCATTTCCGGTTTTATTTGCAATTCCTTTAACAGCCTGATCGTTCATTCCTAAGTTTAAAACCGTATCCATCATTCCAGGCATTGAAATTCTGGCTCCTGATCTAACAGAAACAAGACAGGGGTTTTCCTTATCTCCGAATTTAGTATTTGTTAATTTTTCTATTTTATCAATAGATTTTTTGATGTCTTCTTTAATCAGATTGGTTGCTGCTTCTTTCCCCTGTTGATTGTAAATTGTACAAATCTCAGTCGTGATAGTAAAACCGGGAGGTACCGGAACTCCAATTAAATTCATCTCTGCCAGGTTAGCTCCTTTTCCACCCAGAAGATCTCTCATTGTGGCATTCCCTTCTGCTTCACTGTTCCCGAAAGTAAATACATATTTTTTCATAAAGTAAATATATATATTAAATTAAAATTAAAATCATTAATTGTTACAAAGTTAGTTAAACTTATTCGCAATACTAAATAAAAATTTTGAAAAATATGTTTTTGAACATGTTTCTTATTTGGCTTTTAATTTTTACAATACTGAAAATGAATGTTAAAATTATATTTTATAAATTGTTATTCATGAAAATAAATTTAAAAAACAATCGTATTAATAAAATTTTTACTGATAATTTTTGATAAAAAACAGATTTATTGTAAATAAATATGACGATATTTTTTATTCTTACTGACTAAAATTCAGTGTGTTTAATGAAAAACAGACAGTTTGTCTTGTATGTGTTGTTTTTTTGTTTTGGCTTTTATTTTGATGGTCAATGTCATATCATAGTTTGATTAAAGAATAAAAAAGAATAAAGGATTATAAAAATATAACATTATGGATTTTAATAAATTTACTATCAAATCGCAGGAGTCTTTGCAATATGCTACTCAGATTGCAGAGGCAAATCAGCATCAGGCTGTTGAAAACGGGCATGTGCTGAAGGGTGTAATGCATTCGGCAGAAAATGTAATGGATTTTTTGCTGAAAAAACTGGGTGTTAATCTTTCTGTATTCGGGCAGACTCTTGACAGTATAATAGATTCTTATCCAAAAGTTACCGGCGGACAGCGTTATTTATCATCCGATACTAATAAAATGCTGGAAAATGCAATAAAAATTTCTGCAAAGATGGGCGATAAGTATGTCTCTGTGGAACATATATTACTCTCTTTACTCGATTCTAAAGATTCTGTTTCTTCTATGATGAAAGATAGTGGTATT
>Ga0172377_10007247_pt1 | contig 11404 bp, 8 predicted proteins | sample Pumphouse3metaG_FD_119749 | JGI IMG/M metagenome (GOLD analysis project Ga0172377, IMG submission 119749) | Leachate microbial communities from a municipal landfill in Southern Ontario, Canada - Pumphouse #3 metaG | ecosystem: Engineered > Solid waste > Landfill > Unclassified | place: Canada... | reverse complement strand
GGTAAGAGCTTAAATTCAACTGTGCGCCCTGTTAAATGGCTAGCCAATTCTCCCGATAGAAGCTTAGAGTTCGACCCAGTTATAAAAATACTTATATTGGTGGTCGATCGAAAGGAGTTTATAACAAGTTCAAAGTTATCAACATTTTGGATCTCATCCACCAAAAGATAGCTCTTCTTGGTGGGGTGAATTTGATCTTTTATATAGCTATAAAGAGAGTCAGGATGGGCAATTGATTGAAATTGATAATCCTCAAAGTTGATATATATAATTTGGTCATCACCAACACCCTTAGTTTTGAGCTCATCGATAATTTGAACAAGAACGGTAGACTTTCCACAACGTCTTACACCGGTAATAACCTTGATAAGCTCTGAATCATAAAAAGGGCGTATGCGTTGAAGGTATAGTTCTCTCTTAACCATGCTTCAAGGATACATCAAACTGCATCTACAAGCAAGAGTGTTAAAAATATTTAACACTTTCTAGATATTTGCTTGTAGTGTTAAAAATATTTAACACTGTAGTAGCTGCCCCAATTGGGGCAGCTGTTAGTGATTATAATGAATAAGAGACACCAAAAGTGAATTGGAAATCGCTGATTGGAGGGTTCGCTTGCAAGTTGCCCGGGTTGATAACATGGACAAAGTCTGCTTCTCCATAAACATCTAGACCTCGCCAGATGTTGTAGCCACCCTTTAGCGATACGGCAAAAGTTTTACTGGCTGCATTTCGACTACGAGCATCTGGATCTCCGTTGTTTTGTGTCCAGTGTTCAGTCGTGGGGGTTGAGAGGTAGGGAGGTTTGATATTATTGATATCATCAAATTAACTCATTGCATCTTCATTGTAGACATAAGACCACGTTGTCCATTTATCGTGGGTGCCATGGAGCATGAAGAAGAAATTACTCTCAGCAAACCATTTGCCAAACTGCCTATAACCGGTATTGAAATTCACTACTATGGCGTCTGGCCCATATTTATAACCTAAGAAGGTCTCATCGTAGTAGACTGCTCCATCGCCAAAACGCTCCCTTATGGCAACTATCATATTGATGCCCGGTTGTCCAAGAGTTTGTTCATAATCCCCTTTATCGCGCAGGTAGAGATAGGGGTTGGTGTAAGCTCCTTCGAGAGAGCCATAAAACATCCCCCCCTTAAAGGGATAACTCGATTTAACACCAGCAAGATATCCCATTGCTGAAGGGTTGGCTTTTTCCGCTACCCCAGGAGATGCCTCTAACCCTGGCATCGCAAATTCATCTATTGCTATTTGACCGTAGATGTTTAGATGTTTAATCGGGGTGTAATCAACCTCGAGGGTTAAGATTGAATTGGAGTTCCCCCTAATGTAGTAGTTATGGAAAATACCGGCAGGATTGAGGACCTGAAGGTCGAGAGCCCCAGTATCAGATTGATAGATCATCGCCTCGGAGAGGGCAAACCCTACTTTATCTTTAAACATACGCCACTCTAATCGGTGGCCCAAAAACATATTAAGCCCGGTTAAAGGGTGCCTTGAGCCCGATTTAGGGTCAAACTCCCACTCATATTGGATATTTCCCTCAGAATCAAGTTTAAAAACGCCATCTTTTGTAAGGAGGGGAGTTTTGTGGTAGTAATTTTCTGGGTGGGGGAAGAAGGATGCAAGAAGGGTGTATTTAAAGTTTTTTCGATAGGTGGCGAAGCGCCCCATATTGTGATATTTGAGGTGGTCTCCTAAAAGCAAGTTGCCACTGACCCCTGCTCCCCATGACACTTTATCGCGCCCAATTTGAGCACTCCAATTCTCTCCTCCAAGGGCTACGAAGGCTCTGTAGGGGATATTGAAATCGATATAATTAAACTTTCCGGGGGGAATAAAAAAAAGGTTTGAGGCAAAAATAGTGGAACCAAACATAGGGGAGATGAACTCTTTATCTTCGGTATAAGTCCCTGTCTTTGTCGGTTGGATTGCAATTTCACTGTACCCATATATATTTTTTGTAGGCCACGTTTCAAGGGCAACGCCGATAAGGGGTTTACGCTCATTGTACCCCCTTATCCACTGCTCTTCTCGGGTGAAGTCCTCTTTATTAGTGTGGACATACCCTTCAATAGCGGCATCTAGATCAAAACCAAAAACTTTACTTTCGGGTTGTAATTTAGAGAGGGCAAACTGGTAGATTGTTTTTTCATCTCTGTTTAATTTCTCTTCATCAATTTTATTAAGCATCTTCAGTAGCTCATCAACGCTCCATGGACCGCTGGTTGAAGGGAGAGCATAACCCCTACTTATGTAGAGGTAGCTGATTGCCTGATAAATTTCCGACTCAATTGGGTAGATCTTTTGGGTGTTGGAAACTGAAAATAAGAGTGAAGATAACATTACTCCTATGAGTAAAAACAATGCCAACCGTTTCATTATTTCCTCCAAGTTTGTTAATTTTTGACGGTATTATACCATTGAAAGAGGAGAAACGATAAATGAAATGAGGCTTTATCTGTAATTTATTAAAATAATAGGGAGTTTAGCAACTAAAAAAGCTATCCGTAGATAGCCTTTTTAGTCATCATTAAGCCACCTTAGAGGGGAGGCTTAGTTTCGAGAAGAGCTTTCCAAGTCCTTTACCGTATGTAGCTGCATAATCAATGGCTGCATACTGGGCACTCACCTTAGGGTCTCTCTCTAAAAGGTAGTACCAGTGGTCAGAAACGTCAAAGTAGAGTTTTGACAAAGGCCTGTGGTTGAAAGCGGACTTCACTTCCCATTTATCTAAAACCTGGATGATGGGGAGGAATACATTCTCACTCCATGAGAAAGCAGCCTCATCCCAACTAATTTGCCAGGGGATATTTTGGTTAACCAAGTACTTGTGTACCTCTATCTGTTCGGAAAGGGCCTGGTAATCGGCCTCGGTAAACATTGAGCCGGTACTAGCCTTCAAAAACTGCATCCTTGCTTTGTCGGTCTCATTTTTCATGTTACCCCTCCTAAAATTAAGTAGTAGGTTTATTTAAACCTCAACTATAATATCGATAAAAAAGGAGTAAAGGTCAAGTAATAAATAAAAATAACTTGACAAATTGCAAATCATGTGCTTTTGCAAATTAAATGGCATTATTCTATTATATTTATCAATAAATTACTCTTTTAAGAGTGGCTTAAGCTTCTTCTCTTTAGGGATTACATTGAAGATGTTCCTTGCTATCCACTCGCCACCTTGGTACTATTTATCTATATGGAGGTGGGCGATGGACCTATTTGATGTTGCCATTAAAATGGAGATGGAAGGGGCACGTTTCTATAGAGAATTGGCCAGCAAAACTTCATCAGAGGGGATAAAGAGGATCTTCACCATGCTAGCTGAAGATGAAGAGCGCCATAGGAAGACCTTTGAGGCGATGCAAAGAGGGGCTACTTTACCCCCACTGGAGGGCGTTGCTGAAGTTACCAAGGCTATAAAAATCTTTAAAGACCTTGAAAAGAGTGAGTTTCTTAGTGAAGAGCACCACCTAGTTCTTTACGAGTATGCCCTTGGTATTGAGCAGAAAAGTATTGAATTCTATAAAGAAGAGCTTAAAAAAATAACCAATGAGCACCAAAAAGAGGCTTTAGAGAAGATTATTGGTGAAGAAAAAGAGCACTACAACCTAATTGATGATATTATAATAATGGTAGAAAACCCCGAACGGTGGGTAGAAGATGCAGAATTTGGCATCAGAGATCACTACTAGAAGGAGATGATTTAGATGAAGAGGAACACTAACTACGTTCTCGGGGCCGATTTTGGTTCTGATTCGGTAAGAGTTGTTGTCATTGATGCCGCTGACGGTAAGATGGTTGGCTCAGGAGTCTCAAACTATAAGCGGTGGCGCGAAGGGAAATACTGTGACCCCAAACTAAATCAATTTCGCCAACACCCCTTAGATTACATTGAGAGTTTTGAGGAGGCAGTCAAGAAAGCTGCTCAGGAGAGTGGGGAAGCGATGAGTAAAATTAGGGCCCTCTGTATCGACACAACTGGCTCTACTCCCGCCCTATGTGATGCATCAGGGACCCCCTTAGCCCTTAACCCAAAATTTGCCGATGACCCCGATGCAATGTTTATCCTCTGGAAAGACCACACAGCAATTCAAGAGGCGGATGACTTCAATGCCCTCTCCCGCTCGTGGGGGGGAGTCGATTACACCCAGTATATGGGGGGAGTCTACTCCTCTGAGTGGTTCTGGGCCAAGCTTCTCCACGTTGCCCGTAAGGGTGGAGAGGCGATTAAAGCCGCCAAGGCAGCCGTTGAGCACTGTGACTGGTTCCCAGCCCTAATTACCGATACAACCAATCCCAATAAAATTAAGCGGAGTAGGTGTGCTGCAGGCCATAAAATAGCGTGGCATGCCTCGTGGGGCGGTTACCCTTCAGTTGAATTCTTAGAGCAACTTCACCCCGCTTTGGTCACTATTCAACAAAGTTTAGGTAGTGAAACCTACACCTCTGACCAGATAGCGGGAGAGTTGAGTGATGCTTGGGCCAAACGCTTTGGCCTCCCTGAAGGTATTCCAGTCTGTGTTGGGGCTTACGATGCCCACATAGGAGCGGTAGGGGGCTACGTAGCTCCCAAAGTTATGGTGAAAAGTGTTGGGACAAGCACTTGTGATATCATCATTGGTCCTCAACCTAAAAAAGGGCAAGAAGAGCGCCAGGTGAAAGGGATTGCGGGGCAAGTCGATGGGTCGGTAGTACCAGGGTTCATTGGGTACGAAGCAGGTCAGTCGGCTTATGGTGATTTTTATGCTTGGTTTAGAGACCTTGTAATGTGGCCTCTTAGGAACATGGGGACTACAACGAGTGGTAGTGAAATCAACAAATTTGAAAAAGAGGTCCTTCCCGCCCTTGAGCGCGAAGCTGCCAAAATTGTCCCCACTGAGAACTCTCCGGTAGCCCTCGACTGGATTAACGGGAGACGCACACCCTACGCTGACCAAACCTTGAAAGGGGCTCTTTCAGGATTAACTCTAGGGAGTGACGCCCCTGCTGTGATGAATATGTTGTTGGAGTCGACCGCCTTTGGTGCTCGCGCTATTTTAGAGTGCTTTGAAGCGGGGGGCGTTGAGATTGATAAAATTATTGCAATTGGAGGAGTTGCTCGCAAAAGTTCGTTGGGGATGCAGATTCTAGCCGATGTGACCGGCAGAGCAATCCATGTCACCAGTGACGACCAAGCCCCAGCGATTGGAGCAGCTGTCTTCGCATCAGTTGCTGCCGGACTCTACAGCGATGTTCCCACTGCGCAACAGGCCCTCTGTGCTCCTGTTGGAAGGGTCCATCAACCCAACTTGGAACGTAAAAAGGTGTACGATAAACTCTACAAAGATTATATTTCGTTGGGAGAATATGAAGAGAAACTAAGGAGAGGCTAATGCAAAAAGTAAAAGAGAAGTTTTTTTGGTTTCTAACCGGAAGTCAAGGGTTGTATGGAGAAGAGACTCTAAAACAAGTGGTCTCCAACTCCAAAGTGATAGTTGAAGAGCTCAACAAGGGGGGAATGCTACCCCGTAAGCTCCTTTTTAAACCGGTCTTAACAACTCCTCAACAAATTAAAAGAACGATGGAAGAGGCTGTTAGTGATGAAGGGTGCGCCGGAGTGGTTTGTTGGATGCACACCTTCAGCCCTGCCAAGATGTGGATAGGGGGGCTCTCCCTCTTAAATAAGCCACTGCTCCACCTCCACACCCAGTTTAACGAGCGTCTCCCCTATGAATCGATTGATATGGATTTTATGAACCTCAACCAGAGTGCCCACGGGGACCGAGAGTTTGGCCACATAACGGCCCGGATGAATATTCCACGCACAGTAATTGCAGGCCACTGGTCCCATAAATCGACCCAGTCGAGGATTGCTCTGTGGATGCGGAGTGCTTTGGCTGTCGATGAGAGCCGCAATCTTATCATAGCCCGCTTTGGGGACAATATGCGGGAGGTAGCGGTCACCGATGGAGATAAAGTTGAAGCTCAAATCCAACTAGGATGGTCGGTTCCCACCTACGCCATTGGCGATTTGGTGAATTACCGAGAAAAGGTCGCCACCAGCGATGTTGACTCGATGATTGACCTCTACAAAGAGCGCTATGATTTCTCCTATAGCGATGAGGAGTACTTCTACAAACACACCCGTGATCAAGCCCGTACCGAGATTGCCCTTGAACAGCTCCTCGACGATATCGGAGCCACTGCTTTCTCAACCAACTTCCAAGACCTCTATGGGATGGAGCAACTTCCCGGCTTGGCTGTCCAAAACTTGATGGCTAAGGGGTACGGTTTTGGTGGTGAGGGGGACTGGAAGACCGCTGGAATGGTGCGCCTCCTCAAGGTGATGGGGGAGGGACTCAAGGGAGGAGCCTCCTTTATGGAGGACTACACTTACCACCTTGAAGAGGGGAATATGCTCAACCTTGGCGCCCATATGTTGGAGATTTGCCCCTCTATCGCCCGTGATAAACCAACCATTGAGGTCCACCCCTTAAGCATTGGGGAGCGGGAAGACCCCGCTCGCCTCGTCTTCACCGGTCGCAGTGGGAAGGCGATAGTAACTGCCATTGTCGATATGGGGAGTCGCTTCAGAATTGTCCTCAACGAGATTGAAGCAATTGATCCCCCAAAGGGGTTTGAAAAACTCCCCGTTGCCAGAGTTTTATGGAGACCACTACCCAATTTAGTCACCGCCAGTGAAGCTTGGATTTTAGCGGGAGGGGGACACCACACCGCCTACTCGGATGGGGTGACAGCTGAATATATTCGCAACTTTGCTGAGATGATGCAAATTGAATTTGTTGAGATTAATAGTGAGACAACGATTCCTAAATTCCGCAATGAACTGCGCTACAGCGAAGGGTATTGGGGAAGGCAATAGAGTCAAAAGAGGGGCACCTTTTAAGGGGTGCCCCACTTTACCAACTTTTTGGTTATCATTTACTCTGTAATGAATTAAAAAAATAAAGACCAAATGTTGACACTGAAAAAGGGACAGTGTATCCTTTTTAGATGGATAAAAAAAGAGAAAATATCGCAAGATTGGTTCTAAAGATGGTGGAGGAAAACCCGGTAATTACCTCCTACATGCGTGATGATTCCCTCACCGATGAGGCGTTGGTTGCCACCCTTAAACGGCACTACCAAGAGATAATTCAGCGCGATTTTCCCAAAGCCTGGGACTATTATATTGGTAAAAAAGATGATGAATCCTCCTTTTTCAGTCTAACATGGCGTTCGTTTGCTTTTATTAGAGTTCTCGATCTCCTTGACCATGAAGGGGAGGTTTACAGCGACCCCAATTTAAAAGGGGCCAAGGTGACATCCCGCCCAATAGGGGAGCTAAGACGTCTCTTTAGGGGGGAGGAGAGTGATGTCAATATCGACTTTGTCCTCGACCTTCTTCACCTTTTAAGGCAGTTGAATGGAATTGATACCCAAGATATCCCCACCCGTTCCCAAGTGTTCGAATGGATGGATCGCCACCCATCAGGGTTAGACCCCAAGGTTATTGAGTGGCGCAAGGCCAACAAAGAGAGGATAATCAGACTCTTGATTGAGAAGATTGGTAAAGGGGAGGGTGCCCCAAGGTACACCTTCGAAGATGACAACTCCCTTGAAGAGCGGTGGCAAAGAGTCAATAAGTGGTGGGATGAGGACCGCTTTCAACTCAAGTTTGCAATTCGCGACCATAGGGAGTTGGAGCACTTCTTAGGGGGCTCTCTAGAGGATAACACTTCAAGGATTATGGAAGAGGCTGAGGCAAAAGGGATTCCTATCTTTGTTACCCCCTACTTTCTCTCCCTTATCGACACCCGTCCCCCCTCAGAGAGGGAGTACCCCTTTGGTGATGAGGCAATTAGGAGCTACCTCTTCCATAGCCAAGATCTAGTTGATGAGTTTGGCCAAATAGAGGCTTGGGAGAGGGAGGATGTGGTGGAGCCAGGTAAACCCAATGAGGCTGGCTGGGTCTTACCTTCCCACAATATCCACCGTCGCTACCCCGATGTGGCTATCTTTATCCCCGATACGATGGGGAGGGCCTGTGGGGGTCTCTGCTCCTATTGTCAGCGAATGTACGACTTTCAAGCGGGGAGGTTCAATTTCGACCTCGATAAACTGAGGCCCAAGAGGTTGTGGCCAGAGCGTCTTAAGGAGGCTATGGATTACTTTGAGAAGGACCCCTTCCTCGAAGATATCTTAATAACGGGGGGTGATGCCCTCATGTCGTCAGTCGCTTCACTCGAAAAGATCCTCAACGCTGTTTTGGAGATGGTAGCGGCCCGTCACAAAGCCAACTTAGAGCGACCGGTAGAGGAGAGGTACCCCGAGTTTAAGAGGGTGAGATTGGGAACGAAGCTCCCCATCTACCTGCCACAACGCATTACCCCCCAGTTGGTTGAGATGCTTCAGAGTTTTAGAGAGTCAGCGCTCACTCTAGGAATCTCCCAGTGTATAGTTCAAACCCATTTCTCCAGTGCCATGGAGGTGACTCCCGCTTCAACTGAAGCCGTTAAAGCCCTTTTAGGGGCCGGGTGGGCGGTTACCAACCAAGAGGTCTTTACCGTAGCAGCTAGTAGAAGAGGCCACTCGGCTAAATTGCGTAAAGTTCTCAACGATATTGGAGTTCTCCCTTACTACACCTTCACCGTTAAGGGGTTCTTTGAGAACAGGGAGTTGTTTGCCAACAACCCCCGCTCAATGCAGGAACAGATTGAAGAGAAGTCAATTGGTCGCGTCGATTTGCGCTATCACAGCACCTTGAGAGCTTTTGTAGTAGATGCAGAGAATATGGTAGACCACATTGCTACAATTAGAAAAGCTGACCAAATCCCCTTCTTAGCTACCGACCGCAACACCATCAATCTTCCTGGAGTAGGTAAGAGTAACACCTACCGCACTATTGGTCTCACCAATGATGGGCGAAGAATTTTAAAATTTGAGTTTGACGACACCCGACCCCATAGCCCTATAATTGAAAAAATGGGTTCGGTTATTATAATTGAATCAAAGTCGGTCGCCCAATACTTGCGCCAGATTGAAAAAATGGGTGAAGACATTAGTGAGTATAGTTCTATCTGGGGCTACTCAGCCGGGAGGCTGGAACCTAGGAGTCCCGTATTTGAAGGTTTAGTGAGGCAAATGTAGATGGAAAAGTTACCCCCCCAAGTGGCTCATAAAATAACTTATCTCCTTTTTGACATCGACGACACTATCACCACCGGGGGAAAGCTAACTGCTACAGCCTACAACGCCCTCTGGGAGGCTCATGAGGCGGGTTTGGCTCTCATACCTATCACAGGACGCCCCGCTGGGTGGTGTGACATGATTGCCCGACAGTGGCCAGTGGCTGGCGTGGTGGGGGAGAACGGGGCTTTCGCCTTCTGGGAGGAGAAGCGACTCTTAAAACAGCTCTTCCACCCCCAAGGGATTGCTAATAGTGACCCAATCTTAAAGAGGGTTGAAGCGAGGGTGTTGGGAGAAATTCCCCACACAAGGTTGGCCAAAGACCAGTTCTCTAGGATGTTTGACATCGCCTTCGATTTTGCCGAAGAGGAGCCCCACCTCTCTTTAGAAGTGGCCCATCAGATTAAAGCGATCTGTGAGACAGAGGGGGCCATTGCCAAAATTAGCTCAATTCACGTCAACACCTGGATGGGCAATTACTCAAAACTTGAGATGACAAAGCTTTTCTTAACTCACCGTTTCGGCTACGATGATCAAGCTGAGAGATCAAAAGTGCTCTTCTTTGGTGATTCTCCCAACGATGAGCCGATGTTTGCCCATTTCACAAGTGTTGGGGTGGCCAATATAAAAGAGTATAGAGATTATATAGAGGTGTGGCCCAAATATTTTACCTCCCTAGAAGGGGGTGAGGGGTTTGCAGAGGGGGTGAGGCGCCTCCTCACCTTAAGATAGGAGTTAGTATGCGAGTAGGAATTATTGGGGCTGGCCATATTGCCCGTAAAATGGCTTTAACGCTGAATCAGATGGAGCGTGCTGAAGCTTACGCTGTCGGCTCTAGGAGTTTAGAGAAGGCCAAAGAGTTTGCCCAAGAGTTTAAGATGGGAGCTTACTACGGCTCCTATGAGGCGTTGGTGGGGGACCCCAAGGTTGACCTTATCTATGTAGCAACGCCCCATTCCCACCACTACGCCCACATTAAGTTGGCCCTTGAGGCGGGAAAACCAGTTTTATGTGAGAAAGCTTTCACCGTCAACGCCCAACTAGCTAAAGAGGTGATAGCCCTAGCCGAAGAGAAGAATCTCTTTTTGGGAGAGGCCATCTGGACCCGCTATGTTCCAATGCGCTTCCTCTTAGATGAGGTTATAAACTCCTCAATTATTGGAAAAGTCTATTCGGTAACTGCCAATCTCGGCTATATGATTAGCCATGTAGAGCGCTTAGCTGAACCAGCCTTAGCTGGTGGGGCTCTCTTGGATGTGGGGGTCTACCCCATCAACTTTGCCCTGATGGTCTTGAAAGGAGAGATAGAAAAGATTACCTCAACAGCTACCTTTACCAAAACGGGAGTTGATGCCCAAAATAGTATCACCCTCACCTTTAAAGGGGGAGAGATGGCCGTTCTCCACTCCTCTCAAATGGGACCTACAGATAGGCGAGGAATGGTCTATGGGGACAAGGGGTATATTGAGGTGGTTAATATCAACAACCCCGAACTAATCAGAGTTTTTGACCTAGACCATAAATTGCTGAAAGAGATTGCCCAACCCCCTCAAATCACCGGCTTCGAGTACCAAGTTGAAGCAGCTATTGAGGCGATTAAAAATGGGAGGAGTGAACCATCCCAGATGCCCCATAGCGAGATTATAAGGGTGATGGAGATTATGGATGGTCTAAGAGGGGAGTGGGGACTGCGCTACCCTATGGAGTGAGGAGCTTACGGTAGATCTCATAGGTAGCGTTATCGAAAGCGACAAAGATAACTCTCTCTATCTTCTCTCCCCCCATCCCGTTGAGGAAGTGGCTCACTGTAGAGAGGGCCACTTTGGCGGCTGCTAGGGGGGGATATCTATAGACTCCGGTGCTGATGGCGGGGAAAGCGACCGATTTAGCTCCAATAGCAAGGGCTACTTGAAGCGAGTTGTTGTAACAGGCGGTCAGCTTCTCCTCCTCGTTATGATTCCCCCCACGCCAAATGGGACCCACTGTATGGATTACATACTTAGCGGGTAGATTGAACCCTTTGGTCCACTTGGCATCCCCTGTATCACACCCGTCCAACTCTAAGCAGGCTGCATAGAGTTGGCCTCCAGCTGCAGCGTGGATAGCCCCATCAACCCCGCCACCCCCTAAGAGGGTAGAGTTGGCAGCATTGACAATTGCATCTACCTCTAACTTGGTGATATCACCAAGGATAAGTTCAATTCGGCTT
>Ga0172377_10007246_pt1 | contig 11407 bp, 10 predicted proteins | sample Pumphouse3metaG_FD_119749 | JGI IMG/M metagenome (GOLD analysis project Ga0172377, IMG submission 119749) | Leachate microbial communities from a municipal landfill in Southern Ontario, Canada - Pumphouse #3 metaG | ecosystem: Engineered > Solid waste > Landfill > Unclassified | place: Canada... | reverse complement strand
TTCGGCACCTCGATGTCGGCTCGTCGCATCCTGGGGGTGAAGAAGCTCCCAAGGGTTGGGCTGTTCGCCCATTAAAGCGGCACGCGAGCTGGGTTCAGACCGTTTAGAGGCTAAACTTATTTGGCCTTTAAACGCTCTGAATCCACGAGGTAAAACGACATAAAATACGGCGGCGATATTGAGTAATCAATATTGGCATAAAAAGTTAACTTATATCGGTAAAATCCTTTTTTAGGACAATACCGAGGGAATTCAAATTGTATTTGAAGCCCGTAGAGACTAAACGTTAACCTCCTTAAAATAATAAATATTTTTAAGGATGATATTATAGTCCAATGCACTTAGTAATAAGTGAAAAACATGCGTAAGACAGGTCGGTCTCCTATCCACTATGATCGTGGAAACTTGAGAGGGCCCTTCCTTAGTACGAGAGGACCGGGAAGGACGAAGCTCTAGTGTACCAGCTGTTCCATCAGGGGCACTGCTGGGTAGCTACCTTCGGTTTAGATAAGCGCTGAAAGCATATAAGCGCGAAGCTGTCCTCAAGATTAGGTTTCATAGACAGGTTAGAGAATATGACCTTGATAGGCCATAGGTGTAAGTCTGGTAACAGATTGAGCCGAGTGGTACTAATATGTCATTTGATTTTCTCACACTTTTATATTTAAGGTTATTGATGATTTACAAATATACAATGGTTTAGTGTTTTTTAGCACTTGAAATATAGAAAAACACCATTGTTCTGGTGGTAAAGCGTTGGGGTCACACCTGATCCCTTCTCGAACTCAGAAGTTAAGCCCAACAGCGCTGATGATACTTGGGCCTGAGCCCTGGGAAAGTAGGTCGCCGCCAGAACAATGGTGTTTTTTTGTTGGCAAAAAAATATATTGTTTTTATTTATCCTTGTTATATGAAAATAAAATTTTAGCTTATATTAAATAAAATATATTAATTATTTAATTTGCGAAAGCTGGTGAAAAATGATAAAATATAAAGGAAATTAATTAAATTTTCTTTATATTTTATGGTTCAAGTTATAATTTTGGCGGCTGGCAAAGGGACGCGCATGGGCTCTGATTTGCCTAAAGTTTTAGTTCCCCTAAAGGGACGACCAATGATACAATATCTTTTGGATTCGCTTGTTGACTCCAAGGTTGATCAGCAGCCAATTATAATTGTGTCAAAAGAAAATGAAAAGATAATTAAGCAGACCCTTAAAGATTATAGAGCGCAATATGTAATCCAAGACAGGCAACTGGGCACTGGGCACGCTGTTTCTTGTGCCCGTAATTTTGTAAAAAATGAAACAGAAAAGATTATTGTATTATACGGAGATCATCCTTTTTTAAAGGCAGAATCAATAGTTAAATTTGCTAAACTTGAGCCAGAAGCGGTTACAATTATGCCCACAATTTTGCCAGATTTTTCTGGTTGGCATCACTATTTTTATGGATGGGGCAGAATAGTGCGTAATAGTGAGGGAAAAGTTGAGGCTATAGTTGAGTTAAAGGATGCTAATTTTCAAGAAAGAGAAATCACTGAGGTGAATCCCGGTTTTATGTGTTTTGATAAAAAATGGTTGTTTGAAAATATTGATAAGCTACAAGATGATAATAAGGCGCACGAATTTTATTTAACTGATATGATAAAAATTGCTTTTTTACAGAATCATCAAATTGAAACCCTAGCAATTAATCCCCAAGAAGCAATGGGGATTAATAGTCCAAAGGAGCTAGAAATAGCTAGCAATTTAAAAAGCCTATAGAATTAGATAAAATAATAAAAAAAGTTTATAATATAAGGAATAGATGACTGGCAATAGTTAAGTCGGTGTAGGGAGTTTATTTTCGTTCTTATCTTTTAAGTATATAAAAAATATTTAAATATATAATTACTATGTTTAGCTGGAAGACAATTATTTATGTTATAGTCGTAGTTGTTGTTTTTTTGGCTCTTACTGTCATTGCTGTGGTTGAGTATAATGATAGTACCGCAAGAGAGGCTAATGAAAATAAACTGTATAAGGGAATTAATAATGTTGTTGACGTGGCTGATGATTTTTTTTCATCCTGGTCAGACAAGTCTAATCAGGAAGATGGTATAGATAATAGTGATAATTCTTGGCAGATACGATTGAAAAATTATTTTCAAATCAGCCGAGAGGAAGAGGGTTTAATTATTATGATTTTAAATTCTCAAGGTGAGACGAAAAAAAGTATATTGCCAATTTTTAAGAAAAAAGCAAATTAAGATTTAATTATTTTCAGAATAAATTTATATTTAGTTAACCAGTGGGGGTGTATAATAAAATTAAAATTAAAAAAATAATTAGCAAATAATTTTATGAAACAGGAAAAAACAAAAAAGACTTCTGGCGATAAATCTAAGGAATTAGATGATCGACATGAAGCAGCCTTAAACGCTATCGAGCAAATTAGAAATAAATTTGGAGAAGGTTCAATAATGATGTTTGGTGAAGCTAGAAAAACTAATGTTGACGCAATTTCAACTGGCTGCTTATCACTAGACTTAGCTTGCGGAATCGGTGGCGTGCCTCGAGGCAGAATTGTGGAAATTTATGGCCCCGAGTCATCAGGCAAAACTACTCTAGCCCAGCATATTGTAGCGGAAGTACAAAAGGTGGGCGGAATTGCAGCCTTTGTTGACGCTGAGCACGCTCTTGATCCTGACTATGCCGCTAAAATAGGTGTAAATGTTAAAGAGATGTTGCTTTCACAGCCAGATAGCGGTGAACAAGCTTTAGAGATTGTAGAAACTCTAGTTCGTTCTAATGCTGTTGATGTAATTGTAGTAGACAGTGTGGCCGCCTTAGTTCCACAAAAAGAAATTGAGGGAGAAATGGGAGACCAACATATGGGGCTTCAAGCAAGACTTATGAGTCAAGCTTTAAGGAAATTAACTGGCTCAATTGCGCGAACTAAATCTGTAGTTATTTTTATTAATCAAATTAGAAACAAAATTGGCGTATTTTTTGGTAATCCGGAAACTACTACCGGTGGAAATGCTTTAAAATTTTATTCATCAGTTCGTATTGAAGTGAGGCGAGCGGCGCAAATTAAGCAGGGTGATAATATTATTGGAAATAGGGTTAAGGCTAAGATTGTGAAAAATAAAGTTGCCGCCCCTTTTCGTACTTGTGAATTTGATATTATGTATAATGAGGGAATTTCAGTGGCTGGCGATTTAATTGATTTAGGTGTAGAGCATGGTGTTATCAGAAAAAGTGGTAATTCCTATTCTTTTGGTGACGTGAAATTAGGGCTTGGTCGCGAGACAGCTAAGAAGGCGCTAAGGGCAGATAAAAAATTAATACAGGAAGTTAGAAAGGGAATTTTAGCAGAGATAAAAAGTAGGGAGGTTGAAGCAGAAAAAAAAGATAAATAAGAAAAAGTAAAAAAAAGAGGCTTAAAGCCTCTTTTTTATTTTTATTAATATCTCCTCATTTACTTTATCTATATTAGCTCTTCCGTCTATCTTGATTAAACGCTTATTTTGCTCGTAGTATTTAAGTATGGGCGCTGTTGTTTTCTCGTATATTTTTAATCTTTTCTTTATTACTTTTAAAATATCATCGGAGCGATTTGAATTTTTTGAACGATCAAGAATTCTTTGCAAGGCGATGTTATTTTCTAGATCTAGGCTGATAACTAAAGCTGGTTTAATATTTTTTTCTTGAAATATTTCATCTAACATTTTTGCCTGTTTTAAGGTGCGTGGATAGCCATCAAAGATAAGGTTAACTTTGCCCAACAACTTCTCCAATCTTTTGGTCATTAATGTTATTATCAGTGTATCAGGAACCAATTTGCCAGCATCAAGATAGGCGCTAATTTTTTTATCTAATCTGTTACTTTTAATCGCCCGTCTTAATATTTCTCCACTGGAAACATGTTTAAGATTAAATTGTTGTGCTAATTTTTTTGCCTGCGTACCTTTACCAGCTCCAGGCGATCCAAAAATTATTAAATTTAACATATATTTTAGATAGAAATCAAACGAAAACAGGTTTTAAGCCTGTTTTTGTGCGTTTGTTTGACGAAATCCGAACCTTTTTTGAATAGAACTGATGGCGCGCTTCGCGCGCCAAACTGAACGCTCGGGCGGGCAAAAAGGAAGGGGGTTGGGGGGGGGAAGGAATTTTTGCCCGCCCTCGCTTTCCGCCGCCACCGAATTTCGTGCCAACGAAGTTGGTATGCCGAAGAAATATACTATTTTGTTGGGTCAATCATTCTACCCAAAAATAGAATATTTCCGGTGTCTTTCTCTTGAATTGCGAATATAAACGGGTGGTCTGCTCTGAATACGTTTCTTGGCATCATAGCTGTCTTTTCCATTATAACTGCTGTTGCGGCTGCTGCTTCCGTACCTTTTTCATCGACTTTAACAAATGCTTGATGAATTACTTGGCTAATTTGCAGGTTTGTTGTTCCGTCCAGTCCAGAGAAATCGGCTGCGCCAAATGCAGTAGGCATGCCCATAGCACTTAATGTATCTTTCATAAAGTATTTAGTATCAAATTCAAATTTTGGAAGCGATATTGAATCGAGTTTTGTTTCTTTCATCTGCGATTTGTATTCATTGAGTTTTTCAGATGATATCTCAATATCTTTAAGTGTATAATCAGAGACAATTCTTTCTCTTGTTTCATAATCATAATCTTCTCCTTGTTTAGGCAGTAAAATCAACATTGAAATTTTTTCACCCTTATATGGAAGTTCCAAAATTTGCAGTTTTTCTAAATCTGCATAATTGAATGTTGTTTTATCTGGCTTCATGTACATCATTGGAATTTTTACCGTGTTTGTAGAAGTTATCTTAAAATCTTGTTCACGGGTATCTGATTCGTCGAATTCCCATTCCCAAGTACCTTTAAAGTAGATTGCATTTGTAAGAACCAATCTTGTCATCGGGTCAAGAATGCCAGATGGAATTAAGTCTTTTATCCTATCATTTGTTTGCTCTTCAATAAATGAATTTATTGTCTGCCTCGATTTTTCTGTTTCTGTCTTAAAATCAAGATTGGCTACTTTACCACCATAGTATTTTTCTACTCTACTTGTATAATCTTCAAGAAACTTATAGTCATATTGTGCCCATAAGGCATTTCCTGTTCTTAATTCATAAGCATTATTTCCTTTGTTAATCTCATTATAAATCGCGGCAAAGTTTGGTCTTAATATGTTGTTCTCAGGAAAATGAAAAACGGATTTCATTTCATCTGCAGTTTGTCCTTTTGCCCCTTCGTAAGTCATTGCTAAAGCAGCAGAAATACTATAAGGAGAATAAAAAATATTTCCATTCTGAGATTTATTTAATTCAGAATATAAATCAAAAGCAAATTGATTGTTGGCATTTACAACTTGTTGTATTCCTTGCTGTGTTGAACCAACATCATCTACTTTTGGTGGTTGCTTTGGTTCGTAAGGGAAAAGAAACATTACCGCTGCGGTAGCTACGCCAGCGAATAAGACGACGGCCAAAATGACAAGTAAAATTTTTTTATTCATATTTTTAAAATAATCTGTATTCGATGGCGGCCGAATCGGTCGGCAAAATTCCTGAAAGTTTAATACTGGTGCCCCGTGCAGGACTCGAACCTGCGACCGTTTGCTTAAGAGGCAACTGCTCTACCAGCTGAGCTAACGGGGCTTTGTGCATAATTATCTATTTTAATTTTAAAAATAAATGTGGCGGGGGCGGGAATTGAACCCGCGACCTTGGCGTTATGAGTGCCACGCTCTAACCAACTGAGCTACCCAGCCTATACTTCGTGCGCCCGGCAGGACTCGAACCTGCAACCCCTTGGTCCGAAGCCAAGTGCTCTATCCAATTGAGCTACGGGCGCTTTAAAAACACCCTTAAAGAAAAAAGAAGAGCGCTTTGCTTGAGAAGGGTGTTTTAGCGTTTACCTTTTAGGGCTTGTTTTAGATGATAGCCAGTCTTAAATTTGGCTACCTTCACTTCTGGAATTGTGATTCTCTGACTAGGGTTTTGGGGATTTACTCCGCCCCGGGAATAACGGACCCTAGACAAGAAAGTACCGAAACCCGCGATAGTGACTTCGCGATCATTTTTCAGTTCTTCAACTATAGTGTTGGTGAGAACATCAATTGTTTTTTCAGCCTGTTTTTTGCTCAAACCCTCAACTTCACGATGTAGTTTTTCGATAAGTTGTGCTTTATTCATATAGTTATGATTTTAGCTTGTAAAGAAATATTTTTCAACCCCTAATTTTATCGAGCATATTCAGTTACTCTCATTTCTCGAATAACATTTACTTTTATCTCCCCTGGGTATTTTAACTCATTTTCTATTCTTTTTGCAATATCTCTAGCTAAATTATGAGCTTTTAGATCGTTTATCATTTCCGGTTGCACAAAGACACGAACTTCGCGACCAGCTTGAATTGCGTAAACCTTTTCTACACCATCAAAGGTTTGAGCGATTTTTTCTAACTCTTCTAAGCGTTGGAGATAGTTTTCAAAACTATCACTTCTGGCACCTGGTCGAGCAGAAGAAATAGCATCGGCTACCTTAACAATGACAGAAATAAGGGAGGCGGGGTGGTCATCGTGATGAGTTTCAATTGGAGCGATAATTTCTGGTGGTAAGTTGAATTTTTTAGCTATATCACGTCCAATTTCAGTGTGGTTTCCTTGAACTTCATGATCAACCGCTTTTCCGATATCATGAAGTAGTCCGCCTTTTTTAGCGAGCGTTACATCGGCGCCTAATTCCTCGGCTAGCATAGCTGATAAATGGGCGACTTCAATTGAATGACGGAGGGAGTTTTGCCCATAGCTTGTACGATATTTTAATCTTCCTAAAATTTGAACAAGTTTGGGGTCAAAGCCAGTAACGCCAACCTCATACATTGCTTCCTCACCTGCCTTTTTAATATCAAGTGCAATTTCTTTTTTAGCATTTTCCACCGCTTCTTCAATTTTTGTAGGATGGATACGGCCATCTTTGATTAAATAGTCTAAAGTTTTTTTAGCAATATGGCGACGTATTAAAGAAAAGCCAGAGACAGTAATAGCATTGGGCGTATCATCAACTATTATTTCTACTCCAGTCATATTTTCAATTGCTTTTATATTTCTTCCCTCACGACCAATAATGCGCCCCTTCATTTCATCATTAGGCAAGTCAACTGTGGTGGTTGTTAGCTCAACAGTGTAAGCAGAGACCATGCGTTGCATGGCAACTGCCAGCAAATCTCTTGCTTTTTCTTCTATTTTTTCTTCATTGTCTTGTTCTAATTTTCTCAGACGCACTAATAAATCCTCTGCTGCCCTATCTTCCTCCATTTTTAACAATAGGTTTTTAGCATCCTCCTGTTTTAAGCCTGATAGCTCTTCTAACTTTTTCAGTTGCTCTTCTTGAATGTTTTTTATTTTTTCCTTAATTTCTTGAACTTCGTTAACCTTGTCGTATAATTTTTGTTGTTTGTCTTGAAGTTCAATTAATTTTTGTGAAAAAGTACTTTCTCTGTTCTCTAGACGTTTTTGTAATTGATTAATCTCATTGCGACGACGACTTTCATCTTTTTTTGCCTCATCAATTATTTTCAAAGCCTTGTCTTGAGTTAGCAGTAGAGACTCTTTTTCTTTTAATTTAGCGTCACTAATAATTTTGTCAGCTCTTTCTTTAGCGGTGCTAATTTTTGCTTCAGCTGTTTTCTTATAAACGTAATAACCAATAAAAAAACCGCCTACAGCGACAACTACGTATAAAGCGTATTTAATAATTTCCATATAAAATTGACCGGATTCCAGAAAAATAGCGGACTAACAAAATAATCGCTTCACTTTAAGCGTTATTTTAGAAGATTTTTTGTTTAGTTTTGACTTGTTTTTTTCTGCTAATATTAAACAATAATTTGAGAATAGCATAGTTTTATCTTCAAAAATAAGAACAATTTTCTGAGAAGTGATTAAAAACGCCTTTTTCTAAAAAATTCGGATTTAGTTAAAATATAATTTCTATAATTACCTTATCACGACATTCCCATTTTGTAAAGAATAGCGAAGGTGTAGACCAGGTTTATTGTTTTTGTAAATAATTAAACTTTATTTAACGCTTATTTTATTGACTAAAAGTAATATTTAAAGTACTATGAAGTAGCAAGTAAACGCTTGTTTATTTATTTTTAAGTATATTTTCATGAATATAACAGAGTTAGCAAGAATATTGCGTATCAATCCCCAAGAATTAAAAGAACTATTGCCAGAATGGGGTTTTTCTATTGGTCATAAAGCAATAAAGGTAGATAATAATACCGCAAAAAAAATCATTAGAGAATGGCCATCATTAAAACGTGAATGGGAACAGAAAAAAATAGCAGAACAGATAAAAAAACAAGATGAAGTTTTGCCTAAGGAAGTTAAAACAATAATGATACCAGCAGTTGTTACTGTGCGGGATTATGCCGAATTAGCAGGAATTCCTATTAATAGGGTTTTAGCAGAGTTGATGAAAAATGGTGTGTTTACCTCAATTAATGAAAAAATTGACTTTGATACAGCGGCAATTATCGGTGAAAATTTAAATTTAGATGTAAGATTAACTGAGGCTGTTGAGGAAGATAAGCCAGAGGATAAAAAATTGGATGATATAATAGCTAGTGAAAATGTAGAATCTTTAGAAAAACGTCCCCCTGTAATCGTCGTAATGGGTCATGTTGATCATGGTAAAACAAAATTATTAGATTCTATAAGAGAAAGCAATGTTATTGCTGGTGAAGCAGGAGGCATAACACAGCATATTGGCGCTTATCAAGTTGCGCGAAAAGATCAAAAAATTACCTTTATTGATACTCCTGGGCATGAAGCCTTTACGGCTATGCGTAGTCGCGGTGCTAAGGTAGCAGATATTGCGATTTTAGTAGTAGCGGCAGATGATGGCGTCAAGCCGCAAACAATTGAAGCCTATCGTATTATTGAAGCAGCTAAAATTCCCTTTATTGTAGCAATTAATAAAATTGATAAAGAGACGGCCGATATTAATAAGACAAAACAAGAATTATCAACAAAATTAAACATAACCCCAGAGGACTGGGGAGGAAAAACAATTTGTGTGCCAATTTCTGCTAAAGACGGCATCGGAATAGAAGAGCTTTTAGATATGGTTTTGTTGCTAGCAGAAACAGAGGCGAATAATTTGAAGGCTAATCCGCAGGCGGCGGCGGCCGGCACTGTAGTTGAGTCAAATGTAGATAAGGGAGCGGGACCACTGGCCACTATTTTAATACAAAATGGAACTTTGCGTGTGGGTGACCACCTTTGTTTTAATGATATTTTTTATGGCAAGGTAAAAGCTTTAAAAAATTATTTAGGAGAAGATGTTTTAGAGGTTGGTCCTTCAACGCCAGCAAAAATTATTGGTTTAAAGATATCGCCAACAGTGGGAGATATTTTAACTGTTGGAGAAGGGCAAAAATTAAAGATTAAGAAGATGAGGGCAAATAATAATGCTAAAGATGTCTTCATTAATGCTCAGGATGATGATAAAAAAGAGAACAAATTGCCAACTATTAATGTAATAATTAAGGCAGATTTTTTAGGTTCAGCTGAGGCAATTGAAGAGTCGCTTTTAAAATTAAATAACGAAAGAGTGCGCGTAAAAATCATCTACAAAGGTTTAGGTTATATTACCGAAGGGGATGTAAAGAGAGCAGAAGATTCAGGGGCAAAAATTATGGGCTTTAACGTAAAGACCTCACCACAAGTAGAGGAGCTAATCAGAGAAAGACAAGTAACGGTGGAAAGCTTTTCTATTATCTACGATCTTATTAAATACGTTAAAGAAGAAATGAAATTATTGGTCAAACCTGAAATTAAAAGAACGGATTTGGGGCGCTTAAAGGTTTTGGCAATTTTTAGAACTGATAACAATGGTCAAATTGTTGGCGGTAAGGTTTTAGATGGGGAACTAAAAAACGACTGTTTGTTAGAAATATGGCGTAATGATAATTTTATCGCTAATGGTAAATTAGCTCGCTTGCAATCAGGAAAGCAAAATGTTGACACTGTAGAAAAAAACGAAGAGGCGGGTTTGCTTTATGAGGGAGAAGGCGTAATAGCTGAAGGAGATATCTTGCTTGCTTATAAGGAGGAAGAAATCGCTTATCAAGATTAACTATGTCCAAATTAGAAAGAATAAATAATGTCTTGCAACAAGAGTTAGCAGGCGCTTTAAATAAACAAGCGCTATTGGAGGGAGCGCTAGTGACTGTTTCCTATGTTAAATGTTCGCCTGATTTAAAGCAGGCTAAAGTGGGAGTATCAGTTTTGCCTGATCGTCTAGCGGGAACGGTTTTAAAAAAATTAAAAGCATCAACTCATCTATTAGTGGTCAATATTAAAGGGCGCCTCAAACTGAGACGCTTGCCTAAATTTATTTGGGAATTTGATAATAGTGAACGTGAAGCTAGCAAGATAGAAGAATTAATAAAAGAGGCAAATCTATAAAGAAATATATAAAAAAGTCCATAATCTGGACTTTTTTTGTATTTTATAATATTATACTCAGTTATGAATTTAGAAGATAAATTAAAATTAGCACACTCACGCTTGCTCAGTGCTGATCAAGTATTGGTAATAGGCCATACATCACCTGACCCAGATGCGCTTGCTTCTATGGGCGCTATTTTAGAATTGCTTTTAGCTGGGAATGTAAAATTTCAAGCATATGCTGATAATAAAATTGAAAGTTTATATAATTTTATTCCTCACGAAGAATTAGTGCAGAAAGAAAAGCCTACTTTCTTAGAGCAGTATTCAGTTATTTTAATTCTTGATTGCGGCTCCTTAGAACGCACCAATTTAGCAACAGAAATTAAGATACTGCTTAATAAAAAGGAGCGTCCTTTTATAATTGAAATTGACCACCATCAACCTTATGGCTCTCAAGTAGACCTAGAAATAAGATTGCCTGATAGAGCCTCTACAACGGAAATAATTTATGAATTTTTTCAAAGCAATAAGATCGAGGTTAATAAAAATATGGCCAATTGTATACTTATTGGCCTAATGGCTGATACGGGCAACTTTATTCATCCTAACTCTTCCTTTCAAGCTTTTGAAATATCTTCAAAAATGTTGCTTAAAGGAGCGTCTTTACATAAAATTGGGAATTATATAAGAGGGAGCAACTCTTTAGCGGCTCTTAAAATTTGGGGACGAGTTTTTGCCCGTTTAAAATATAATAAGCAAACAAAATTTGCTTGCTCTGCCCTAACAAGAGAAGATCTTAATGAATTAGATTTTTATAAACATAAAGACAAGTTAGCAGATATTTTTGGTGATATTGTCTCCTTTCTTAGTTATTTGCCCGGAGTTGATGTTGCTCTGTTTTTACGTGAAAACGAAGGCGTTGTGAAGGG
>Ga0172377_10007245_pt1 | contig 11407 bp, 7 predicted proteins | sample Pumphouse3metaG_FD_119749 | JGI IMG/M metagenome (GOLD analysis project Ga0172377, IMG submission 119749) | Leachate microbial communities from a municipal landfill in Southern Ontario, Canada - Pumphouse #3 metaG | ecosystem: Engineered > Solid waste > Landfill > Unclassified | place: Canada... | reverse complement strand
GTGACTTTTTCTGTACATGCCGTAAGAACCAGAGCCGTAATTAGAATTAGAACTAACGAAAAAAACTTTTTCATTTTTTCACTCAAACTTGTGTTATATATTGGCTGCCACAAGTTTTACTCCTTCTTTCATTATTATATTTATGCCAATATATATAAAAACGTTTACATGTATATTATAACTCAATTTAAAGAAAAAGAAAAGACCTTTTCCAGATATTTCTTATAAAGTAAAAAAACATACCCATTTTGGTATGCTTTTTTAATGACTAGCCAATATTTATGATGATTTTTTTGCTTTTTCTCCTGGAATTCCAGGCTGTAATGAATTTAATAATAATAGTTGAACTTGTTCATCTGATAAAATGCCTTGTTCTTGAATAACTTTTAAAATTGTCTTATTTTCTAAAACACTGGTCGCATAAATTTGTTGACACATGTCATATCCAAGAAGCGGTAAGAAACTCGTAATCACAGCATTAGATTCTTTATATTCATCTTGAATGTCAATCACCTGTAATCCTTCAATAGATTTTTCTCTTAACGAACGAATAGCCCGTCTAACAAAATTCAAATTTTCAAATAAGCAAGCAAGAATGATTGGCAAGTTGACATTGAATTCCATTTCTCCTTCAGATACGGCCCGACAAATAGTTAAATCATTCCCTTCAATATAATATACCACTTGATTGACCATTTCAGGAATCACTGGATTAAATTTCCCCGGAGTAAAGGAAGACCCTGGCATAATATTTGGTAGAGTAATTGATTTATAAACAGTCGACATTAATCGAAAATCATTAGCCGTTTTATTTAAATTAAGAGCAAAGGTTTTTACAGCAGAAGATAACCACGCAAATCCATCTAAATGTCGAGTAGAATCCACGAGATCTTTGGCTTGATAAAATTCCTCTCCCGTAAATTGAGCTAAATACTTTATCACTTTCTTAGAATATGTGATACCCGCATTAATGCCCGTCCCACTCACGGTTCCTCCTAAATTAATCTCATATAAAGTGACCATCGCTTGTTCAATCTTTTTGACATCACGCTCAACACTATGCGCCAATGCATTAAAAATTTGTCCAAACGTAATAAGAGAACTATCCAGAAGATGCGTTTTACTAATGGTTACCACATCCTTAAACTCGGCTGCTTTTTCATAGTATGCATTGGTCAATTTTTTCATTTCAACTAATAATTTTTTAGTTAAACGAATGGTGGCAATTTTGCCCGCCGTGGGAACCACATCGTTTGTAGACTGACAAAAATTAACGTGATTAATAGGATGAACCTTATCATATTTGCCTTTTTCAGAATTTAACATCTCATTCGCACGATTGGCAATCACTTCGTTGGCATTCATATTCATGCTAGTTCCCGCCCCTCCTTGAAGGAGGTCGGTAATAAATTGTCCATGAAGACGACCATTGAGTAATTCATCACAACTAAGAGTAATGGCTTCTCCAACATCTTTTGTGATAAATCCAGCATCAACATTTGCTTTAGCCGCCGCCTTTTTTACAACTGCCAACCCTTTGATCATTTGTCGACTGATAGGACGTTTGGTTATTTCAAAATTTTTTTTAGCCCGGAGAGTTTGAATTCCATAATATGCTTCAGCTGGAACTTGTAATTCTCCTAATTCATCTTTCTCAATTCTAAATTTCACTTTTCATCACCCATTTTTCATAATTATATTTTATCATATACTCAATAAAAATGGAAGAAAAATATTTAAATACGCAATGACAAAAGAAAAGCCCTTTTTATCAAAAAAGGACTTTATTATTTTATGCGTCAACCCATTCAGATGAATCAGGGTTTTCTTTAAATTTTGCTGCTTTTTGAAATTGTTGATAAGTAATTCTTCCTGTTTGCATCGCAACAAAGTTTACCACATCATACGTTGTTAACGAGCTATATTTGATATCATGTTCGGCTAACAGTTTAATGGTATTAGGTAATTCATAACTAACAATTGAAACCGCTCCTAACACATGACATTTTTCGCTTCGTAAGCATTGAACCACATCAATTAATGTTCGTCCACTAAAAATAACATCATCAACAACCAATACTTTTAGACCTTCTTTTAAAAGTCCTTCAACCCGATTTTTAAATGCATGTTCTTTTTTCTTGCTCAATACATATCCCATGGGAAGACCTAAGTGTTCACTCAATAATGAGGCAAACGCAATCCCTGCTGGAGCGGTTCCTATAATCATTTCAACGTCAGGATAGATTTCCTTTACGTGATTGACGAGCCATTTTGTTAAAGCCTTTCTCACTCTTGGATAGGATAAAATTAAACGATTATCACAGTAAATAGGTAATTGAGTTCCCGTTCCTCCAATAATCGGTTTTTCAAAAGCATAAAAAACAGATTGAATTTCTAATAAACATTTTGCAACGGTTCTTTCCATATTGAAACACCTCTTTGTCATATTATATAATAATTCGTTTTTTTAATCAAGATTTAATGGAAATTTTTTTAATAATGCAATGACTTCTCGCTTCACGGTAGCTAATTCATGAGCATCCTTAGAATGACGAAGGGCTCGATTAATGAGGTCAGCCAATATGACCATCTCACCTTCTTTAAATCCACGGGTGGTAACGGCAGGAGTTCCTAACCGCAACCCACTCGTAATAAAAGGTTTTTCGGTTTCATTAGGAATGGTATTTTTATTACACGTAATATGAACAGCATCTAAAATAGCTTCCGCATCTTTTCCGGTTAATTGACAAGATTGTTTCACATCAATCGATAATAAATGATTATCTGTTCCCCCTGATATCACTCGAAACCCTTTACGTGTCAATTCGGTTGCAAAGCATTGGGCATTTTTTATAACTTGTTGTTGATAAATAGCAAACGAAGGATCCATCGCTTCCTGAAAAGCTACTGCTTTAGCGGCAATCACGTGCATCAAGGGACCTCCTTGAATTCCTGGGAAAATAGCCTTATTCACATTTTTAGCAATGTCCGGATTGTTCGTGAGAATAATTCCTCCTCGAGGACCGCGTAGAGTTTTATGAGTTGTTGATGTAATAATGTCAGCATATCCGACAGGAGATGGATGTAATCCAACCGCCACAAGACCAGCAATATGGGCCATATCAACCATTAAATATGCTCCCACTTCATTGGCAATATTTTTAAATCGTTTAAAATCAATGGTACGTGAATAAGCACTGGCTCCAGCCACAATGAGTTTTGGTTTCACTTCTTTTGCAAGGCGCAAAATCTCATCATAATCAATCACTTCTTCCCCTGTTCTTACTCCATATGAATAGAAATGATAATCTTGTCCAGAAAAATTCAGATTCATCCCATGCGTCAAATGTCCTCCTTGAGATAAGGACATTCCTAACACAATATCTCCTTTTTGAAGAAGAGCACGATAAGCAGCCATATTAGCTTGTGATCCAGAATGAGGTTGGACGTTAGCAAAGCCAACTCCAAAGAGTTTCTTAACACGTTCAATAGCCAATGTTTCAACCCCATCGACATATTGACATCCCCCATAATATCGTTTATTTGGATATCCTTCAGCGTACTTATTTGTTAAAATCGATCCTTGAGCTTGTCGAACAGCCTTTGATACATAATTTTCTGAGGCAATCAATTCAACATGGTCTTGTTGTCGTTTGTTTTCCTTTTGAATTAAATCATAAATTGCTTTATCGGTGGTTTTTAGTCCCATATGTATTTCCTCTTTTCTAATTATATTATATCAAATTACCATTATTTTTACTATTGTTATTTTACTTTAGAAACATATTGTTGAGTCTTTACATCAAAGATTCCATGAGTTGTAATTCTTAATTGTGGAATAACTGTTAAACTCATAAAGGATAAAGACATAAACGGATCAACTGCAGGAGCAACCCCCAGCAAACGAGCGGTTTGACGTAATTGTTTCATGTGGTGATTGACTTCTTCTAAAGAGCAATCAGATAACAACCCTGCAATAGGTAACGATAACTCTTGTTGAATAATCCCTTGATCAACAATCACCATTCCCCCCTTCATTGCTTCAATCCGTTTAACAGCCATAAGCATATCTGCATCATTTGCTCCAACAACAATAATGTTATGAGAATCATGAGCAATCGAGGTTGCAATAGCTCCACGTTTGAGACCATATCCTTGAACAAATCCCACTCCTACATGACCAGTTGCATGATGCCGTTCAACCATAGCGATTTTTAAAATATCATGCTCAATGTCACTATGACGCGCCATCCCCCGATCAGTTGTAATAATTTGTCCTGGCTCCATTCCAATGATTGGAGCCTCATGGACCTCAAATGACTCACAATTTAAACTGCCAATATGAATGGTATCGAGGGATCGATCACGCAACCGCTGTGAGACCTCACTGGTTGAAAAGGGAAGAACTGTCTCATCAAAAACGATTTTTCCTTTTTTCAATACCTTTTCAATATGAAAATTGTCTAAAGAATCCAATATTACTGCATCTGCTAAATATCCAGGAGCAAGAGCCCCTTTATTGTTTAATAAAAAATATCTAGCCGCATGATGAGTTGCTACTTTAAGCGCAATAATGGGGTCAACTCCCGCTTTAATGGCACGACTAACCATATAATCAATGTGACCATGCTCTAATAATTCATGAGGATGTTTGTCATCTGTTGCAAACATGCATCGAGAGTAATACTGTGGTGTCAATAGTCCCATGAGTTGATCAAGATTTTGAGCAGCCGTTCCTTCACGAATCATAATGAATTGTCCACGTTTGAGTTTTTCAATCGCATTTTCAAGAGTAAAACATTCATGATCTGAATAAACCCCTGCTGCCACATAGGCGTTTAAATCATCCCCGCTCAAATTAGGGGCATGACCATCAATTTTTTTATGATGCATTTGTGAAGCAATAATTTTACCAACAACTGTTGGATTTTGATGTAAAACTCCTACATAATCCATCATTTCTGCAAGTCCCAACACTCGAGGATGATCATAATAAGGATTCAATGCCGCAACATCCAACAACGCCCCTGACTCATCATGAGCGGTAGAAGGAACACACGATGGAAGCATAAAATGAACATCAATAGGAAGATGACTTGTGGCTTCCAAAAAATAATCAATTCCATCCACTCCCATGACATTGGCAATTTCATGTGGATCAGTAATCACACTCGTTGTTCCATGGGGTAATACCGCTTTTGCAAATTCATCTGGCAAAACCAAAGAACTTTCTAAATGAATGTGAGCGTCAATAAGTCCTGGAATTACCACTTTACCTTTGGCATCAATTTCTACTAATCCATGATAGGCGCCAATTCCAACAATAAGCCCTTCAGCAATTGCAATGTCAGCATCACTAAATTCATTAGCAAATACATCCAAATAATGAGCATTTTTAATTACAATGTCAGCAGGCTCTTCTTGGCGAGCCACTCGAATAATACGGCATTTACGTGCTAATTTTTCATCAAACCGTGTTTTGTTTTCCATAAATGGTCCTTTCTTTGAAAAAATTATACATTAAATAAAATTATTTGTAAATAGTTTTAAAAATGAAAACGTCCTTATCACCAAATGAAGAAAACTTCATAACCAAATGAAGTATAGTTCATTTGGTTATGAAGTTATTGTTTTACTTTTTATTCTTTTTTACAAAAACTGAGGCCGTGATCATTCCAATGATTAAAATAATCACACTTGTTACAATTGAACGAGCAATAGATGCGGTTGTGAAGAGAATCCGAATACGATGAACGACACCCACCGTTTCAATATCTAAAATGGATAAGGTAAAGGCATTATTAACCAACCCCACCACATATTGGGTGACGAAAATTGAAATAACTCCGACTAAAATGGCAATCAAAATATAATTAATAATGTTCATCCAAATAATTTTTTTAATTGGAACACCCAATGCTGTAAGACGATTTGTATAATCGCGTTGACGAAGTTCCTTCAAATATACAAACCCAAGTGACAAGACAATGGCCATAATAAAGACAAAAGCACTCACACTTGATACAATTTCTAACGCATAATTGGTATCAATCATTCCTTGAGTATTGTAGTGCTCTGAGAATAAATGATATATCGAAATATTGGTCGATGTTTCAAACCCTTCATCATCTACAATGACCACTTCTCCTTGAGTGGGAACAAATTCACCCCAAACTCCTGGAGCCATGGATACTGGAACCAACACATAGCCTGCTTCATATAAGCGATTAATGAGATTCAACCGACTACGCGCAGTAGTCCCTTCTAATCCAACAGTAATAGATGGATAAGTAATGGGATTGTTGTGTCGATATAACTGTCCATACATCGCTTCACTAACATAAAAATATGAGTTATAACTTGATGAAGACACGCCAATAACCTCAAACGTGACGTCTTGTTTGCCATTCATCGACACAAATGTTAAAGTCACCTCACTACCATTAATGGTACTAAAATTATTAATAACATCCGTACGGCTATTGAGGGTTAATTCAGGAAAGAGTATCCGCGCAAATTGTTGAGTAACAATAATTTGATTTTCACTTAAATCGTTATTAACAACTTTACTATCATCATAAATATAAAGCCGATTATTAACATCCATGGTGAGATTGTCTTCATAAGACGTAATTCCTTTGTAATCATAATACCCATGGAATGTAGTTGTAGATAGACGGCGTAAATAGTCTTCGCCCAATTGAATGGCTTCAAAAGTTAGTTGTTCTTCATAATAATGATTGGTTAAATAAGAATCTAAATGATGGGGAGTCACAATATATCCGTACGGTTGAAATAATGACGAATTCATATACGGATCAGTTCGAGTTTGTTGAACAATTCCATCAAGCAAATTATATAACTTCGATTGATAATCATAATAATAATATTGTAATTGAGATGTTTTAATAATCCCAGATACTGTCATTGGTTGCGGAACATATAAATAACACGTATTGGCTTGTCCATACACATCAAAAATGGTGAGTTCTTGACCAAGAAGAACTGATGGATCCAATGGGTCGAGTTCATTACGACGCAAATAGGCATCAGCTACTGTATCAGTAATCATCATTTCATTATTATTTTGAGGAACAGTTCCCACAAGCAAATCATATTCATTCGCTTCATCGTATACATAATAAGTGAAAGGACTCCGTTGAGGTTCATACCAATAATATACAATTCCATTATAACTTTCATTGTATTTCAACTGTTTAATAGCACCATCAATCATAATGTTGCCATATTCAGCATTTCCATAATGAATATTATAACCCGATAACATATTCTCAAGAATTGTATGATCTTCAGGAGTTAACCCTCCATTACGAGTTGATACTTCTTGAAAATATGTATATGGTTTATCCGTTTCAATGGCTTTTACGACGTTGTAATGATCAATTTCATTGGCAACATGCGTAGACAGTGCTTCTAAAGCATTAAACTCAACTTCTTCTCCCGCATAGAACCGCTCATATTCTAGTTTAATTACTTCTTGCTCTTTAGCAATATTAACGACCGCAAGTGAAGCAGAGAGCAATAAAGTAATAAATAAATTAATAAACAATGTTCTTATAAATTGGAACCGAAAAATTGGCCATAGTAATTTAGGTTTAATAACTTTTTTCTTAATGACAACCGCTTCTTTTGTAAGATTATTAACAACTGTGTCTTCAATAACACGACCATCCACCAATCTCACCATGCGATCAGCATAAATAGAAGCTTTTTTCACATCATGAGTGACCACAATAACCAATCGATCTTGACTAATTTCCTTAAGTAAGGCGAATATTTTATGTCCGTTTTTACTATCCAAAGCACTAGTGGGTTCATCTGCTAAGATGATTTTTGCATCTTTAGCAAGAGCACGAGCGATTCCTACCCGTTGTCGTTCTCCTCCAGATAGGGCTTTGACTTTTCGTTGTGCAAATCCTTTTAACCCCACTCGTTCGAGAATAGAGGCAATATCGGTCGTTTTCCCTTGTAAATTGAGCGCTAAATTGATATTTTCTTCAACGGTTAAATGTTCAAAAAGGGAATTAATTTGAAAAATAAATGCGCTTTGATAATTTCTATATTCTGACATCTTACGGTAATTTAAAGCAGAGAGTTCAAGTCCATCTAATTCAATACTTCCAATGTAGTCTTGATCCATAGTTCCAATCATGTTGAGAAGAGTTGTTTTTCCACAACCACTTTTTCCAACAATGACATTTAAACCAGTAGATGGGAATGACAAATTCATGTCAGAAATGACGGGCTTACTTTTTACATAGTATTTCGTTACGTGTCGAATGTGTAGCATGAAGACATTCCCCTTTCATAGTTATTATAAATCTTTGATAATTTCAATAGGGCTTTTACGAACCACTGTGAGAATCATCCCTGATAGGCTGGCAAGCATTAATATATAGATGAGAACATCCCACCCAATGATTGATCCCCAAGAAATATAGAAGAAATCAAATGCTTTTAAATCAAAATCAGTCGTATAGACAAATGTTCTCATAAAGAATGGGAAGGTAACTTGAACGAGCAAGGTCGAAATAATGAATCCTCCCAAGATATACAAGACCAGTTCAATGATATAAGGAATAATAATCGGGATTTTTTGAATTCCAAAAGAATATTTAATTCCGATTTTCTTCTTTTCTGTTGCCAGTGTTAATTGATTGGTAATGGTTGAAAAAGCAATAACAATAATCAGTAATACAATTAAGAATTCAATTAAAACAATCTTTGCTCCCTTGGCAGTATCCCACATTTTATTGGCATACACAAAAGATTGATTGGTAATGTGTTCTGTTTTTATAATCTCATCATAATTCGCATCATCACGAGAAATAAGCAATCGACTATAACTTTGTTTTTTCACTGCCGTATTAAAATCAGAATCTGTTAAGATGACCTCATAATCATCGCTTTCAAATATTCCACTAATCCGAACAGAAATACGATATTTAGCACGAGAATAACAATATAGGATTACTCTAGAACCACTTTCAAATTCATAAAGAGGAGTTTCTAACGCATTTTCTAAAAATGCTCGAGACACTAATCCATAGCCATTTCCAACAATGCTTTTTCCACGAATGATATCAATTGGGCGTTCTCTAGACATCAACACTTCTTCAAATTTAGTAACTGGTATTGCTCCTCCTGAATAGACAGTAAATGAAGCAATTTCTTTAAAAGAGGCCATTTGATTACGCATATATTGATACCCTGTATCTGTAGTATAAACTGCATTGTAAACAGCAAGGTTTTCTTCAAAGGCCATACGAGTATAATCATTTAAGAAATTAGCATTAATAAATTGTTCAAATCCTGTTTTTACAACCCCTACTACTTGATAATTGACTCCATCAATACTCAGTTGAGTGATGGCTTCAAGGCCTTGATAATACTTAATCGAGGCCAATACATAATCTGTAACTAAAATTTCGGTATTGGTTGTGGGAATTTTGCCTTGAACAGTAAAGGTATCGTTATAAATAAGAATATTTTGAATTTCTGGTTGATAAAAATAAGTCTCACTATGAGCATTGGGATTAATATTAATAGACACATCAAATCGATTAATTAAATGACTATCTTCATAATAGAGCATCTTATCAATGTATTGTTCTTCAGAATAATAGAGCAAATAATCCCCATTGGGTTCACTCATACTCACATATTCACTTCCATATTGCTCTTGAAAATCATAATAACTATGGGCGACATCAAAAAAGACATATCCAGTCATGATAGCCCCAATAAACGGAACCAGCAATAAGATCAAAGCAACTGATAGTGATCTACCCATATTATTTCGAATAAATCCAACCGTGAGTTTAAATTGTTCTTTTAGTGAAATGATGGGTTCAATAAAAGTGGGAGTCGTCTCTTCTTGCTCATCCACTGGATGATTGTCTTGTAAAATTTTACCATCTTCTATTTCAATGATGCGATCAGAATATTCGATCGCGGCATCTTCATCGTGGGTAATCACCACGACTAAACGATCTTTACTAATCTCTTTTAGTAAATCCATGACAATTTTTTCATTTTTAGAGTCTAGATTCCCTGTAGGTTCATCAGCTAAAATCATTTGTGAGTCTTTTACAAGAGCACGAGCAATCGCAACACGTTGCATTTGACCCGATGAGATTTCATTGACTTTAGAATATTTTATTTCTTCAATATCAACTTTTTGAATGACTTCATCAACTTTTTCAAAATCAGTTCTATTTGAAAAATCAAGAGGAAGTTTGATATTATCATACACATTTAAATCTTCTATCAGGTTATAATCTTGGAAAATCAACCCAACATAGGAGTTTCGATATCCAAATAAATCTCGTTTTGCTCCTTTATATAAAGACTTTTCGCCGAGAATCACTTCCCCAGTCGATGGAATATCGACACCTGAGAGCATATTCATTAGGGTAGTCTTTCCACTTCCTGACACTCCAACAATAAAGACCATACCTTGTTGAGGCAAATAAAGATGGACATCTTCAAGCGCATGAACGACTTCATATTTGGTTTTATATGTTTTACTTAAATGTCTTATTTTCATGGTCTCGTCCTTTCTTTTTTTGATTATTATGTATTGAAGGATTTGAATTAATTATCCAAATTATTATACCATTTAAGCATTGGTTTAGCAACCTTAAATTCAAAAACGTCATAAATTCCTTGATTATCTCATCAATAAATCGATGCTACTATTTTCAAAAATCCATTGATTATTTCTATTAATTTGCATAAATTAACCCACCAAGAGATATCTTGATGGGAAGCACTCTTATTAATGGGATTTATAAGAGTCTTTAATGACAATAGACCGTTTCTTAGTTGCTTGATATACGTCTTCTACCAGTTTTCTTAAATGTCCGTCTTCCATTACTTGAATCCCTTCAAGCGTAATACCTTTGGGACTACAAATATCACGAATGAGATCTGATAAGGATCGCTTATCTTGCATAGCAAGATCCACCGATGCACGAGCTGTTTCACAAACGATTTTTTTTGCAAATTCTTCACAAAAACCATCCTTTACCGCTGCTGAAATCATAGCTTGTATAAAAAAATACAAATATGCTGGATAACTTCCATTTAAGGCAACTACTCCATCCATTTGCTGTTCATTAATGGGATAGACCGTTCCTAAAGAAGAAAATATATGAACCAATAAGGTTTCATCGTCTGCCTTCACCCGATTATTAATCGAATATACCGACACACACTCATTAATCGTAGCAGCAAGATTGGGCATAACACGAATAATTTTGCTATGAGGAAAATGATAATTAAGATACTCTAAATCAATCCCCCCAGCAATGCTAATCATTAAAGGTGTTCTTAAACTAGTCAATAACAAGGGAATAACCGTGGGAAATAATTGCGGTTTAAT
>Ga0172377_10007243_pt1 | contig 11407 bp, 7 predicted proteins | sample Pumphouse3metaG_FD_119749 | JGI IMG/M metagenome (GOLD analysis project Ga0172377, IMG submission 119749) | Leachate microbial communities from a municipal landfill in Southern Ontario, Canada - Pumphouse #3 metaG | ecosystem: Engineered > Solid waste > Landfill > Unclassified | place: Canada... | reverse complement strand
CTCGTGACGACGGTGTTGGGGGTATCCCGAGGATAAAAGATGCTACCCTCGTGACGACGGTGTGGGGGTGTCCCGCGGATAACTGATGTTGCCCTCGTGACGACGGTGTTGGGGGTATCCCGAGGATAAAAGATGCTACCCTCGTGACGACGGCGCGGGCGGATACCGTGGGTAAAAGATGTTGCCCTCTATTACCTGTTTGCCTGGCTTGCTTTGTGAGTATCTGTATGATATACTCGAGCCGTGCAAAAGTGAAAAACGGTAAAAAAAGGTGTTTTCACGGATATAAGGGGGTTGTTCGGTTCGAGCGGACTTGGCAGGCCGTATCGGCCGGCAGGGAGAGGTATAAAAATGAGTTATTACAGGATATTGGGATTGGAAAAAGAACCGTTCTCGACAAGCCCTGACCCGGAGTTTTTCTGTCTTTTTAAAGAGCACAAATCTGCGCTTTACCGCCTGCGCGTTTCCATAGAACTAAAAAGAGGGCTCGGCCTTATTCTGGGCGATGTGGGGACGGGGAAGACCACCCTGAGCCGGAAACTGGCCCAGATCCTTGCCGCGGAAGAGAACGTGATAATGTCCGCTATCCTGAACCCCGTTTACGCCAGCGAAGAAGAATTCCTCGCCGACCTGGCAAAAAGGTTCCATATTGACATTACCCACGATAACGGCCGTGAGCCCGGAAGGATCGATTACCTGAGGGCCGTGGAGAAATTCCTTTTCGAGAACGGGGTGGAGAACGGAAAGACCATAGTCCTTCTCATAGACGAGGCCCAGAAACTTTCTTTCCCCTGCTTCGAAACATTAAGGACGCTTCTTAATTACGAGACCAATGAGTACAAGATCCTGCAAGTGATATTGATGGGCCAGATGGAACTGCTCCCGATCATTAACCGGATAAAAAACCTCTGGGACAGAATATCGCTGAAATACATGATAAACACCCTGGAGGAAACAGAAGTAAGGGAGCTGATAAATTTCCGGCTTAAACAGGCCGGCTATGTTTCGAGATACCCTCTCTTTACGGTGGATTCAGTAAGCGCCATATACGCCCATACGCAAGGCTACCCCAGAAGGATAGCCATTTTGTGCCATGACGCTCTAGAGTATCTGGTGATGTACAGAAAAGAGATGGTAACCAGGGAGATGATCGAGGAACTGATACGGAGGGAAATCAACCCGGAGAACATTCGCGCGCGCGACTTCGAAAACGCGAATTCGAGGAAATAAGCGGCATAAAACAGGAAAAAATAATGGCGGCGGACAGGATATCTCCCGAAGAGAGATTGTTCAAGGTGATAAGAAAAATGAAAGAATCGTCCGACGGAGATAGTCCGGCCGGAGGCCCTCGAGCGGGAATGTTGGAAAAGGCCCGGGCTTTTTTTCGGGGGTTACGGCATAATGACTTGATCGGCGAGGAGGCTGTCGCGCTGGGGGGAGCGGGCGCTTTCATGCCGCGGTTGCGTGAACTGGACCTTCCGGTCGTAAACAGAGTATTAGCCGTAGCGCTGGCTGTCGCCGCGGCCTCCATTGCGTATTACGCGATGACCGGCAGGCCGGACATCGCCAGGGTAACGGCGCAATCGACGCGGCTGGAGGAACTCGACTGGCGGGAAGAAAAAATAAAGGAGCTGGAGCCGCTTGAGGTCTATGCCGGAGAAGCGTCGAGAAGAGACATATTCAGGCCCTATTCGCCCGGGAAAAAGGAACGGGACTTTTCACCGAGTATCCCCGGCGCCAAAGAAGAGCTCAAGAAGCGGATGGAGAACCTGGTTCTCAGGGGTATCTCATGGGGAGAATATCCCAGAGCGATGATATGGCACGAAAAAGAGGACAGGATGTATTTTTTAAGACCCGGTCAGATAATAGGGAACACGGGGCTACACGTAAAAAACATATCCAGACAGGAAGTTACTCTTGCCTACGAGGGAGAAGAAGCGAAGCTTATGTAACATGCCGCGCATTATCATGGGAAAAATAGCAGTTCTTTTTGTTTTCACGTTTTATATTTCTGTCTTTACCCACTTCCGTTATGATGTGGCCGAGGCTCAGACGATCCGGGATGTCATGTCCGCGGAGATCTTCCCGGGCCTTGCCCAGAAAATATCCATCGATATAAGGGACATGGATGTTGTTAGCTTCCTCAAGTTCCTGGCCATAGAGGGGAATCTCAACATAGTGACCACTCCGGCGGTGACCGGGCGGGTTAATCTCATAATAAGCGATGTCACCATTGACAATGTCCTGGAGATCGTGTTATCCATGAACAATTTTGCTTTCCAGGTCAAGGGCAATGTGCTGAAGGTAATGACTAACGAGGAATACAAGACGGCTTATGGCGTGGATTTTTACGAGAACAGGACAACCTATGTGTGCCAGCTCAAGTACGCCTCCCCGGCGAATGTGGGAATGATGCTCGGTAACGTGAAAAGCGCTATAGGAAAGGTGGTTTACGACGATTCCACGGGAACCCTCATTCTGGTAGATACGCACGAGAAGGTGGAGGAGATGAAAAAGATCATAGAAAAACAGGAACTTCCCACGGTCACGCGTGTCCTTCCCACCGTCACAGAGACCTTCGAGCTTAAATACGCGAGGATAGATGACGTAAAAAGCGAGATAACCGAGGCCCTTACCGCGGATATAGGGTCGATGAGAACCGATACACGTACCAACACCATGATAATTACAGATCTTCCTCACAACATGAAGAACATAGTCGAGTTGATCGGGAGTTTTGACAGAAAAACAAGAAAAGTGTTCATAGAGGCTAAGATCGTGGAGGTAACATTGTCCGACACCTTCAAATGGGGCATAGACTGGGATACCGTACTCCGGATGACGATAAGTTCCGCGGGACAGTTCTCAAAATACGCTATAATGCCCGAGATAGCCCTGCCTCTCGATCTGGCGGAAAATTTCGGGAAGGTAACAGTGAACACGGTTCAGGGAGAGACGGTTAACGCCGTTCTCGAGATGCTTTCCACCGTTACGGAAACGAGGATACTTTCCAATCCGCATTTGACAGTGGTGGAGGGCAAGGAAGCGAAGATAGAGGTAATAGAAAAACAGCCCTACGAGGAGGAAACCACCACCACCGCTTCGGGAGGCACAACAACGACATCCAAGACATACCAGTGGGTTGACGTGGGAGTGCTGCTGAACGTGACTCCTCACATAAATGAAGACGGGTTCATTACCATGAGTATAAGGCCGGAGGTCAGCTCTATTTCCACCTGGTACGGAGGCGCGGCTCAGACGGCCGGCGCGGTACCCGTGGTCAAATCCGCCAACGCGGAAACCACCATAATAGTGAAGGATGGTGTCACCATACTGATCGCGGGGCTTATCAAAGAACAAAAAACCAGTACGATCAACAAAATACCCTTTTTGGGAGATCTGCCCTACCTCGGGAGCGCGTTCAGGAACGTCAGCGACGACATCAGGCGTACCGAAACGATCGTTTTCCTGACTCCCGTTATAGTCGGCGGAGACAAGAGTTTTCTGACAAAGAGGAACCAGCCCAAGCAGATAAAGGGGCAGAAAGGGAGCTCAGCGAATGACAGCTGAAAACATTAAAAAAGGAAGAAGCATTCGCCCGGCGGCTGTTCTGCTGGTTTGTTCACTTATGTGGGCGGCCGGCTCCGGGGCCGAGCCGGCGCGGGAAATAGAAGAGAGCGGTGAAATAAAGGAACTGAGGGCCAGGATAGACGCTCTTGAAGAGGATAGCGCCGCCGCGCGCGCCATGAACAAAACCCGCGAAGAGGAGATAGCCGGGTTGAGGGACAGTCTTGCCGCGGAGAAAACGGAAAAGGAAAAGATAACCGAGGCGCTCGCTCTGCGTGACGTTAAGATAAAGGATCTCCTGGCTGAAAAAAGCGAGCTCAAAAGCCTGCTCAAAAAAGCGGAGCGGGCCATCGACAGATACGCCGGGTCCAGATACCGGGAAAAAGCGTTAGTAAGGAAGGACAGGCTCGCGAGGGAAAAAAGAGAAATGGATAAAGAACGCCTTATCATACACTATAATCTCGCCGGCGTTTACTACGAGAACGGCAGCTACGAACAGGCGGAAAAGGAATATCTGCAATGCCTTAAAATAGACCCCGATGATCCTGAAACTCACTACAATCTCGCTATCCTTTACGATGATAAACTGCATGAGAATAAGAAAGCCATTCGTCATTACAAAGAATTTCTCAAGCTCAGGCCTATGGGGGACGACGCTGTCCAGGCAAGGGCCTGGATATTCCGCGCGGAACAGGAGATACGTCTCGGCGCCGAGGTGCGATAATCAAGAGTATAACGTGAGACAGCGGTTGGTTTTACGTCTTAACGCGGAAAAAACCGATGTTCCTGTTATGTCTTTTTTGGTGACATGATATTCAGAAGGACGGAGCGGACAAAATGAGAAAATCAACGATCATTCTGATATTTCTGTGCATGATATTCGCGCGGCACGCGATGCGAGAAACACAATACGCTTATGCTGACGCCGATAGAGCCGTGTTCCGGGCCCCGACCATATGGAGGACGGACGGGCGCGGTGACCGGGCCTTCGACGAGAATGATAAAACTGACGGCGTCATTGTCAGCGCGGAGGGGTCCGTCGTGTATCACGCTCCGCCCGGAACATACGGAATCGCCGAACCGATCTTAACGGACGGCGACATATTTGAGATCGGCCTCGTATGGAAGTTCACGGGGGAAGTCACTATGGAAGTAACGGCCGCGGGAACGGAGGACAGCTATGTGGGGATAACGAACGGCGTTCCGCTTGAAGAGCGGGATTTCTCGACGGGGCGCGCGCTCAAGTGGAGAGCTACGCTTGCTCCGGGAAGCGTTCTTACGGAAGTTGCCGTGAGATATAAGGACACATCCGGCGTTATCGGCACGTTTGGAAGCCCCGTTCTTTCCGGGTTCATGTTCCGTAAACCCGTCCATATTCGCGGTACGCTCGACAATACTCGCGGTACGCTGTTCCACTACCCTGTTCCCGTGACGATCGGCGAGTCGGAGGATGCCGGGAACTGTGACGTGTACATTTCGGGAGCCGTGCAGGCGTCCTTCCGGGACGTTCGTTTTACGGCCGCCGACAGGGAAACGCCTCTTTCTTACTGGCTCGAGTACGTAGAGGGCGAAGAACCGGCCCGAAAAGCGCTTTTCTGGGTTAGTGTCCCCGAGATTCCCGAAGATGGAACGCTTGTGTATCTCTACTACGGGAAAGTCGAAGCCGAAGACCTTTCAGAGGGGGCCGGAGTCTTCCCTTTTTTCGATGATTTCGGAGGCGAAGAACTTGACGCGGGAATATGGAGTACGCAACTTGGCCCGGGATCCGGATATGCCGGGATCTCACGCGGGGAACTCCGGCTGGACGGCGCTCGGATAATGTCAAATTACGTTCCGGATAATGCCGTTATTGAGTATCGGGCAAGGATGGAAGGCGGAAGCCCCGCGGCCGCGATAGTAAAAATGGGAGAGTCGGACGATGAGCACAGAATGGTCTATTCCTCCGGACTCGGCGGCATGGAACACTGCGTCGCGGTGGGAAGCTCGATCAAGGTGAACACCGAAAGCCCCGTTCCCGACGGCGCTTACCGCAAATACAAAGCCGCGCTCAGCGGCGGCCTTATAACATTCGAAAGATATATGGATACTTGGGCGGAAAAGGAAGCGGAAGCGGTGTACGAGGATACGAGCGGCGCGGTTTCCGAAGGTATGGGGCTCTACACCACAGCGGGCGGGGACGGCGCGTATTACGATTGGATAAGGGTTCGGCCGCTCGAAACTTCCCCTCCGGAAGTTGACAGAGAGGCGACCGAAACCGCCGTCGAGGAAATACCGAACATAGCGTTTTTTAGCAATGTCACGCTTGAGGCGGACGGCAGCTTATCCCTGGGAGCGGAAGAGAAAAACGGGGAATATATATCCCCCCTTATAAACTCCCCATTCGAGGCCCGCGTCATCGTCCCGGCCTGGAAAATGGAAGAACCCGCGGACAATACGGGCGGCGCGATACAGATAGATATTGCCGCCGCCGAATACGGACCGTACAGGGAAGACTGTGTAAGCGGCGCGTACTATTACGCATCGAAGAACGATTTTGAGAAGGGAAAGTCCTTAAGGTGGCGAGCGAGGTTTTCGAACGGGGGCCGGGTTTCTGATGAAAACCGGGGTCTGTCCCTGGTCTCTCTGTATTTTCGTCCCGGAAGGATAACCGTCATCTCTCCGAACGGCGGGGAAATACTGGAAGAAGGCGTGGACCATAACATAAGGTGGGACGCCTCCGACTACGGCCCGGACTACGGAATTGGGCTTGCCTATTCCGTTGACGGCGGCAAGGCGTTCGCCGATATCACGGACGGCGCGCAAAACACGGGGCGTTATGTCTGGAACGTTCCCTCCGTTACGGGCGGCACTGAGCGGTACGAGAACTGCGCCATCAAAGTTTTTGACCCCCTGGACAAAGCCGTGTACGACGTCTCGGACGGGCGCTTCTCGATTATTCCCGGAACGGACGCACCGGCCGCCGAAACCGGCACGGAAGACGGCTCCGACACCCTTCCTGAGAGCGAGCCGGAGGAAAGCGGAACTATCACGGAAGAAACCGATAAGACCGGTTCGTACGAGCTTCTTATAAAAATAAATGCTGAAGGAGAAAGTGACAGCGTAACGAGCGCTTACGGCTACAGTGAAGGCGACGTAGTCATGATAAAACCGTCCGGGTATCTCTGGGGCGCGGAAGAAAGGGAGAAATTCCTTATAATACAGGCGGATCTTACCGCGAAGGAGGCCGGGGATCTCATGAAACCGGAAGAAAGCTTTGCGGGATTCGATAAAGACGGAAAAGAGATCACGAAACTTGTGCGTAAACGCAAATACGGTATCGACATAGATGAAAAGGGGCTCGCGGAGGAAAGAAGGCTGGCCCTGAGGGGTCTATTGAGGTCAAAGCCCTTCGTCGAGCGAAATGCTATTGAGGAAAAGGAATGATGCGTTGTGCGTAAACGCATAACGCAAAAAAGTGAGCAAAGATGCGAAAATTGACTTTAACGTGTATATGCCTGGCGATCCTTTTTACGCAATACGCGCATGCCAACAACATTCGGGTTGAAAACGTCGCGTTCTACAAATCCGACTTGCAGCCCGCGGGCACGATAGACATAAAGTTTGATGTGATCTGGGACAATCCCGTTTCCGGTACCGACGCGAATTCCCAGGCCTTCTTCGACCGGGCCTGGATATTCGTGAAGTTCTGGGACACTACCAAGATGGGCGATCCTGCCACCGGCGGTGACGGCGCTTATTCCTGGGGGCACGGCGTTCTTACCACCGGCGGCTCGCTTTCCACTTATAGCGATACGACACATACGGGCCTTGCTTTGACCGACGGTACAGCCGTGGGCGCCTTCGCCGATATGGGTACGAATAAGACCGTCCGCTGGAACTATGCCGCATCGCTTATCCCCGGCACAGCCAACTACGTCGCTTCCACCGATACGGTCAAGGTGAGGGTAATGGCCATAGAGATGGTCCATATACCCGAGGGGCCGTTCTGGGTAGGTGACGCATCATCCACGAGTACTATAATGGACAAAGACGACGACAGCCCCGCTTTAATCGGAACAACGGCCAGTGTCATATATTCGGACGATACCGATTACGACGATGCCCAGTTCGGCCAGAGCGGCCCCGGTATATGGATAAAAGGAGACGGCGGCATAAGCAGGACCGCCGCCACCGAAACCGATGTGAACACAAGTTTCCCCACCGGCTACAACGCCTTCTACATCATGAAATACGACATTACGCAGGGACAGTACAGGGATTTTTTGAACATGCTTTCGCGCGCGGCGCAGAATACAAGGACCGGAACCTCTCTTGCCGCCGGCACAACCTCCGTAACCAACAGGTACGTCATGAGTAATACCTCAACTCTGTATAATCGGCAGGGAATCCGCTGTGACGGGACAATAAACACAAGTAACGCCATAATATTCTATTGTGATCTGAACGGAAATAATATGCCCAATGAGGCCGATGACGGCGAGTGGATCGCGTGCAATTACCTGAGCTGGATGGACGTGGCCGCCTATGCCGACTGGGCGGGTCTTCGGCCGATGACGGAACTTGAGTTCGAAAAGGCGTGCAGGGGAGGAAGCGCCACCGACAACACCGTAGCCAATGAATACGCCTGGGGGAATACGGTAATAGATTACTATTCAGACCTTACCGATAGCGGTACGATAAGCGAAGTAAAAGGCCCCACAAGGCCGGACGCGAATTGTAACTACTCAAGTTCCTCACCCAGCGGGCCCGTAAGGAGCGGGATGTTCGCGACGGCTTTTTCCACAAGGGCGGGAGCCGGAGCTTCCTATTACGGAGTAATGGAACTCTCGGGGAATTTATGGAAAAGGCTGGTTACAGTGGGAAATTCCGGAGCTAACGGAGGCGGGGGGAGGTTATTTGCCGGTACGCACGGTGACGGCGTTCTTACCGGTTCCGAGGTAGCCGCGACTTACCGGGGTAATGCCACCAATACCGATTGGCCGGGCATATACTCTACAGCAGCGTACGGTGTTTATAGCGGCGCCTCCGGCTCGGGAAGTCGTGGCGGCAGTTGGTACCTTGATTCGTTTCACGCCCGTGTATCTCATCGTAGCCACGCGGCGAGCGGGAGAACGGAGCGGAACTATTATTACGGCGGCCGCCTGTCCAGAACCTCCCCGTAAAGGGGATTAGGGATCGGGGAACAGGGAGCGTAGAGTCACTATGTTACTATGTCACCGGTGAAAGGTTCGACGGGGATCGGGGGATGAGTCGGATGAGTGAGAAGACGAGGAGCGGTTAGCGCTGTCATTGCGAGGGCACACTGCCCCGTCATTGCGAGGGCACACTGCCCGCGTCATTGCGAGGGCACACTGCCCGCTGTCATTGCGAGGGCACACTGCCCGCTGTTATTGCGAGGGCACACTGCCCGCTGTTATTGCGAGGGCACATTGTCCCCGTCATTGCGAGGGCACACTGCCCGCGTCATTGCGAGGGCACACTGCCCGCTGTCATTGCGAGGGCACACTGCCCGCTGTCATTGCGAGGGCACACTGCCCGCTGTCATTGCGAGGGCACACTGCTCGCGTCATTGCGAGGGCACGAAGTGCCCGAAGCAATCTCAAAACGATGAAGAAACAAGGCTACGTATACCTGATGACAAACAAAATAAACACCGTTATCTATACAGGTGTCACAAGTGACCTCGTAAAAAGGGTCTATCAGCATAAGAAAAAAATGGTTGAGGGTTTTACGAAGAAATACAATATTGAAAAGTTAGTTTACTATGAAGTGTTTGATGACATGGAAAGCGCGATAACCAGAGAAAAACAGATCAAGGCAGGTTCCAGGCAAAAGAAGATGGATTTGATCAAAAGAATGAATTCGGGATTTAAGGATTTGTATGATGAGATTGCTTCGGGCTAAAGCCCTCGCAATGACAGCGGCGCCCGTTATTGCGAGGCGCGGAGGAAAGCCCGTCATTGCGAGGCGCGGAGGAAAGCCCGTCATTGCGAGGCGCGAAGGAGAGCCCGTCATTGCGAGGCGCGAAGGAGAGCCCGTCATTGCGAGGCGCGAAGGAGAGCCCGTCATTGCGAGGCGCGGAGGAGAGCCCGTCATTGCGAGGCGCGAAGGAGAGCCCGTCATTGCGAGGCGACGAAGTCGCCGAAGCAACCCCAGAGTTTGCTCCGCTCGCTGCCGCTTGCTCGCGAAGACGACGCTGGCGCTTGCCTTCGCCATCGCGCTTTTCGCGCCCGAGGCAAGGGCCGCGTACACAGGCGGCATTGGCGCGGGTTGGAGTTACGACGAAACGGACTCGGCGGCGCTCGATACGGGAGTGGTGACAGACACGGTGAAACTCATCCGCGCGGGGCAGGCCATATCCACAGTCGCCCGCGCATCGAATGTCGTTACCATTACGCTGGCCGCGGCCTACCCCAACTCAAACCTCACAGCGGGCCAGAATATAGCAATAGACGCCGACGACGATACCTTCGACGGCACGTTCGAGATAGTATCCGTTACCAGCCAGACCGAGTTCACCTACAGCCAGACGGGAAGTGACGTCGCCGGGAAGGCCGACGCGGGTACCGCCGGCGGCGATTACACCTCGCTTACCGCCTGGGAAGCGGCCGCGCCTTTATCCGGCGACCTTGTTACGGCCGGCGTGATCTGGACCGCCGAGTGCTATAACGACTGGCCTACGGGCGTAAGCGAGAACGTCACCATATCCGGTAACACTACCGACGCTTCGAATTATCTTCGGATAACCGTCCCGGAAAGCGAGCGGCATGACGGCTCGACAGGGACAGGTTTTGAGCTTGACGGCACGCTTACGATAGACGAGTCCGGCGACAATATAATAATCGAGTACATAGAGGTAAGCGGCTTAACTACCGTAACCGCCGGCACGGTTACCGACTTCGGTTCGCTTTATACTGGCGGCCTTACGTTAGCGGACGGCGCGGCGCTCAACTTATACAATTCGGATAGCGGCGGTTTCGGCGCCGTCACACTGAACTCCGGCTCCAGCGTCGTCTATAAGGGCCCTACCGGTTCGGGTTCTCAGATCCTGATGAACGCCGCGCATCATCATATCATATTGGACAGGGCATACTGCACTTTTAACCTTCCCGCGGACTTCGACATAAACGGGAACCTTACCATAAACGTAAATAACACTCTGGATGCGACAAGCTCAAACTACGACATTACCTGCGCGGGGAACTGGACAAATAACGGGACGTTTCCTTACCGCACCGGCGCGGTAATATTTGACGGGACAAATCAGACGATAACAGGCAGCCATACGTTTTACAGTTTTACCAAGTCCGTATCCGAGGCGGATACGCTGACCTTCACCGCCGGAACCACACAGACCATCGCCTCGGGCGGAACGCTGACATTATCGGGCGCGGCGGATAACCTGCTTACGATCGCTTCTTCCACTACCACAGCGGCGTATCTTACTCTCGCCGGAACGGCTACGGCGGATGTGGATTATGTCAGCGTAAGCTATAACGACGCGTCGGGGGGGAACACCATAATCGCGGCAAACTCCACCGATAGCGAGAACAACGTGAACTGGGTCTTTGAGGATGATAACACCAATAAATGGGTAGGCATAGGCGCCAACTGGGCGACGGACCAATACTGGAGCCTGGGCGTCGCGCCCACGGCCTCGCACGACGTTGTGATCGACGGCACAGCCTTTGCCCAGCCCACGATATCGAGCGCGGTCACGGTCGGTTCGCTTACCTTGAGCGGCGATTCTGTCCTGACCGTGAGTGTGCCCGACGGCGGGGCGAACCCGGGCATCACCACAACCACTACGGAAGGCCGTTCAGGCGACGTAAATATCTAT
>Ga0172377_10007230_pt1 | contig 11416 bp, 6 predicted proteins | sample Pumphouse3metaG_FD_119749 | JGI IMG/M metagenome (GOLD analysis project Ga0172377, IMG submission 119749) | Leachate microbial communities from a municipal landfill in Southern Ontario, Canada - Pumphouse #3 metaG | ecosystem: Engineered > Solid waste > Landfill > Unclassified | place: Canada... | reverse complement strand
TTAAATAGCACTCAGGTTCAATTCCAATCTCAACCGATTCAACTCCGGTATATAAAGGAAAGTTAAGAATCAATTGCTTTTCATCAAAGTCGTGGAACATTCCGATGTGGGCGACGTATTCCAACTGATCTCTTGAATCGTCTTCAGGGCACGAAGACCCGTGAAAGAGATAGGAGTTAGATTCTTTGTCGTAGACGTACAAGTCAAATCCGCACTGACCCACAAAGGTCATGTGGTGCATCGAGTACTTCTGTGAGAGTTTAACCCTCAGCTTTATATATCGAGAATTAGTGATAAAGTGAGCTTGAATTCCCGAAGTGTTTTTCGCCAGGAAAGGAACGTCTTTCGAAACGTCTTTTAAAGAGTCGATTTCTTCTTCCTTAAAGCGATAAAACTTGTTGTTTTCTAAGCCATCGCTGCCGAGAAGTTTAAATTTGTCTGAATTCCAGATGTCCGTGTAAACGACATCGAGTTTGAAAAAGTCAAGGCTGTCTTTTTCGCTGTAGAAATATGGATTTTTTCTCATGTTATTTCACCGATCCAATCGTGATACCAGATTTGATATATTTGATAATAAAAGGATAGATAATTAAGATAGGAATGATCGAAATGATGATTGAAGCTGATTGAACATTTGTCTGATTGATCAACCACCAGGTGTCAGAGATATCAGTTGAACCGACATTCAATAACCAGTAGATGTAATAAGCTAGAGGTTGCTGAGATTGGGCAGCGGCTGATTCACCGATGAACATCAAGGCTCCAGAGTAGGAGTTCCAAGCGGCCACAATCGTAAAGAAACAGCAGGCGGCGAAGACCGGAAGCGACATTGGAACGACAATCTTAAAGAACATCTGCAAGTTAGATACGCCATCCATCTGCGCGGCTTCTTCAATCTCTTTTGGAAGGCCTTCAAAGAAGTTTTTATAGAGCAACAAGTTGAAGATGTTATTGATAGATAGAATGATAACGGCCCAAATCGTTCCGTATAAACCCAACATTTTCAATAATAAATATGTGGGAACAATACCAGCGCTAAAGAGCATGGTAATGATAAAGAACGTAAGGATTCCTTTTCTAAAGGGAAGGTCGGGCTTGGAAAGAGGATATGCCGCCATGGACATAAATAGGTTAGAGAACACTGTTATGAGAAGCGTGATGATAACTGAATTTCCAAAACTGGTTATGAATCGGCTTTCTTGAAAAATATACGTGAAGTTATCAAAAGTAAATCCCTGTGGTAAGAAAGTAATCTGCGCGTTGTATTCTCCACTTGAGAAAGCAAAAGAGAGCAAGTTTAATAAAGGAATAATAACGACCAACATCGCTAATACTAAAACGGTGACATTGATTGCTTTTAATACGCGATCTCCAATTGGAGTTTTAATTTGTTTTTTTAATCTGTACTTTTGCATATTACCACAACCCCTTATTTAAGAATTTCCGGCAAAGTTTATTACCTGTGAGCATAAAGATGAGCGAGACTGTCGAATTGAAGATACCTAGAGCTGTACCAAAGGCTTGATCTGCTCCTTCTCCTAAAGCTGTCTCATACAAGTAAACATCCAAGGTTTTCATCGCCGTTCGCAAGGAGGGATCGCTGATTTCTAAGAGCAGCTGCACCTCTTCAAATCCTGAAGAGAGGATATATGTAATATTCATGATGAACATCAGTGCGATGATCGGAATGATTGAAGGAATAGTAAGATGAATAATCTGTTTGAATTTGCTGCATCCATCTAAAGTGGCAGCTTCATAATATGATTTATCGATGGACATGATCGCTGCATAGAACATGATTGAGTTCCATCCGCAACCCTTCCACATATCAATAATGATGACAAAAGGTTTAAACAGCGCTTCGCTCCCAAACCAATATATAGGGCTGTCGATCAGGTTCATGGAGAGCAGAACGTTATTCATCACCCCATCTACCTCTTGGAAGAAGTTTTCCCAGACACCGATGACAACTGGCCAAGATAAGAAGTTCGGTAAGCAGAGTAGGATTAAAATAAGTTTCGATAAAAAAGTGCTTTTAATTTCTGAAAGCATGACCGCTAAAATGATAGTAAAAGGAAAGACCAACAGTATTTTTATTACGTTGATGGTCAATGTATTAGCCAGTGCGGTTGAAAAACCAACATCCTGAAATATCTTTTGAAATTGAGATAGAGTCCAGTTATCTCTAAATAATTCATCGATTGGTGAGTTGATTGCTAAGGTGAAGTCACCCTTGAAAGCAATCAAAATACCGATAAGTGGCAAATAACCAAACAATAAAGCTAAGAAAGCAGCAGGTAATAAAAACCAAAATATTGATTTATATTTTTTGAATTTTATTCCAACTCTCGCCCAGTAATTTGATTTGTGGAGATCTATTTTTCTGATAGAAGTTTGATAAGATGACATATTCTTCCCTTTCTAGGCGATAGATGATTGATACCAAGTATTTACTTCTTCGGCAACGGCGTCACTCCAATAGAGACCAGAGTATAATGTTTGAGCGGTTGCGAGATTAACTTCAACTGTTTTCCCATTAGAAGGAGAAATAATTTGTTGTATAGATGTGACAACCTGATTGGAAGCTTTTAAGTCGACCTTCGCATAGAGTGGAAGGACGGGGTGAAGAGCAAATGGATTAAGAATCCATTGACTCTCGTCAGTAACTAAGACATTCCAACATTTAAAGGCTGACTCTGATAGAGGCCACCATTTTTGGAAGGTGTCTTCGTTAAATCCAGTTTGATACTGAGACAATCCCTTGATGTTATCGTAGTAATCAGGAAGAATCTTTGCGTAAATATCGTTTCCGTCTTCATCAGTTGTACCTAATTTAATCGCATCCTCATCAGTAGATTCGCAATATTCAAAGTCAATGCCTTCTTTACCAGCGGTAATGATAGCACTGCCTTCATCGGTAATCTTTTTATCCATCCAGTCCACGACATACGCCGCTTGTGAGGCACATGCGACTGGAATGGTGCAGTAGTAAGAAGGACCTTCCGATGCTCTTATTTTCGCGACATCCTGAAGGGGACTGCCATTCGTGCCATCGCCTAAGAGGAATTGATTCCACTGGATTAAATCATCAACTTCTTCGTCAGTGTAATCATTAGAGGCTAAGATCATTTCCTTCAAGGGTTCAACATACCAGTAGGAAACAACAGCGCAGCTGACGTTTTCCTGAACGAAGTTGCTGAGAACTTGAGTTGCTGAAGCTGTCGTCCAAGAACGAGCGAGGACTCCGTAATCGCTCAAGCCATTCATATAGGTCAAATAACCTTGGATGTTGTCGTTAAAGATCATGTTTTCAATTTCGCCATCGTCATTTTCATAAAAGTATTTAGGCGTATCAAAAGCAGCGCAGACGGGATTTTCTTCCGAGTGAGTACCAGGAAGACCAAAAGCGTGGTAATTGACGTTTGTTGGACTATATTTGTCTTGAAGCAAAGTTGTCGCTTCGGAAAATTCTTCGACAGTTTCAGGAATTTTTGTGATACCGACTTCACTTAAGTGATCAGTGTTCCAAACGATTGCTGTATTTGACATCGGGATAGTTCCAACTTCAGGAATTGCATAAATCTTTCCGTCGTAAGTTGCCGCTTCCCACTGAGCATCGCTGATATGAGATTTTAAATTCGGACCATATTTTTCGACCACGTCAGTTAAATCTGTAAAGTAACCTTGAGTTACGTAATTGTTAAATAGAGTTGGAGCGACTTTCATCATATGAACGATATCTTTACCAGTGAGCATGTTTCCGATTTCGGTATCTGCACCAGTGTCAGTTGTCTGATTGTAAGTGACAGAATATCCAGTTAACTCTTCTAATTGTTGAGTGATAAAACTATCATTAAAAAAATCATTTGATTGACCACTGGCAGGGAAATATGTATATAGATCTGGTTTTACAGTTAAATCAACATCAATATCCGGTGTGGGATCAATCGTATTTCCACAGGAAGCTATAGAAAAGACAGGTAAAATCAAGATAGCTAATCCAATAAATTTCATATATCGTTTGTTCATAATAATACTCCTTAAACTTTTATTCTAAACCATCGTAATAGCATGAGAATGAGACAAATTTATCTCCCTGGGCATACGTATCACCTGATTTATAAGTTCCGTTTTCTTCGCGTTCGCCATATGCGAAACTCGCGTTGTCCGCTCCTTGAGCGTAACCGTGGTTAAATGCTTCAGTCTCAGGATAGAATTCATAACGAATGGCGTCTTCGCTGCGATAACTTTCAATATTGTCATCGATGTATCTAGTTAATTCAACATTGTCATATACGACATTTCTTAGCGCAGCTCCACATCTAGCGTTCCAAATATTCCCCACAACAGGGCAGTAAGAAGCCGCGAGAAGGGCTCGGAAGTACATGGCGTTGTCCGCTCCATTTTCGACAAGTTGATTTCCTTCTGAATCAGTGTGTCGATCTTCGAAAGAGAATATTTGATTTGTTGTCAAATTTGTTATATTCAACATCCAACCATCGCTGAAACCAATCGCTTCAAAATAAAGGTCGTCGGCTCCGCTGTATTCTTTAGTGGTTGCATTATAATCGCTCATCGATGTGACAAGTTTGTCATGATAGACATAGAATTTTGCTTCATCTTCCACCGAAGAAGTTCCAACAGTGTGCTGAGTAGAACTGCAATTTCTTACCATTTTCCAATCGACAGAATCGGTCGAACTATTGTAAGAGCCAATCAATCCTAAATCAGAAGTGATAGCTGCGCTTAAGTTGATAAAGATATAAGCGTTCCAACCATCTCCATCTTCGGAGGGTTTGTATGTCGCTTCGGACAATCTCACATTGCAAGTCGCGTAGGAAAAACCATTTTGAATGGTATCGGGAGTAACCCCACTATCGGAAAACATATAATTGTAAGAGCCAGAAAAGGTTTCTAATTCAGATTCTTCAAAATCAGTACTACCAGGCATATCAGTACGACCTAAATATTTGTACTCCGATGCTGTTCCGCTTACTCCATAAGAATTAGAATGAGCGTCTATATAAGCGACACAGTCAGAAGTACTAGATGTACCAACATAATCTATGCCATCGAAAACAAAATATAAAGAAGCCTTTTGATAGGTGAATATTTGTAAGAAGTTTGCATCTTGAACTTGCAATTTATTTTTTGTATTCGAATTTTGACCAGCGGTACGAATCGCTTCGTACATATTGTCAAAGGTAGATGCTTCTGCTGTTTCATCAAAGTATTCTCCCTCGGCGGTGAGAATAACAAAAGGGCTAGCAAGGACGCGAGGAGTCTCCTGTAAAGCAGTGAATACCTCTGGATTTGTCATTGAATAAGTTATAACTTCTTCAGAGGTGACTTCTTCAGATGTACTAGCTATTACGCTGGTAGATGTTGTGTTGCACGAAGTCAATGAGAACAACATCACGCCTAAGCTAATTTTCAGCAATATTTTCTTTTGCACGTTATTCTCCTTTAATCTTCAATGCCGACTCTTGTAAGTAAATCAAGATATTTATCGATTTGTTTAATGACGTTTTGTTCCTGTTTGGATAATTTATCATAGCTGCTCTTGGCAACCATAACGCTGGCTGAACTAGATGTATCTTCATCGGCGATTTGATCTAAGCTACTTTCGCAACTTGAGATGGCATCACTTCTGGAGCTTGCTGAATCTTTTTGTGCATAACTGATGTTATACACATCTTGTCCAGCAGTAGAAATATCATAGGAAATATTCGAACTTCCATCTAAAATGGTTCCAATCTTTGTCGAGTTCATCTCGGAAGAGTTAAGTAAGTCATATGTTCCAGGTTCACAACCGAAATCCTGAGTGTAATCTAAGATAGTTAAGTCATCTTTGACCGTACCTTCACCGTTGGAGATGACGATATTGTTGAAGTATGAACCGCACATGTAATCGGGTAAAACCAAATCTTCTTCTTCGCCATCAGTGGGCATTAAATCTAAACCAACGGAAGCTCTGTGAGTACCACAGGCAGTCATATTGACATACTCATAGCTGCGCTCGAAGTTTGTGACATCACTTCCGACGGCTATTTGAATATCTAAATCATTTCTGATTATTTCGTTTTCTTCATCCCAAATGGTTTCTAATTCGAGAGTTACATCTCCGTCGGGAGTGAATTCTTGATTTTCTTCATCCCAGGTCGAAGTCATGATTACATCGTCATATTCATATTGATAAACTTTTGATTGAGATTGAGATTCGCCATAGAAGTAATACCAGTTACCGTTATCCGTATCCATGAACAAACCCTGTTTAGAGGAATTGTAGGAATCGGTGGTGGATAAGCAAACTTCAGGATAGGCTTTTTGCGTTTCTGAATATGAAGGTCTGATTTTAGATTCAGTTAAATCAAAGGTATATGTTGATTGTTGAATACCAGAGAAGGCAAGAGGGTTGTAGACGACTCTTGAATCTAAGTATGGTTCTAAGTTCCACGCAGGAGTAGTCGTAGCAGAATCATTATCGGTACCGATTATGCTGTAAGGTTGATATGAGGGAGCAAAGTTATCCTTGGTGGAATAGATTGCAGCGTAGTTTTCATTTTTGTATAAATCGGTAAAACCAGTGATGAATCCATAGTGCCCATCGAGTTCCATATCCGAATTGTACCAGAACCATTGATCGGCTGGGGTTGAATCGGAATAATCTGCGACGTGACTAGCCCTTTTGATATAAAGAGGACTTGCGTTTTCATCGGATGCAGCGTAGACATATGAACCGTACTCCCCGTTGTAGAAACAATCAGAGACCGCTTCGTAGAAAGATTTAAAATTCTGATCTTCTTCGTAAGAAGTGAAGATGCCATCTTCATAACCGCCGTAAACAGCGGTGTACAATTCAAGGCGAGTATCATTTAGATTGATGTTGACTTCATTTTCAGAAGTCGTTTCTGCTTGGCTTGTAATTTCTTCAGTACTTGTAGTAGAAGTAGTTCCACAGGAAGCAAGACTTAGACACGTGATTGATGCAGCGACTAATAACATTGATTTTTTCATATTTATATCTCCTTTTATATTATAAATAATATGAATACTTAATAATTGTTTATTTACGACGACACTAATTTATTACTAAAACACCTGAATTTCTAACTATTTTTTGCTCTTTTTTACAATTGCAATTGAAACAACTCCTAAGGCAACAACACAGGCAGAAATGATTGATATCAACAAGATATTGTTTATGTTGTTATCATCACCGCTCGCATCTCCAGTTTCACTCGTGGTCTGGGAAGTAGTTTCACCTGAGCTTGTCTCCTCAGTTGAAGTTTGGTCACTTATATCTCCATTATCGTCGATTGACAAAGTTTTTGTAGGATTGGAATAGGCGATGTTGTTTTCTTCGCTTCCACCCAAACTTGTATTTGAGATGGTGAAGACAGGAGAGTATAGTCCATATTCGTCAGTCGTATCGTAATAGTTTGCGACGCATGTAAGATAAGGGTCAGTTTCCTTGTCACCTTCAAGAATAATTAAACTTGAGGAAAGAGTAACTGCCGTTCCATCGTAAGTAGACCATTCAAGATTCATCGTATCAGTAATTTCACTTGAAGAAGAAACTGTCATCCACTCCGGTCCAGCGTAAGCCTTCACATTGCTTACTAATTCTTCCGCGATGTTTGTCGTACATATCTGCATCGGTCTATACAAGTGTTTCTTATCGCTGAATGTATACCCGTTGCTCGAATAACCTCTAAAACCATATTCGTAACGCTCATCTACCATATCTAGATTATAAGCGTAGTCCATACCCGTGTTGTACTTTTTAAAAAAGTGAACAAGGTCGAGAACTTCGCGCAAACTCTTGTATTGAGAATCTCCCTGCAATCCTAAATTCGCCGTAGGCATATAGGGCATATAATCAGATATTGAAGAATAGAAACCGCGATAGTAAGTAATTCCAATCACGCGATTTTGATAATTGTATTCTTGGACGATAGGATCGACGTATTGAGCGACATCCTTAAACAGGGCATCAGCGGAACCTTCGTCGAATTTAAATTCCAATACGTAAATTAAATCGGTATCTTGCGTTGCGGCGAATAATTCGCTTAAGAGAGGAAATTTTTGACCGACGTTTATATCTTGGTCATTTAATGTATAATCCAGCACATCTTCATAATTCATATTGATGAATCTAGTGGAGGAATTTTCGCAATCGGATGTGTAATAAGGTTGAGAGTTGTGACATACGATAACTTGATTGTCTTTTGTTATCTGTAAATCTATTTCAACATAATCGGTATTTATGGTTGCGGCTTGAGTTACTCCCAACAGGGAATTCTCATTGTAACCAGTCGTGATTCCACGATGAGCGGCAATGTATTGTTGGCGATTTCTTCCTTCTAAACTAAAGTTTGAAAGAATAGTTTTAACCGAGTCGTAATCTTCACTTATAACTCCATAACCTCCCGAAGCGATCGCCCGTGAGATATTCGCATAACTCGAATCAGTTTGAATCCAAGTTGTCTTCAATCTTTTTTGAAAGAAATTGATGTGATCAACTAGGCTTTCTTCGCTTCCGTCGAGAATGAAAATCGTCGATTCAGCTTTGTTTCCTTCATAGAGAATATTTTCTAATGTTTCTTCATCAGTTAAGTCAAATTGAGTAACATCATAGACCAAATTGAAGTCGTCGGTCGAGGTGTTCTCCGCTAAGGTGCGAAGGGTGACTAAATCATCTGTGATGACAAACGAATCTTGAATGTAGCACGTATTTTCAACGTAACTAATGTAGTTGGTAGCAATCGAACTATCCGAAACTCTAATTGCCGGAAGAATATTCCCCTGAAGGTAAGTTAAGTAAGTATTTTCTAAACTGTCGATGATGAGGTTGTCGTTAGAAATGACATTGATATCTTCATCGATAGTTAATTCAACTATCTGAGGAAAACCTGTCTCGGGCAATTCATCTAGTTCATCTTTTGAATTAATTTTAAAAATGTTAGCGGGTTCTAAGGAAATATCATTATTTCCATATCCGCTGACGGAAGAGAGAGTGGTATATTCAGTTCGATTTTCCGAAGCGGTTTTCAATCCGCTTGAAGAAAAACTAGAGACACATAAAACGAGCAAACTGCTAGATACCAAAATTTTATTTAACATGTTACTTTCTCCTAAAAATACAACAAGTCTTGCTATTAAAACAAGACTTGTTGAATATCGACATTAAACTTTTAGATTAATAAATAAAGTCAAAGACTGATTGATCATTTTTATTTGTTGAGGCAGTGACACAATCTGAACCATAGAGGCCAGTTTGGTTTCCGCCGTTGACAGTTCTACCTGCAGTAAATTGAAGGTTTTGATCAGTTCCATCGATGTTGTAAGCCATAGATGTGCTTTGAACAACGTTGGTCCAAGACGAACCATTGGTGATATCAGCAATAGCGTGACCGACCCAATCAGGTGTTAAACTCACACCATAGATTGATCTTTCAGATGAACTGGAACGAGCAAGAGCCGAGCCGTAATCAGCTAAGTAAGATACTGAAGCGACTTTATCCATGCCGTTGAAACCGCTGATTTCATAATTTCTTGTGTAATTAGCAGCTGCGTCATTTGCATCCTCGCCTGTGTAAGAGATTAAAACATTAAGTTCAACTGTTACATCAGGGAAACTCCAACATTTATTGAAGGCATCCCAGCTTGCTTGGCCAATTTCAGTTGTACCGATAGCTCTTGTAGTATCAAATTCTTGAGCGGAAAGACCACCACTTTGAACGATTTTATCTTCAAAGGTGTAGATTCCTCTTGTGGCGCCATCGGCTAAAGCGGAGCAGCTATCCATGGTACCGGCATCAAAGTAAACACCATAGAGATTTTGCATTTGGAATGAAGAACCTAAGTAAATTTGTGCAAAGGTTCCTTGTTCAGCATTGTAAGAAGGAGTAAGAAGTGAATCGCTTAAATCGAAAGATAAATCCATTTCATTCCAGCTATAAGGATCAGGCCATGTGACAAATTCAACGGTTGTAATAGCGGCTGAGTATAGAGAAGATCTCCAACCTGACCAGATGTTTGTACCAGGGTTTCCAGCGGTTGAATAACCAGTGTAACCATCAGAGAACATTGTGCTGTCAAAGTTGGTAGGACGCGCTAAGAATTTTCCAGATGAATCGCCTGTATTTTGATACATTGAAAATTCAGTTTGATTATCGATTCCTAAGACTGTTTGATATGAACCAAACCATCCGGATTTACCATTGGTGATGTTGTCATTTGAATCTACACCATAGTAAGTACCTTCTTTATTAATATAGTTATAAGCATATCCTGCATCTTTAACATAAAGAACGGTTTCTGTGTCATCATCAGCAGTGACATATAATCCATCAACTGCAGCAAAATCACCAGAATAAATAATATCGAGAGCGTTGTAGAAACCCTTTACTTGGGATTGTTCTACGCCGTCAGCATCAAAAATTGTATATGAAGTTCTGACATCGCCGTAAGAAGAGCATTGAACAGTTACCATTTTCTCAATTGAGCCAAGAGTGGCTTTGACAACGGTTGATCCACCTTGAAGACTTGTGATTGTACAAGTGTTGGTGTCTTCGGAAACTGCTAAGGAAACGATTGTTTCATCGAGTGCTGTCCAAATGACGGCTTCGGATGAACCGACGGGAGTGGCGACAACAACTGCTGTTGTTCCAATTTCATCAATTGATACGGCTTCTTTGTCGAGGGACAAAGTTGCGATTTGTGCAAATGTACCAACAACGGCATTTTCGCCTTCAATTAAAGCAAAAGAGTATTTTCCATCTCCATCGGCGGTGAGGGAAACATCGTTAGCTTTAACCTCTTTGATTGAATAGCCATCACTAGGGGTGACAGTTAAAGTGACTATCGTTCCTATTTCACCTGATGTGACATCAGCAATGATCGATCCATTTTCAAGTGCGGAAATCGCAACTGTTCCCGTTTTAATAGCGACTGAGGTTGTTGCTTCTTCAGAAGTAGCTTCAGCGGAAGTGGTCTGCTCAACGCCCTGTGAAGTTTCACCTTCAGAAGTATTTGATGTCGTCGCAGCGACATCGCAAGCACCTAAGCTTGTAGCGATTAAACAAGAAAACAAAACAACGATAGGAAGTTTAAACTTTTTTCTCATATTTTTTCTCCTTTTGAGAGTAAGCAGACCTATAAAATATATGGTATCGCTTACATTTTCCATTATTACATATCGTTTTAAAAAATAAACAAAATCGACGCAAAGACTTAATAGTAAATTATCAAATCTTAACTTTTGCTTATTTTTTAAAATAATAAGGATGAAAGTTTTAAATTTGAAACGCGCGGAATTAAGATGCTGCTTTACTTTGTCGTAATCAAAATGGTGTTGTAAACGTGTCGGCAAGAGGTGGGGGTGTACGAGCCGTAATCGCTGCTTCTGACA
>Ga0172377_10007229_pt1 | contig 11416 bp, 12 predicted proteins | sample Pumphouse3metaG_FD_119749 | JGI IMG/M metagenome (GOLD analysis project Ga0172377, IMG submission 119749) | Leachate microbial communities from a municipal landfill in Southern Ontario, Canada - Pumphouse #3 metaG | ecosystem: Engineered > Solid waste > Landfill > Unclassified | place: Canada... | reverse complement strand
TTATAAATTATAAAGAGGTATCAAATGAAAACAAATAAAAAATTCACATTAATAGAACTTCTCGTCGTTATCGCAATCATTGCTATTTTATCAGCAATGCTATTGCCGGCATTGCAGGGTGCGCGTGCCAAAGCCAATGAAACAACCTGTGTTAATAACTTAAAACAAATAGTGCTGTCCGCAGCCACCATGTACACGATGGATAATGATCAATATTTGCCTCGTTACTCCGCCACCTCTTCATGGGTATCTTATAACAGTACCGATAAAACTTTTGATCTCGAGACCAAAACGACTCAGGGAAGTCTTCTTTCCTATATACAAGATGAGAATGTATATTCTTGTCCTTTAGATGAAAATGAATACATTGGTGATTATTCTTGCAGTTATGCTATCAATATGTACATTTCTGGTAAAAAAGTTATTTTTATTAAAAAAACGTCAACATGTCCGCTTTTCCTTGAAAAAGGATCCGCAACCGCCCTCAATAATGGTGGCTTTAATCCAATAGCCACAACCCCAGATCCAATTCTTCAAAATCATTCTGGTACATCAACGCCTCTTGCTTATATTGATGGTCATGTAAAAACTACAAACAAAGCCCAAACTGAAATTTTAGAAGACTGTCAAGATTATAAGGGTGAGGACGGCGCTGATACACCAAAGGGCGACGATCTCTAAGGATTCATTTTCCGCAAAATTAAATTTTAAGATATAAAAAATCCTTTAGGTTTGTGATGAATCTAAAGGTTTTTTATTTACCAAAAAAAGAACTCTTGTAATTCAAAAAACCAGCTATAAATACAAAGCAAACATAGCCATCACTTATACAAAAAATCTATACTTATTTCGTGAAACAAATGAGACATAAGCTTCTTTTTTAATGCCACGAAAATCCTCTTAACAATAAAATGACATCCTTATTACCTTATGCCTTATTATCCTTCATCCAAAACAAAAAAAACGCCGATTGCTTTAGGACTTGGCGCTAATTTAGCCAATCCGGAAACGACCTTTGCGAGCGCGATTCAAATGCTGTCTGACAACGGCGTTCTCAATATTATCCAGGCCTCTCTTTATAAAACGGCGCCAGTCGATTGCCATCCAGGGACACCTGATTTTACCAACTCCGCCATCATCGGCGAATGGAATGACACCCCGCAATCATTACTGACACTCACCCAATCCATCGAAGTTTTGCTGGGACGCCCAAAAAAACACGATAGCCATTCAAGTCGTGTCATCGATATTGATATTTTACTTTTTGGCACTGAGACCCAAAACACGCAACAACTCATTCTTCCGCATCCGCGGTTGCATCAGCGTTATTTTGCCCTGGCACCACTGGCTGAAATTGCCGGCGACTGGATCGTTCCTGGCTTTTCGTCTACGGTGCGGCAGCTTCTTCAACACCTAAAAACAACATCACTGAAACCTTAAATATTTAGTTTTAACGAAAGAACGATTATGACATCCAAAGAATTACTCCAACTATTCAAAACAGCGGGCAAACGCGCGATCCAAATTGGCAACGAACAAAATGGCATTATTATCGGCCTCGACCAGGAAGGGCGACTTTTCTATACCTACAACGGCCAAGTTGTCAGTCGTGTCGCCATTGCGTCCATTCAAGGGATTTCCGATCGTTCCGGATATAAAAATCCCGGTGGGGACGGTATTTGGCCTGCGCCGGAAGGGACTTGTTTTGGCTATGAATATCCGACCGGTGACTGGGAAGTGCCGATCGGCCTGATCAATGCGCGCTTTATTGTATTAGAGAGGCAAGAGAATCACGCTGTTATTGAAGCCGAGATTCCGCTTATCAATGCGCAGCAGCTTGGTCTGACGACCCTATTCCGACGTGATATTCAGTTAAACACATCCGGAAATAAAATGATTGTCCGCATTGAAGAGTCCATTGAATACACCGGCAAACGCACGCTGACCAGCAAGGAATTTTTATTAGCGCCTTGGAGTCTTTGTCAATTTGACTGGGTAGACGGCGATCTATTTTCATTTCCGGGGAACCACGACACAAAGATTCGCGATTTATATACTGCCAGCAATGCCTATCAGAAATTTTCCAACGGCAGCTACACCTATGCCCCCACCGAAGACAAGCGCTACCAGATAGCTCTCGGCGAAGATATCGAAGCCATTCATTTATTGCTCAAGAGCAAAAATGTAAAAATCACGCGCACGCTTGATACCGCAAATATGCCCGGCGGATTTATTGACATAGCGGATTCGCCTACGGATGAAAAGCCATTATCCGAAGGCATAAAATTTAGTTTTTATAGTGATCCGTCGCATTTTGTTGAAATTGAAGCGGCCGGATACGGCATCGACACCCTAAGGCAAGGTGATATTCTAAAAGCGACTACCACCACAATCTTTGAACAAGCGTAAGATTCTATTATTCTATAAACACCAAAAAGACACCCCGAAATAAAATTCAGGATGTCTTTTTTTTATAAACGAACCTCTAGAATAGGAAATTCATTTTCCCCCTTCCAGTTTCAGATTGCAAAATACCGCGATTGTTTTTTACACCGAGAAACGCACATGAATAACATCGCCGTCCTGCATAATATAGTCTTTACCCTCAATGCGTAACTTACCGGCCTCTTTCGCTTTATTCCAGCCACCGCACGAAACCATATCACCATAAGAGACCGTCTCCATTCGAATAAAGCCCTTGCACATATCCGTGTGGATTTTTCCAGCCGCCTGCGGTGCGGCCGTACCACCCGTAACAGTCCAAGCACGCGACTCCATTTCTCCCGCCGTAAAAAACGTCAGATAATTCAATATTTTATAGCCGGTGCGAATCACCTTGCTTAAGCCCGATTCCTGAATTCCCATATCATCCATGAATTCTTTTGCTTCATCAGGTTCCAGCTGGCCCAATTCATCTTCCAATTTTGCGCAAACCGGGATCACCTCCAGATGATGTTTGCTGGCACATTCCACAAGCTTCTGCGCAAGTTCGTTTGTTGCAAAATTACGATAAGAATCCTCGTCCGTATTTGCACAGACGAAAGCCGGCATCACACTGAAAAGTCCCATTGAGTTAACCATCTCGACCGTTTTAGGGTCGTCTTTATCATATTCGGGTCTCTTATTTTCTTCCAGCTGTTTCATTAAATCCTGTATAAGTTCATACTCAAATTTGCCATCGGCATCATTGCAGCGTGCCAGTTTCCGCGCTTTATCTTTACGCTTTTCCAGGATATCAAGATCTGCCAGCATCAATTCCAAGATAATAACTTCCAAATCATTGACCGGATCAAGCTTGCCATCAACATCGACCACATCGCCATCTTCGAATAAACGCACCACGTGCCCAATTGCATCCACACTGCGGATATGACCCAAAAACTGATTTCCCAGTCCTTCGCCTTTGCTGGCGCCCTTGACCAGACCCGCAATATCAATAAACTTCAACGTAGATGGCACAATTCGGCCGGACTTTTCCAAATCGGAAAGCACCTGCAGACGATCATCGGGCACGGACACAATACCAGTATTCGGTTCAATCGTACAGAATGGAAAGTTCGCGGCCTCTGCCCCGCCCTTACATAGTGCGTTAAACAGGGTCGATTTACCCACATTAGGCAATCCGACAAAACCACAGGAAAAGCTCATTTTTTATGCTCCAATAAATCTAAAATATAATTATTACTAAAATAAACAGTCTAAAAAATAAATGTAATTTTATTAATATAAAGCTTGAAAGCCAAATTAAAAGCATAAATGAAAATTGGAGAAAACTTAGGATCAATCGTTAAAAAAATAATAGCAAACAAACAAATTTTATACCGCTTTTATTTAAAAAACGACAATAAAAAAACAGCGTGATTCTTCTACCTTTTACTTGAATTAAAGCAAAAGAATAGTACTTTATTTTGTGTTATTTTTTTATATAGAACAGTTCTTATTCTTAATTATTGGAGTTCAAGAGAATGGATTTAACCCCCTATTTAAATAATGTCAAGCAGCAATGCCCGCTGATTCACTGCCTAACCAATACCGTCACCATCAATGACTGCGCGAACATACTGCTGGCGTGTGGTGCATCGCCGACCATGGCCGACGAAATCAGCGAAGTAGAAGAAATCACAACTATCGCGGCTGGTCTTTATATTAATATCGGCACCCTGAATAAACTCGCCATTAAAGCAATGCTGACATCCGGCAAAAAAGCCGATGATATGGGCAAACCCATAGTGCTCGATCCCGTTGGCATTGGTGCCTCTCAAATACGAAGAGACACCGTTGCCAAACTCCTGGAAAACATGACCTTTTCCTGCATTCGTGGCAATGTATCCGAAATCAAGAGCCTGGCTTCCGGCAGCAAATCCACGCGTGGCGTTGATGCGGATACCAGTGATTTAGTCTGTGATGCCAATCTCGATGCCTACATTTTATTTGCAAAAAAACTCAGTGAAAAAACATGCTCTATCATTGCCATTTCCGGTGCCATTGACATTGTTGCAGACAAAGACCGCGCCTGCCTGATTCGCAACGGTCATGCCATGATGTCGCAAATAACCGGCACGGGCTGCATGCTTACCGCGATGCTAGGAGCCTACTGTGCAGCAAATCCCAACAACCTCTGGGAAGCCACGATTGCCGGCATTGTAGCCATGGGACTCGCGGGTGAGCTCGCCTACAAAAAAGTAGAAAAGAACCATGCCGGAACGGGCAGTTTCCGTGTCTGGTTAATGGATGAAATCAGCACTATGACCGCAGAAAAATTACAACAGGGAGCGAAAATTGAAATTCGATAAAAAACATCTAACTCTTTACGCAATAACCGACAGCCAGTGGCTGAATGGCCGCAGCCTCGAACACGACGTGGAACTTGCAATCAAAAATGGCGCAACCATGATTCAGGTACGCGAAAAGAAACTCAATCCGCAAGACTTTATGAAGCTTGCAGCCAACATAAAAAAAATTACAGCGCGCTATCATATACCAATGCTCATTAATGACGACGTTGATGTAGCGATAGCCTGCGATGCCGATGGCGTTCATGTCGGTCAGCATGACATGGAGGCCGGTCTAACGCGCAAGAAGCTTGGCCCGAACAAAATCATTGGCGTATCAGCAGACACCGTAGAACGGGCACTGAATGCCGAAAAAATGGGGGCAGACTATATTGGCGTTGGTGCAGTTTTCAGTACCTCCACCAAGCTGGATGCAAGTGCAGTCACGCGCAAAGAGTTAAAAGCGATTTGCAAGGCGGTATCCATTCCAGTTGTTGCCATTGGGGGTATTACTGCCGAAAACATTATTGAATTAAGCGGTACGGGCATTGCAGGAATATCGGTTATTTCCGCGATCTTTGCGCAGCCCGACATTGCCCAAGCCACACGTCAGCTAGCAGCAAATACAAAAAGGATGCTCGCCAATGATGCTTAAAAAATTTTCCGGCGCAATTTTTGACATGGACGGCACGCTACTTGATTCGATGTGGTTATGGCGTCATTCCGGAAGTCTGCTATTTAAACAATTAGGTCTAACACCGCCAGCAGATATTCAAGAGATTCTCGCACCGATGGATCTTCCAGAAATGACAAAATTCATTCGAGATACCTATGACAGCAGCCTCACCCACGAAAAAATTATACACGAATTAGATCAGTTGCTTTTTACCGAATACAGTGAGCATCTTTCTTTGAAGCCGGGTGTTTTAGAAAAACTTCAAGAGTTTCATCATCGTGGCATCAAAATGTGCATTGCCACCGCGACCGATTTAGTCCACGTGAACGTCGCACTACATCGACTGAAAATAGATCACTACTTTCAATTTATAATTACAAGCACAGAGATTGGCAACAGCAAGCGCGAGCCGCATATTTTTCGTGAGGCATTGCGTCGTCTTGGCACTCCGAAAGACGAGACCGTTATTTTTGAGGACGCCCGTTATGCGCTTAAGACCGCAAAGGCCGATCATTTTCTTGTAGCGGCGGTTTATGACAAGTACGCCGCTCTTACACCGGAAGAGATTCATGAGTATTCGGACTGGTATTTACAAACATTAACTGATTGGAAGGAATAACGATAAAATGCAAACTGTTCTTACAATAGCTGGCTCAGACTGCAGTGGCGGCGCGGGTATTCAGGCCGATATAAAAACGATTACCGCGCATAAACTTTACGCGATGAGTGCGATAACCGCACTCACCGCACAAAATACCACCGGCGTCTACGGGATTCAAGAGGCCACGCCGGAATTTGTAGGGCTGCAAATAGACTGCATTTTTAAAGATATTCGCCCGGATGCAGTTAAAATCGGGATGGTCTCCAGCATACCGATTATCAAAATCATTGCTCAAAAATTACAAGAATATCATGCCACTAATATTGTAGCAGACCCCGTGATGGTTTCTACCAGCGGGAGCAAGCTTATGGAAGATAACGCCGTCGCTACTCTTCGCACTCAACTGCTTCCCCTCGCCGATATTATTACACCCAATATTCCGGAAGCAGAAATTTTAGCGAACTGCAAAATTGAGAGTAAAGAGGATATGATAAATGCGGCAAAAACAATTGCGAAATATATTCACGGCGGAATTTTAATCAAAGGCGGTCATTTTGGTGGCGATGCGGATGATTTACTCTGGGACAATAATCAAGCTTTCTGGTTTCACCAGAAAAAAATAAACAATCCGAACACCCATGGCACAGGCTGTACACTGTCCTCTGCCATTGCCAGCAATTTAGCAATGGGATATGATAAAAAAGACAGCATTGCCAATGCAAAAAAATACATCACTGGGGCACTGCAAGCTCAACTTAATTTAGGACACGGAAGTGGACCACTCAATCACTGCTTTGCCCTTTAAAAATAAAACAAATAATATGGTTAACCAACAAGTAAATATTTTACTATTTTTAAGCAAGAAAAATTAGCAAAACCAAGAAAATAAGTTCTACCCCTGATATAATGAACCAATTAACTTTTACCAGTTACAATAAAAGCTATATTATAAATTGTACAATGAGAAAGTTTTAGGATACAATTCTTATTTATTCTTAGCTTAACAGCAAGAATAATATTATTTTTCAGTTTTGAATTTTATTTCAATAAAAAATAATTCTATTTACCCATTAAGAGACGCTTTCATATGGAACAAGTTTGCAACAAAAAAGAATGCACCGGCTGTGGTCTTTGTGCAAATCTTTGCGATTTTATTCAAATGCGTGAAGACACCACTGGTTTTTTTCGGCCTGTCATAGATCAACGCAAATGCATCGATTGCGGGAAATGCGTCAAAAATTGTCCTGCAGTGCATCCATATAATCAATTTCATCCGCGACCACTAGATGTTTTAGCCGCGTGGAATAAAAACGAAGAAGTCCTACACGAGAGTTCATCAGGGGGAGCCTTTTCAGCCTTTGCGGAAGCCCTTTTAGAGACAGGCGGCGTTGTATTTGGTGCCGCTTTTGATTCAAAATTTCATCTTCGGCACATCGCCGTTACGCAAAAAGAAGGGCTTGCAGCACTCCGAAAATCAAAATATGTACAAAGTGAAATCGGTTTAAGTTATCGACAAGCAAAAGATTTTTTAGAAAGCGGAAAAGAGGTTCTCTTTACTGGAACGCCTTGCCAAATTGTAGCGCTGAACCGTTTTCTTAAAAAGAAATATGAAAATTTATATACTGCGGATGTCATTTGTTATGGTGTACCTTCTTCGGGGCATTTAAAACGCTATATTGCCTGGCTATCCGCAAAATTGAACAAAGAAATAACGGCCTTTCAGATGCGCAATAAGGAAAAAGGCTGGGGACAGCATCCCTTAATCATTTTCAAAGATGGGAGTAAAAAATTCCTTCGCGGAATCGATAACGCATTTATCTATTCTTACTACAATGCTTTATCCATTCAGACTGCATGCAATGAATGTCCCTATATGACATGCAAACGTTCCAGCGATATTACAATAGGGGATTTCTGGAAGCTGGGAGAAAAAGAGCCCTTTCCTTATAAGACGAGTCAGGGGATCTCCCTTCTGCTAGTCAATTCTCCCCAAGGGCAAAAGCTCCTTAAACGATCTGAAAATAATTTAAAATGGATCCCCCGCACATTAGAAGAAGCTCTCATCGGTCAGTCGCGTTTAAGAAATGTAAAACGAGAACCATGGAAAACAAAAAAACAAGAAATCATTCAGCAAGAATATTGCCGAGAAAAAGATTACACCGTTCTTGCAAAAAAATATTTTTATAAGAAGAAACTTGCCAAAATTCTGAGCACCATTCTTCCACAAAGCATTCTTTATAGATATCATGATTATATCAACCGACTGCAAACAAAGATAAAAATAATATTTCAAAAAAAAAGCAACTAGTGTAAAAATATTTTTTACCCCCTTTTCAAAAAAAGGACTAAAAATGAGATTTTTATTAGAACGCAATTTTCTACCGACACAGCGCCTTGAATGTCATGAAGCTAAAATTCCAGCGATGCCCTTTTCCCTTGATCCAAATTTTATTAAGCGCTATCTTACAATCGCAAAATTAGCATCCGAACATCTTAAAGAAATTCTTACCTTTGCCCATAGCATTCTTCAAACTCCCCTGTACAAAACAATCCTATGGCATTTACATAGATGGTATATTGGAAACATTGACGTTGAAGGAAATGGCCAAAACATATTGATATTTTTGCGCATGACACCGGCAAAATATCTCTTCTTATTGCCATGAGCCTCATTCCACTTATAGAGGAGCGTTCCAACGCGAGCGTTTTCCGAAACGCTATGCGCTTAATGCAATAGATCGGATTGGTTCCAGCATTATTATACGCGAGCAGGCCTTCCCTGGCGACCTCCTTACGAACCATTCAATGCTGTGCCGCAGAAATTTCTCGACATGTACCCCCTCTGAGACAATGGAACTTCGTCCAAACGTTCCTGCTAGCATTACCAAAGACGCACAAAAATTAGCACAAGGTTACTACGGTCTTATCACTCTTCTTGATCAGCAGTTCGGACGCATTCAAGAAACACTGAAAGAACTCGGCGTTGCCGAAGATACCATTATTGTTTATACTTCAGATCATGGTGATATGCTGCCAGTCATCACCTGTTCAATAAGCAGGTGCCCTATGAAGAATCCATTGCCATGCCGCTCATCGTTACTTGGCCGGAACATATAAAACCTGGCATCAACAATAAACTTATTAGCTTGACAGACCTGCCTGTAACATTCAGTTTCTATCTTGACACGGTCTTCCCCTACACAGATGGAGAAGACCTCTCAGACCTTCTTCGATCTCCGGAAGCAAACGGGCCGACTCTTTTCTTATTTTCAGTCTTATTCCTTGTCATCAAGCAGAGGACTGCGGTGCCGATGAATGGTGCGGCTTACTACACATTCGTTCGTAACGGCAAGCGAAAACAAACAATTTTTTTTGATAATGACGCGGAGCCTTACCAACTTAACAATCTTGCAGACAATCCGAAACACAGTCATCTACAAGCAAAATTAAATGCAAAATTAGATCAAAAATTGAAGGACTGCGGATACCATTTTCGCCCATGGCGACAAATGGTTCAGGAAGATCACTTTCTCAAAACATGGAATAAAAGCCAGACCTTTTTTCATCGAAAACCGCTCATTTCATCATCGGAGGAAGGCTAAAAGCAGAAGTTTTAAGCCTGTTTTAAAAGAAAAAATCTCCGTTCAAAACAAGAATTTGAACGGAGATTTTTTTATCGTCTAATAATTTAAAGATTATAGAGTTGCAAGACCAGCCTCTATTGTCTTTATAACTTTCTTAAACTCGACATCATTCATCGCTTTTGCTTTTTCGGATGTACCATTGGTAAACTGAGCGCGTGCTTCATCATCACCGACCGTGACACAAATGGAGCAATCGCATTCCTGACGTGAAGAGAACGCCGCATCCAAATCAATTTTATCGCAGTATTTATTTACTTTAATATACTCAGAAATCATACCGAGCAATTTTTCGCCGGGGCAGTCTTCCTGCTGTGCGCAAATTGTCAGCGTAATTGGCAGTCGTTTTTCATCCGTACCGCGAATAATCGGCAGTTTTGCATCGAATATTTGACTGCGATTTGCATATTTTGTATGCAGCAAGTGATGCGCCACTGGATTACCAGGCTCTCCACCGAGGCTTTCCTTGTACATTTTCTCCAAGACATAATTGTCCTGAGACTTCTGGATTTGCGCTGCTTTGTCTGCATTATACAGCCCCTGCTGACGCTCGACGCGCTTCTTATTTGTTACACCTACTGGCTGACCGCCACCGGAGATACAACCACCAGGACATGCCATAACTTCAACGAACTGATATTTCGATTTTCCATTGCGAATATCTTCACAGATTTCACGCGCTGTTGCCAAGCCATAAACTGCCGCAACATTCAGGGTAATACCAGCCACTTCAAGCGTTGCTTCCTTTACTTTATCCATTCCTCGAACGGCTTTAAAATCAACCTTTTCAAGGGGTTTTCCTTCCAGTTTTTCAACTGCAAAACGAAGAGCCGCTTCCATCACACCGCCGCTGGCACCAAAAATAACACCACCGCCAGTAGAAAAGCCCATTGGCATATCAAAAGCTTCCGGATCCAACTCATCAAGTTGAATACCCATTGACATAATCATGCGGGCAAGTTCACTTGTTGTAATAACAACATCCACATCCGGCTTTCCATCGGTGCTCAATTTCGGCAATTGTGCTTCATACTTCTTTGCCGTACAAGGCATAATAGAAACAACATACATATCTTCGCGCTTACAGCCAAGCTGCTTCGGAAGAATATTTTTTGCAACAGAACCAAACATCGCCTGCGGAGAACGGCAACTAGATAGATTCGACAATAATTCAGGGAAATAAATTTCGCAGAATTTCACCCAACCCGGGCAGCAGCTTGTGAACATCGGCAATGCGCCGCCATTCTGAATACGCTTAATTAACTCAGTGCCCTCTTCCATGATCGTCATATCTGCACTGAAACAAGTATCATACACATGATGAAAGCCCATTATTTTCAAAGCTGAGACGATCTTTCCGGCTACATTCACGCCAGGCTTGAAACCAAAATACTCTCCAAGAGCGACACGAACAGAAGGCGCAATCTGCACAACAACCGTTTTGCTTTTATCATATAACGCTTTCCAAACTTTATCCGCTTCCTGTTTTGGAACAATAGCGCCAGTTGGGCAAACAGCAGCGCATTGACCGCAGTTTACGCACTCCACTTTACCTAAATCCGAATTCATAGCAGGTGCGACGCGGACTTTTGAACCACGATTGATAAAATCAATTGCACCAATACCCTGGATTTCTCTACAAACGCGCACACAGTCACCACAAAGCACGCATTTATTCGGATCCCGCGTCAGCGCTGGTGAAGAATTATCGATTTCGACAAACTGA
>Ga0172377_10007228_pt1 | contig 11417 bp, 7 predicted proteins | sample Pumphouse3metaG_FD_119749 | JGI IMG/M metagenome (GOLD analysis project Ga0172377, IMG submission 119749) | Leachate microbial communities from a municipal landfill in Southern Ontario, Canada - Pumphouse #3 metaG | ecosystem: Engineered > Solid waste > Landfill > Unclassified | place: Canada... | reverse complement strand
TATCATATTTTTGAGTGATTTAATGATAATATTATCTATTTATTTATTTTTATCGTTAAATATGATAATATTATCGATATTTATTTAAGTATGTGATATAAAACTGATAATATTGTGTTGTTGTCGATAATGCGATGGTTTTTTTCTGGTTTTTGTTTGCGGTTTTTTTTATGTTGGTTCGTAAAATTTACGCTTTGTTTTTTTTGTATTTTTTATTTTTTGCTTTTTTGGGGGGTGAGCCGGGCTGTCGAAGGTCGGGGATTTGTGGAAAGCAGTTTTTTTGTTCTTTAAAATAATAAAATAATGTACAACGTGGGGTTGCGCTTTTTTATAAAATTTGAGTATAATGAAAGAACACGGAACTAATTGAATGGTTTTATTCAGTATAAGAGTATAACAACAAGGGGGTTGCCAATATGAGGCACCAATCAGTAGTAGCACGTAAAACAGTATTAGACCGGTTCGTTTTTCTTTCGTTAGCCGTTTTGTTTTTTGTATCGGCTTCAGCGGCTTTTGCCGCCCCCAACACGTTAAGAGAAACCAAAACTTATAAGCAGCCTAAGCAGATTAATGCCAAAAACCCAAAGGCTCTTTATAAGCAAATTATGTTGCGTATTGATGAAATTGAACAACGCGCGCCCCAGTGCCAAAGTGAGATATTTGGCTTGCGCGATGATATAAATCAGTTTTATTCTTTTGTTGTTGCCGATTTGACCGATCCCGTCGATAAAACCGGCAAACCTATAGTCGCAGACCTTCAAAAGGGTAACGACATGTATGAAAATTGCGAGGGCTTAGATGATGAATCCTTAAAAAGAGCTTTGTTGAAGTTGGTAAACAACCATATTTCCGTTGGTTATCAGAGAGCTCAAGACCTCGTGTTCGGTGATTTAGACAACAGAGACGGCTGGGTTGAATGCGTTTATACCGGCAGAAAACTTAAAACAGCCGGAGAACCTTCTGCGACTAATATGAATATTGAACATACCTGGCCTCAGTCTAAGGGCGCTAAAGGTATCGCGAAATGTGATCTTCACCATCTTTTCCCGGCAGATTCGAAAGCTAACGGCATCAGAGGCAATAACCCCTTCGGATTTGTATTAAGACCTTCCTGGGAAGAAGGCGGAAGCAAGACTGACCGCGATGTGTTTGAAGTTCGTAAAGAGCAGCGCGGCAATACCGCTCGCGGTATGTTCTACTTCGCTATTCGCTATAATATGCACATAGACGATGCCGAAGAAGCAACTTTGAGAAAATGGCACAAAGAAGATCCTGTTGATCAGAATGAAAAGAAACGCAACGACAGAGTTCAGAATTTCCAGAATAACAGAAACCCGTTTGTTGACAGACCTGATTTTGTTGATATGATCAGCGATTTTTAATTGATATTGATTAGACACCTCATATTTACGGCAGTGCAGGCTTAGGCCTGCGCTGTCTTTTCTATTAATATGAATTAGTATGGAATGACATTTTATGTTATACTGTCCAAAATTTTAAACGGCGGTATGTATGAAAAACACTATATTAGAAAGATTTCTTAAATACACGGCTATAAATACTCGTTCAGACGATGAATCAACACAAACACCCTCGACACTCGGACAGTTTGATTTAGCACGCGTTGTTGAATCTGAGCTTAAAGCTATGGGGCTATGCGATGTTGTGTTAGACGAAAAGTGTTATTTGACGGCAATGTTGCCTACTAACAGCGACAAAAACAGGCCGGCAATAGGTTTTATCGCCCATCTTGATACTTCTCCCGATTCTTCGGGTGAAAATGTTAAACCTCAAGTTATAAGAGGCTACCAAGGCGAAGTTATAAAGCTCGGAAACACTTCTTATATACTTGATCCCGAGGAATACACCTGTCTAAAAAGCTGTATCGGCCAAGACATCATTACCACAGACGGAACCACCCTATTGGGTGCCGATAATAAGGCGGGCGTCTGCGAAATAATTTGCGCGATTGAATATTTGTTGGCGCACCCCGAAATAGAACACGGAGATGTATTTGTAGGTTTCACGCCTGATGAAGAAATCGGACGCGGCGCGGACTTTTTCCCCTTAGACCGTTTTAAAGCTTCTTGGGCCTACACAATAGACGGCGGCCCTCTCGGTGAGCTTGAATACGAAAACTTCAATGCGGCGCAGGCGGTTATTGAGTTTGAGGGGGTCAATATACATCCGGGCAGCGCAAAAGGCTTTATGGTGAACAGCCAAACATTGGCCGCTGAATTTCACGCGACCATGCCGGCAGCAGAAACCCCCGAAAATACTGACGGTTACGAGGGCTTTTTCCATTTAATCGACATGAGCGGAAGCGTAGAAAAGAGTAAATTGGTTTACTTGATTCGCGATTTTGACAAAGAAAATTTCGAGGCCAGAAAAACTTTTTTGGCCAAAAAGACGGCAGAGCTTAATGAGCGCTTTGAAAAGCCTCGCGCAACCCTTTCGATTAAGGATTCTTATAAAAATATGCGCGAAAAGGTTGAAGAACACCCGCATGTTATTGAAATCGCAAAAAATGCAATGGAACAGGCGGGGGTAACGCCCCATATAGTGCCTATAAGAGGTGGAACTGACGGAGCGCGACTATCTTACATGGGGTTGCCCTGCCCCAATATTTTTACGGGCGGATACAATTTTCACGGAAGGCATGAGTTCATATCTCTTGATTCGATGGTGAAGGCGGTCGAGACAATAGTTAAGATAGCAGAAAATATTTAGCAGATGTTTCCCAAAGAAACAAAAATTTATGTTGAAGGCGATTCGGTTGATGTGAGTAACTTAGCCGAAGGCTCAGCGGTTGCATCGGGCTCCGGCTGGGGACAAATCTCTGAGGGACTTGTTGAAAGGGTTGAATCTCAAGAAGATAAAGCCTGTGTTTTGTTCAAAATAACCACGACCGGGGGGCATACCATATCGTGCACCCCCGATCATTGTTTTTATGCGCGAATTGACCCTTCGGTCAAGTGTTATTCTGTGTATTTGCAGGAGCGTTCTTCGTTGGGTTTCAGGCTTGGTGTCAGTTTTGACCTAATCGGAGAGCTGACTCTGCCGTCATCGCACAGTGCCAAATTTGACAAAAAGGCTTTGGGCGAGGTAACTGACAGGATTTGGATAATAGAAAACACCGGAAGCCTTGCCGAGGCGAATTTTATTCAAAAGTTTTCTGTTTATCGGTATGGGATACCCGACATCCCTTTTCAGGCAAAAAAGACAGATTTAATCGATATAGGCAACGATTTTACAAAAATGATTTTTGAGAACATTGATACTCCTTCAAAGGCTAAGGCATTGTTGGATGATTCGTTCATGTTTTTGGACTCTCCTCATGTCACGATGCGTTTTTCTGATTCAAATGCGCCTGTAAGCAGTTCAATTCAGTTTACTATTTTTGGCGGGCCCGAGAGGCCTGATGGTCGGGGTTTTTCAAATCTTATTCAGATTAGCGGGGCGAAGGATCAAAATCTTAAGGGTGAGGGTGAGAAGACTGTAAGAAGGCGCAAGAGCATTCATGGCAATTGGCAATTAGAGATAACCAGAGACGATTTAGACGAAGCGGAGCTTTTTGTTAAGACTTTATCGCATTTAGACAACCTTGAAGTTATCAAGAAGATTCAGATTTCAAAAAATCATTCGTATTATGTGCTTCCTGTTTCTCATGTAAAGCGCGGCATGTCTGTTCCTATAGTTAACAATAAGGGAAAAATCGAAGAAGATTCTGTGTGCGGTATAGAGATTGAGGATTATGAAGGCCCGCTTTATTTGCCGCGTATATCAGATTATCGAAATTTGATTGCGAACGGTTTTTTTGTTGGAGCATAGTTAAAGATTGAGAGTAAAATGGATAAAATAGACACAATTATAAATCAGTTAAACGACCGGCAGCGCGAAGCGGTTAAGCAAACTCAGGGCCCTTTGTTGGTTGTTGCGGGTGCCGGTTCGGGTAAAACTAAGATGCTCACGGTTCGCATAGCGTATTTAATCGAGCGTTGCGGTGTTGATGCGAGTGAAATTTTGGCTGTGACTTTCACGAATAAAGCGGCGCGTGAGATGCGCGAGCGTGTTCGTTCGATGGTTTCTGAGGGGGATAAGGTCAGTTTAACTACTTTCCACTCTTTTTGTTGCGGGCTTTTGCGCAGATGGCAGCAGTATGCCGGTTTTTCGACGGCCTTTACCATCTATGACGACTCTGACAGCGAAAAGCTGATGAAGAATGTTTTAAAAGAGTTAAAGATTAACACCAAAGCTCTTACTCCAAAAACTGTGTTAGAGTGTATTTCTTCTGCGAAGAACGAACTTATAGAGCCGTATGATTATTGCGCTTCTGTGGGCAATTCGCCCGCGTCGGCCAATATTCAAAAGATTTACGAAGCCTATCAAAACGCTCTTATGGCCAACCAGGCCGTTGATTTTGATGATTTAATATTTAAGACGTATTTGATGCTAAAAAATCATCCTGAGCTCCTAGAATCGCTTCAGCGTCGTTATAAATATTTTTTGGTCGATGAGTATCAGGATACTAACCACGCCCAGTATAGGCTTATATCTATGATTTCTTCCGCGTCGGGCAATCTTTGTGTTGTGGGCGACGAAGACCAGTCTATTTACAGTTGGCGCGGCGCCACCATCAGAAATATTCAGGATTTTGCCTCTGATTTTCCGGGCGCGCGCGTTGTAAAGCTAGAGCAGAATTATCGTTCGACGCAAATTATTTTAGACGCGGCCGGCGCGGTTATCGCGAAGAATGCGAGTGCTCACCCCAAAAAGCTTTGGACAGAGAAGGCGGGCGGTGACAAGCTGGTGTTTTATCGAGCAGCCGATGACCGTGAAGAAGCTTCTTGGATCGTCAGAAAAATAGATTCGTTGCGTGCCGAAGGTTATGGCTACAGCGATTTCGCGGTTTTGTTTCGCATGAACAGCTTGAGCCGGCCGATAGAACAGGCTTTGCAACGTTCGGGCGTGCCCTACGACATTACCGGTGGCACCAAGTTTTTTGATCGCCGCGAAGTTAAAGATATTTTGGCTTATCTGCGTTTTATCGATAACCCGCGCGACGGTATTTCGTTGGAACGCATTATAAACACGCCAAAGCGCGGTATTGGCGCCGGCGCGATTGAAAAACTGTATGCCATGGGTGAAGAGTCTCTATGGGAAGCCGTTTGCGTTGAGGCCAACAAGTCTCAAACTTCAAAGGTCGGCAAATTTTTTATTCAGATGATTTCTTTTATGGAGTCTGCTGCGGAGCTGCCTGTTTCGGTTTTGTGCCGCAAGATTATTGATGAAATCGAATACATGGATTACCTTAAAAACGACGACCCCGAGACGGCAGAAGACCGCAAAAACAACGTAGAGGCTTTGGTTTCAGACATCAGGTATCAAGAAGAAGACAATTCTGATCTAAAACTTCATAATTATCTCGAAAACATTGCTTTGCACGCGGCTGCCGATGATATCGACGAGTCTGCCGAAAAAGTTCATTTAATGACCTTGCACAACGCAAAGGGGCTCGAGTTCCCGGTTGTTTTTATGGTTGCCATGGAAGAAGGCGTGTTCCCGCACCATTCGTCGAAAGATTCGCCCGATCAGCTTGAAGAAGAGCGCCGCCTCGCCTATGTCGGCATGACGCGTGCTTGCAAAAAGCTTCTTATGAGCGCATCAGGCAGGCGCATGATTTTCGGAGGCTGGAACGCGAATCTCGTTTCCCGTTTCATTGCCGAAGTGCCGGTCAATTTGTTTGAGGGAAGGGGCGTATTGACGCCTGCTTCAGCCTTAGCAAGCCGCTACGGCTCTGCTGCGCCTTCGTCGGCTACTTCCCAAACATCTGCAATTCCGGGGGCGGTTAAAAGCAAGGTGGTGGGGTCGCCTTTTGCGGGAATGAGCGGTGCAAAATGGAGCAAAGAAAAAAATACTGATAGACAAAGCAACGGTGAAAGCGGTAATATGTTAAATCTGAAACCCGGAGTAAAAGTTGCACATCATGTTTTCGGTTATGGTATAATCGAAGAAGTTAACGGGACGACGCTGTCTGATTTTAGGATTAAAATAAATTTCGACGATGCGGGGTCTAAAACATTACTCTTGCAGTATACTTCGCTTCGGGTTATAAATGAGCAGTGAGAATTATTATAGGAGGCTTAGGATGTCTTTTTTGAGATTTGCCTGGAAACTATTTGTGATGGCCGGAGTTTTTGGAGTTGGCTACGTTATTGGTCGTGAACACAGTTTTGAAGAAGAAGAACAGTGGAATCGCGATGAGAAAAACAGTGGTTCCGAATGCAAAAAGGAAACCGAAGGCGCAAGTGAAGTTGATTTTGAGTTTGAAGACGAAGAAGCTGTTTCTGTTTCGTTGGTAGGAAGCTTCAATGATTGGAGCAAGTCTGCTAATCCCATGAAAAAAGAAGACGGCATTTGGAAATGCACATTAAATCTGCTTCCCGGAAAATATGAATATCAGTTTGTGGTAAATGACACCGATTGGAAAGCTGACCCTAAGACTGATACTGTAAAAAATAAATACGAAGGTGTAAATTCCGTTATTGAAATCAAATAATAGCGAAATACGATCTTTTTTCTGAAATGGCTAAAAAAATATATGTAGAAGAAATCTGCGACCGTGAGACGCTTAAGTCTTTTATCGACCGTTTTCGTCGTCTTACCGGTTTGACAGTGACTCCCTTCAATGAACGGGGCGAGCTTTTGGTCGGTGACATCGAAAAGGTGCTTCCCGGCATGAAAGATGCTTCAGAATTTGTTCATTACCCTTCATCTGATCTCATTGAACGCCCCGACGGCTCAGTCGTAAGGTTGATCAAGTTAGAATACCGAGCTTGCTTCTTTTGTGCGGTTCTTATCGGCCCTTTTATAATTGATGAATCGAAATACACGGGAAGCGAAAAATACCCGGTATTAGATGACGAAAAAATCGGCGGTGCAGTTGATTCCGTTAACAGTTTTTTCATGCAAATGGTCGATTTAGCCTATGAAAAAGAAGAGTTAGCGCGACGACAAAAGATTTTGTCGGTTCTTGAAGAAGCATCGACTAAAATGAACTCAGGCATAGAGTTTCAGCATATTCTCGAATCTATGATGGATATTGCCATCGAGATTACGGGTGCCACATGCGGGTCGCTTCTTTTGCGCAAAGAGGGTAAAAACTATCTTGAAGTTGCGTTTGCGCGCGGCAAATACCCCCAAGAGGTAAAGAAAATTCGTGTTCCTTTCGGGCACGGTATTACGGGTTGGGTTGCAGCTAACAAGGTTTCATTAAATGTGCCTAACGTTTTGTTAGAGCCTCTGTTTATCGAGACTCCCGAGTCTATTTATTCAGAGTTGGCTGTTCCTTTGTTTGTTTCAGATGATCTTATCGGTGTAGTGGTTGTTGATTCATCAGAGATAAACGCTTTTTCAAAAGACGATGTGGTTTATTTGAATACTTTGTCTTCAATGGTCACAAAGGTTCTTGAGAATGCTCGTCTTCTTTCGGAATCGAATCAAAAGGTCAGGGAGCTTTCTAGGGTATTTTCAATTTCAGAAACTCTTTCAGTTCGAACTCTCGACTGCGACGGATATAAGACAATTTTAAGAGAAGTGTGCGAAGCAACCGGCACTGACGCGTCTGCTTTAATGCTCTTTTCGAGCGATATAGAGCAACTTTACATGCATACTTCGTTTGGGTTGCCCGAAGAATTGGACAATCTGATAGTTTCAACCGGAAAAGGCTATCATGGTTGGGTTTCGGCTCATCGCAAGCCTTTGATTATCAATGATGTTCAAAGAGACAACACTATTAGTTATGCGAATTTCTTAGACCAGTTTGCAAGAGCCTTGCTGATTGTGCCGTTAATTACTGTTGACGATCGCTTGGTAGGCACCCTTTCTGTTTTTCAGGTTGATGAAATTGACAAAATGGATGCGGCTCGTCAAGAGCTTTTGAACACTATCGGCCGTCTTATTACTTCACACGTTGAAAATGAGCGTCTCTTTAATGATTCGCGGCGCAAATTGGATTATCTTTCAACTCTTTACAAAGTTGGGTCTTCAGTTTCGCGAACTCTCAACATAAACCGATTGTTTGACACTATATTGCAGCAGGTTCAAGAAGTTGTAAACGTTGAAAACTGCTCTTTTATGGGTTTTGACAAAATAACAAAAACCCTTTCGTTAGACGCGGCAATAGGCTTGCCAAGCGACATGGTCGGGCAGGTTCAGGTTAAGCTCGGCGAAGGCGTAGCCGGCTGGGTTGCAAAAAATTGTCAGCCTGTTCTTCTTAAAGATGTGTCGAAAGATTCGAGATTTGCAAACCACCACGCGCGAATGGACTACAAAACAAGATCGGTGCTTTCGGTGCCGATAATGCATGACCGTGAGCTTTTAGGCGTTTTAAATGTTAATAACAAGCGTAGCGGCGAAGCGTTTTTTGAAGACGATTTAAATCTGTTGCTCGGAATATCCGGTCAGATTTCTCAGGCCATCGCAAATGCGCGTTTGCACGAAAGAACCGACACGCAGGTCGCTGAGTTGAGTCTTATTCAAGAGTTGGGTAAGGCAATAAACTCATCATTAGACCTTGATTCTGTTTTGAATTACTTTATCGATATGACAAGTCGTATCACCGATTCGGATCACGCCACTTTAATGCTCTACGACGATGTTGCAAACGAACTTTATGTTGAGGTCTATCGTGGTTTCGATGACTCGGGCGTTATGGATGTTCGTTTGAAAATAGGCGACGGTGTTGCCGGAAAAGTTGCGGAAACCAGACGTTCGGTTAAAATAGACAACACCGGGGCTTGCGATGATTATAAGAAGTTGCCCACTTTAAAACGTGAAGAAAACTTGACCTTGATGACTGCTCCGCTTATAAACAAAGATAATTTAGTCGGCGTCATTAATTGCGAAAGAACTTTAACAAAACGCGGTCCTTTTACTTTCGAAAACTTAGATTTGCTTGAAACTTTAGCTTCTCAGGCTTCTATTGCAATCGAAAATGCAAGGTTGTATCACAACTTGTTAAATGTTTATTTAGAAACGATTCGATCGTTGGCTGCGGCAATCGATGCCAAAGACAGCTATACTCACGGACATTCAAGGCGTGTTACCGACCTTAGTGTTGGGCTGGCTCTTGAAATGAATCTTCCTAAAACCGATGTAGATACCATAAGACACGCTTCTTTGTTGCATGACGTGGGCAAAATAGGTATCTCTGAGCAAATTTTGTTAAAGCCGGGTCGGCTTAACGACGAAGAGTTCGAAACCATTAAGGCTCACCCTTACATTGGGGCCGGTATTCTAAATTCTATCGAATTTTTGAAAAATGTTTGCGAAATTATCAAACATCATCACGAAAGGTTCGACGGAAGAGGTTATCCCGACGGTCTTCAGGGTGATGAAATACCCTTAGGGGCAAGAATTATTACGGTTGCCGATTCTTTCGACGCCATTACTTCAAGAAGACCTTACAGAAAACCTTTAACCTTTGATGAAGCAACTTCAGAGATTGTAAGGTGTTCAGGCTCTCAGCTTGACCCGCAGGTGGTCGATGCGTTCGTAAGATTAAAAGATTCCAAACATTGTCCGCCGTGGTTTAGCGGCGACTATCTTGACCAATCTTTGGCGGATAAGTTTCCGTTGCAATTATGAAAAAAATTACACTGACTTTTGTTTTGTTAATGATGGCCGCTTTCCTTTCAAGCGGCTGTTTTAGCGAGCATGAGTATGTTGCAGATTACCAAATACCCGACACCTTCATTTATTCAATCACGGGCACGACAAACGGAATCGGTGACAGAAACATTACTTTTACCAACAATTTGCGCAAAGCTGTTACGGATTCGGGTATTTACAGCGCTTCTGCCATGAGGGTTAAAATATATAATTACGACACAGACACTGTGGGGGCTCCGATTGCCAATATTATTCCCTCAATGACAGAAGGTAAAATTGTTTGTAATACCACAGAAGCGGAAGAGGCGGCTTTAAAGGCCTGTAAACAGGTTTTGATTCAGGTGGAGGCCACACGTGGCAACAACACAATTGTTGTTCTTGAAGGAGTTGTTTATAACGGTTTCAGTCGAGCCGGCACGGTTCAGGTGAATTTAGACTTTTTTACTTATACAAAATCGCTCATTTATAAAGCTTGGCATAACTTGCATCCTACAAGTGATTACGCCGATTTTATATATAATCTTGTTAAATCAGATACCTATATCGATTTGGCTGTGGTCGGTGTTAAAGAGGCTATTGCCGATTGGAACAACTTCGATTATCTTAATTTAGACTACGATTTGGCTATTCCAAGCAATATTGCCGTTAATATGAGCAGCGAAAAATGTTACAATCTCTATTGCTTAAAGGTTCCCGGTCTTGAAGAAGGGGGAATTTTTTCGGGCGTAAGGTGTGAAGACATTTATGTTCAGGTGATTGGCTTAGACGGCAAGGTAATACAAGAAAAAGTGTTGTCCCCCGACGGTTCTTTTACTTTTTCGTTGCCGGGCAAAAATACGGTGTTTTATGATGTCAAGGTGCTTTCAGGTCTTTCTGAGAGCTGGCTTGCAACTAATTTAGTCAAAAGCGGTAAAATTTTGAATACGGATTTACAGCTTTTTGCTGATAATTTTGTGGTAAGGTGATATGAAAAAAATAACAGCGGCATTGTTTTTTATGCTATTCGTGCCTTCATTTTTGTTGGCACAAGCAACTGTTGCAGATAGTGCCGATAGTGCCGATAGTGTTGCCAATGATTTTTTTGCAAATGCCATAACCGACTATATAGATTATTCCCGAAAATTGTCTTTCAACTTATTTATTTTCAGCAGTAACCTTGAGGGAAAGATGGCGGTGGGCGATAAAGGCAATCCAACGGCAAAGCCTGCACAACTGATCAGTTTAGATAATAATTTAAAATTTGACGATGAATTGTCTTTTGGTATTGGCTTAAATTGGCAATATGCCGGCAGAACATCTTTGGATATCAAATATTCTGAATTTGAGCATAAGAGTCTGTTAGCTATGGCACGCACCTTCAAAGGAAAAAGTTTTAAGGCCAATTCAAACTTTGAGGTTAAAAACAGATGGTTAGACATAGCCTTTGCGAAAAAGCTTTACCGAACCGAAAAAGATGTTGTGGACCATTTTAATTTGCAGGCTGTGGCAGGCATAAAGACCGCTAATATTATAATTACCGCGCGGGGCGAAGAAAGCGGAACCACCGACAAACACTTATATGCCGGTTGGGAAAAAACTTTTCCGATGCCTTATGTGGGTTTTAACGGCAATATTCGTTTGGGGCGCAGTGTTTTGCTCAAAGGCCATTGTTTGTACGGAACATTTCCGACTTTTGATGATTACAGTGCCGATCACTATGACTTGGGTGTGAATTTAGTTTTTGACTTGCACCAAAAAGAACACGG
>Ga0172377_10007225_pt1 | contig 11420 bp, 7 predicted proteins | sample Pumphouse3metaG_FD_119749 | JGI IMG/M metagenome (GOLD analysis project Ga0172377, IMG submission 119749) | Leachate microbial communities from a municipal landfill in Southern Ontario, Canada - Pumphouse #3 metaG | ecosystem: Engineered > Solid waste > Landfill > Unclassified | place: Canada... | reverse complement strand
TAGTGGACCACCAAAATGTTCTAAAAGCATGAGGGTGCATTCACATTCGTGAAGGGTTCTCCAAGAAGAGAAAGCTTCCGTTTCAAAACCATCGACTAAAAGCGATAGGGCACACTTGGCAATACTAAGGGACTTCATCAGCAAATCAGTAATCAATGTAGAGGCCGGATCATTCTTATCATATTTTTGCAAAATATTAAGGGTAAAATTGATGTAGACACTGAGAGAAGATATCGGTGGGAAATAAGAGTTGGCGATTCGTCTTTCCTTGTGCTGAAGTTTAGAAAGGCTGATGTACTTATCCGCGACAATCGAAGCCATGGAAGCTTTGATGTTTTCGTTTTTGACGAATTCATCAATTTGTTCAGGAGAACGAACAACGATACTATACAAAAATTCTCCGATACAGTATTCAATAATTTCTAGAGAGTTTACATTCACAATTGTTTCAAAAGGAGCCATATCGGCTAGTTGAGAAATGGCTTCCATCGCTAAATCGTAAACCTCGAAAATAAAGTCCTTGTCGAGAGAAGAAGGAACCTTTAAAAAATCGATAATCTTAAATACTTGTTCTTTCCCAAGAGCGTTAATTTTCTTATCCAATTTCTCTTTCCTCCCCTGTCAGCGCGCTGACTAGATATAAGCGAATCGGTTTATCGCTGATACTTTTAACATAATCTCGATAAACATGTAATTGCTTGATGTATTGTTCATCATCGAGGTTTTTCAGCTTAAAATCAACAATAATAATTTCATCATTTTTAATAATTAAACAATCTATTATTCCGTGAACTTCATTTTTTTCATCGAAAAATTCATATTCATGACGAAGGTTTTCGTTTCTAACATTCTTAAAAATTGAGGTATTTAAGACATTTGAAACGCATCTCGCTAATTGCTTGTTCGTAATCAAAGATGTGTCTTTCTTTTCGTAATCGACAATCTCTAAAAGATGATGCAGTTGAGATCCAAAATCCAAAACTGAAATATCAGCCACCACGCTCGTTTTCTTACTCGCTGATTTCTTTTCAACCAATTTGAAAGGTAACGATATTTCTTTAATTTCAACCATTTTAACCGGTTTTTGCTGACTTTTTTTATTAATTGAAGCGTTTTTCAATACATAATCAACACCTATCTGATTTGGCAATTCTAAATATTCAAGGAGATCTTTGAAAGATGTCGCACGTTTAAGGTCACCAGCAAAAGAAGCCTTTTCATCTTGCGGATATAAGAAAATTAGTTGCTCTCTTACTCGGGTTATTGCAACATAGAACAACCGCAGTTTCTCCTCGAAATCATCACGGATGAATTTCTCTTTGATTAAATAGTGAGGGAAAGAATTAAATTCAAAATCAGTAGGTAAAGGAAAGAAAATTCCATAAAGAGGTGAGATGAGAAAAGAGGTATTTATTTCTTTGCGATAAAAGCTCTTAAACAATCCAGGTAAATAGACGATTGGATATTCCAGTCCTTTTGAACGATGGATGGTAATTAAAGTGACAGCATTATTTTTTCTCCCTTTGCGGGGAACTTTTACTTCCAAACCATACTCAGTTAATTCATCAAAGTAAGAGGAAAGTTCTTCAATTGAAAAGCCTAAATCATCCATCGATTTAGCAAAGGAAAGGAAAGTGTCTACCATCTCAACATTGTTATTAAAACTATCAAGAGTCAAGAGCTGATGATAGATGTCAAATTCTTCATAAAGAGCACGAAGTATTTCGTATAAAGAACGATCTTTGGTTAATTTCACCACTGTCTCAACCTTTTGATATAAAGCAGTATGAAAGTAGAGCTTATTTTTAACAATATCGAATATCTCTTGATCAGGCACATTCAGTAGGAAGGAACGAGAGATAGCAACATAAGCATGGATAAAGGCATCATCTGTGATTCTTCTTATCACACAGGAAAATAAGGTAATGAGGTTTTTAGTCACAAAGCCAAGCGCGGAATTGTCAATTCTTTCATCTCTAATGATGTTTAAGGGGATTCCAAGAGAGGAAAAATGACGATGATATTTTTCAAAATCACTACCACGATCAACAATGATGGCGAAATCGCCATAACGAACAGGGCGAAGCTTTTGCTGATTGCCTTTTGCTTCCTTATCGTAAATTAAAGAATGGTTGTTTATTTTATCGAGAATATCATCGGCGATGATATTAATTTCTTTATTGACATTGCCATCATTTTTTTCACTTTTATATCGATAAATTCTCGGTTGATAATTTGAATTTTCTTTATCACTGCTTCCGTAAATAACTGGTTCGTAGACAAATTGGTGCCCATCTCCATAATTAATAATACAATTATTCGGATCCATGAGTTTAGCAAAGGACTCGTTGATGAACTTGATAATTTGAAAACGGGAGCGAAAACTAACATTGAGGTCAATTTCTCGCCCTCCCTGATCTTTTTTATAGGCATTGAATTTATCTTGGAAGATTTGGCAATTTGCGTTACGGAAACGATAGATTGATTGCTTAACATCTCCCACCATGTACAAATTGTCGCGAGCCAAAGCCTGAATCACTCGCTCTTGAACATCTGAGGTATCCTGATATTCATCCACCATAATGTAGTCGAAACTATTTTTAATTTCTTCTAGGACCTCAGGTATAGCGATAACCTCAATAGCCATGCGAGCTATATCGGGAAAATCATAACTATGAGTATCTTTTTTAAAGTCTAAAAATCTCTCTTCAATGGTTTTAACCATATCGACGAGAATTTTCGCAAATGGTTTATAAAGGATGAAACCTTTTAAGATGTCATCTTGATGGCCAAAGTGATGCTTTTTCCAAGTCGAAAAAGTTTCAGCAATATAACTACGCAATGGTTTGTCTTCTTCAGGACAATTCGCCTTTTGCTTTGGCAAAGACAAAGCACCAAGTAAATCGGCAAGTTGATCGTAGTTCTTAGCATTAATTAATTGGTCGAGGATATCGCAAATTGCGTTACTATCATCAACATCGCTAAGCGATTCGCCAATGGTTCTGAGCTCGCGGAAAACAACAAGGCTCTGCTGATAATAATCTTCAACGTATGACAAAATTTGTTCTTCATAGTAGCATTCTTCGGTAATAAAACGGAAAAATGATTCCTTATCAATCTTCAAATTGACTATTTTTATTATTTGATCGACATAATCCCTTAAAACTTGATCGTTTTTCAAACAGAAGGTGTTAATCATTTGGATAAAGAGTGGATTATGTGAAAGATAGTATTCATGGAAAACTTGGTTGATTATCTTCTTCTTTTGAATATTAAGCAAACTTGAATCCATCACGTTGATATCGCTGGGAATATGAAGAAATGAACTATATTTCTTGACCAAATATAGGCTAAAAGCATCGAACGTCTCAATATGAGCGGCTTCAAGTTCGCTTGTTAAATGGCTGGTGCTTGGGTCGCCTAATAATTTATCGCGAAGACGAATTTTCATTTCACTGGCGGCAGCGTTGGTAAAGGTGAGAACTAAAAATTGGGAAAGCGAATGGCCAGACTTAACAATTTGGAAAATGCGTTCAGTCAAAACAGCGGTTTTGCCACTTCCCGCTCCCGCTGACACCAAAACATTGCTCCCAAGAGTATGAATAGCATCAATTTGATTTTGTGACCATTTATATGCCATTATTTTCTATCTCCTCTTGTTTCATATCCTTTGGAAATGCTTTTTGTTCGTGTTTGACATAACAAATATCCTTAAATGGACAACGCTTGCAAGGCCCTTCTTGATCCAAAAATTGAGGGCGGACAGGAAAGATATTTTGACGAATCTTTCTGTTTCCTTCAATGAAAAGTTGAAGTGTGTTATCGCTAAGTGACTTAAAGTGGTCATTCGTTTGAACATGGCAATATTTATAAAATTGGTTATTTTTCGTAAGTCGTAGACTCTTAATAAAAGCGGATTCTTCTCCCGGCGCCCCAAAAGTCCCATCAAAACTGTGTATGACATTAATATCATCAATTACATAGCCATCTAATTTTAGATAATTGGGAATCAGGGCATCTTCTTTTTCTTCTCTACCAATCGAATCAGGAATGACATGATGAATGAAGAGTCCAGATAGGGAGTAGTCTTCAAACTGAGGAGATTGACTTGTCAAAAGAGCGTATGTTGGTAACTGAAATGAACTTCCATATTCAACTAAACTGGGCGTGAAAGTTTCCTTCCCGGTTTTGTAGTCTAGCAAGAACATGTATTGATTATTAGTAATGACAATTTTATCGATAATGCCTTCCACAGTCGTGTTTTTGTCAATAGATATGGAAATAAACTTTTCAGTAAAAACTTGAGCTTTTTTCATCTTCGAATCGTGTAATTGAATGGCCTCAACTGCGACTTTAATATCTGCTTTTAACTGTATCAATAGAACTTGTTCCTCTTCAGTGAACTGATAGTCGCTATTATTTAAGGCCATTTGGTAGGATTTTTCAAAATCAAAATGATCCAGATATATATCTTGGAAGATGCGGTGAGCTATAGTGCCTAAAGCAGTACTGAAATTGCCAGAAAAGGGATCGAGTTTGAGGCCAAAGGTAACATAATATTGAAATGGACAGGCATAGTATGTCTTCATTTTGGAATATGAATGCTTAAGAGGCATAGAATCGTCAAATATTTGGGCACCCGAAAATTCGTTGTCGTAGGAATCGTAAGGAATGGAGATGACTTCTTTTAAAGCATAAAAGTCTTCATTTTTCTCTTGGTAGAATTTTTCTAAATCACAAAGGGTCGCTAAGATCATCTCGGCGTAATTTTTGCTGTAGTAAGTTTCAGGTAAATGAGTTTCAGTTATCTCCATATTCCAAATTTTAGAAAAAGGAGATGGATAATATTGATTAGCGCCATATCTTTCAGAATAAGAAAAGTAATAATGGTTGTCTTGAGCGAAGAAAGCGGTTAAGACTTGAGATGAGATTTTTCCTTTTTCAAGAGATGTATTAAGCGAAATAACGCTTTTTTCTTTGTCAGTTAGATATTCACTATCTTGATAGGAGAAGGGAAATAATCCCTCGTGAAAACCAAGCACAAAAACATGAGCGTTTTTTACCATAATCGGTTCACTAATAAAGTTAATAGAAGGGTGGTAAATATCATCAGGAATTCGACGACTCTTCAAAGAAGAAACGAGGTACTGATACTGAGTTTCAAAGTTGAAACGTTCATCAAAAACTTCGCTAATGATGTCACTCAAAAGGTTTTTATATTCTTCAGAAATCGTCATTTGAGAGATGCCCTCACTGACTTTCTTTAAGTCTTTGTTCTGACGATAACCCTTTAAAAAGTCACAAACAAAGTTTTGGCTATATAAATTTCTAAATGAGGGAATGTTAATGTGAAAATGGAAATCATTTTGGAATCGTTCGAGATAATAGAGATAATTCATATCGGAACAATAAATATAAATATCGTTCGAGATGACTCCCGAATCTAATAAGGAAGAAATGCGATTTAAGCAAGAAAGAACCTCTTCATAAATTGTGGAATATTGATTAAGTATTTGACCACTCCTAATCGACTCGCTGGAGTGAATATTGATTTGGCAGCCAAGAGAAATCAAGGGATTAATAAGTTCTTTGTCTAAAATGGAATAGCCATAAATATCTACGCTATTACCTTTAAAAAGCATGGACAAATATGGATCTTTTTTTATTAATCCAAGATTCTCAATTTTCTCTTTAATTTGAAGAAGGTATTTCAACTTATCAATGGAATAATCTTTCTCAACGAAAGGAAGCAATTGCACGATTTTTATTGCCACATCATCAGAGACTTTTTCCGATATCATAATTTCTTTAATAGCTTGAGGTTTAATCTCGCCAAAAAAAGAAACTAGAAAGTCTCTTTTATCAATCAATTTGACATCAGCAAAAGAATCGGCTTGGCGAAAGAAATTCAATAAATTTTTATGCATTGCATAGGGAGCAACAATATAACGTTTTGCCATGAAAATATTATAGATAATATCAGCCTAGATATCAATGTAAGCATCAGAAAGAGACAACAAAAAAGAGCCCGTGGGCTCTTATAAAATTAATCTGGAAAAATTAATTAGTTGGCAGGATTCATTACTGGATAGGAACTTAAATCTGTTGGAAGAATGACAGAGACATCTTCACCGTATTTCATTCTTAATTCAGATTTGAGAGCAGCGTTGATTTTAACTCCATCACCACTTTCACCAGCAAAAACTTCGCTTAAAGAAGTGTCGACAGTAACATCGATATCAACCAAGAAATCAGTTAATAGAGCATCTGCGTTGAGTAAGATTGTAACTTTTAAAGCACCGACTTTCAAAACTTTGCCAATCTCAGTAACGATAGCTTCAACTTCTTCTTCAGTTGTTTCTTCGTTCATCGAAGAAATAATAATTGTTGCAAGAGAAAGAACATCTTCTTTGCTTAAGTCAATTCCAATACCAAAACTTCCGTCTTCATAATCTAGAACAGTGATGTAATCATCAAGGATTGCAAAGACAGGTTCATTGATAACTTCGCCAAGCATGGCGACAAGGTCTTCGCGTGCTGGTAACTCTTCAATGCCAGCAAGTCCTAACAAGGTATCAAAAATTGGAAGAGCTTCTTCAGGAATGAGACCAGGAACTTGGAATGTTTCAGGAATTGAATCCATAATATCTTCTTCAACTGATTCGCTGGAAACTAGAGTAGAAATTGTGCTAATCACTGCGGGCACAAATTCGCGGAATTCAGGATCTGAGGCATTAACATAGAGGTTGCCATCGGCGACATACGCTGCGAAATCGATATCGCTAAAGCCTAAATCAACCATGACTTCGCTTTCTCCGCCAAATTCGGTGCCAACATAAACATCAAGTTTAAGATCATCGACTTTGACTTCAGCAGCCAAATCATCAAGAGAAGTGCTTGTTAAACCAGTAGCGGCAAATTTTGTTTTCACCGAAGTATCAGCTTCAATAATTCCATAACCGCTTTCTTCATTTTCGGTAATAGGTATTCTTGCATCGACATGAGCTTTGTTCAAAGTAAAATTAGCTTCAAATGAGTCTAAATCCAGCATCGAGTCGTAAGCCCGGCCAATCGCTTCAACAGTACTAGCTGCAGTTGCGGGTTGTCCGCCTTTTGGCAAAGTTCCAGCGCCCATTCCACCACAAGCGGAAAGGAGCAATGAACTAATAGCAACAATTAAAATTTTTTTAAGTTTCATAGTAAACCCCCTTTATTGTTGACACACACATTATATATTATTAAAGAAAATAAAAGCATGATTTTTCGCTAACTCAGTAAAAAAACATTGAAATCATTTTTAATAATAAGAGAAAAGAGCAAAAAGAGGGAAAAGATTTAATTAAATCTTAAATTTTCGAACCGCTGAAACAGCCTTTTTCCACCCTTTATAGCGGCGTTCAATTTCTGTTTTTGTCATTTTCGGCTTGTATATAATTTGATATGAATGAATCTTTTTTATCTCGTCGAGGCTTTTAAAGAATCCACTGTTCAGGCCTGCTAAATAAGCCGCTCCAAGAGCTGTGGTTTCTAAACATTGTGGAAGCATAATTTCGAGTTGAAGAATATCACTTTGAAATTGCATTAAATAGCTATTCGCAGTAGCTCCACCATCCACACGTAAATTTTTTATACTACATTTTGATTCTTTATTCATTGCAGAGAAGACATCTTTGCATTGATAAGCTATACCTTCAAGAGTCGCCCTAATGATTTGATTTTTGTCACACGCTCGGGTGATTCCTAAAATTGCTCCACGAGCATCATCATCCCAATAGGGTGTTCCTAATCCGACAAAGGAAGGCACAAAATATAAGCCATCAGTATCTGAAGCAAGATTAGCGGCCTTTTCGCTTTCGCTGGATTTATTTATCAAACCCATCTCATCACGCAGCCACTGAACCGCTGCTCCTCCGACGAAAACTGATCCTTCTAGAGCATAAGTAACCTTATTTCCAATTTGCCAAGCCACAGTTGTCAGCAAACCGCTATGGGATAATACTGGCGTTTCTCCCGTATTTAAGAGCATAAAGCAGCCAGTTCCATAGGTATTTTTGCTCTCTCCTTTTTCAAAACAAGTCTGCCCGAATAAGGCGGCTTGTTGATCTCCAGCTACACCTTGAATAGTAATGTTTGGATGGAAAAAGCTCGCTGTTCCATATAAGAAACAGGAAGGTCTAACCACTGGCAACATTTTCATCGGAACATGAAATAATTCACATTGCTCTTTATCCCACATTAACGTATTAATATTAAACAATAGAGTTCGCGATGCGTTCGAAATATCAGTGGCGTGAACCTTTCCTTTGGTCATCTTATAAATGAGCCAAGAATCAATCGTGCCAAATAATAATTCACCATTTTCAGCTTTCTTTTGACTTCCAGGAACCTGGTCCAAAATAAATCTAATTTTGCTAGCGGAAAAATATGGATTGATTAGCAAACCAGTCTTTTGATGAATTGATTCTTTTTTATCGTTTAATCTTTCACAAATTTCGGAAGATTGTCTAGATTGCCATACAATCGCATGATAAATGGGCATTCCAGTTTCTTTATTCCATACGACAGTAGTCTCACGTTGGTTTGACAAACCAATTGAGTCAATTTCATTCATCGTGATATTGGCTTTAATTAAGACCTCATTGATAACATCGATTACTGACACCCAGATAGAAAGTGCATCAGCTTCAACCCAGCCAGAATGGGGGTAGAGACACTGAATTTCTCTTTGAGCGACGAATTTCGCTAATCCTTTATTATCGAAAAGAATCGCTCTTGTTGAGGTGGTCCCTTGATCAATAGAAAGAATGTACTGTTTCATTTTAAAAACGGGTTTTAAAAAGCCTTTCGATATCTTTAATTTCTTTAACAATGCCTTTGGATAAGCATTCGCCACGACCATTGCTAATGAGAATGTTGTCTTCAATGCGAACTCCGATGCCTTTATCGATTAAATACAGACCCGGTTCAACAGTAATAATATTGCCATTTTCCAATGGTTTCTCGCGGTCAGAACAATCGTGAGTGTCAAGACCCAAATGATGAGAAACATTATGGTAGTAATATTTAACAATGTCTTCATCTTCCTGAAGGATGCCCAATCTAACACATTCTTTTTTCAAAAAGTTTCGGGCAAATTCTTGTAGTTGAGCGAGAGTCATTTCTGAGCGCACATATTCGATAACGGCTTTATTACAATTAAGGACGGCTTGATACACTTCTTTAGCTAATCCCGTAAACACTCCATTCACTGGGAAAGTACGGGAAATATCAGCAGAGTACCCATGTGATTTATAGCCAATATCAAAGAGAATTAAATCGTTATCTTTTAAAGAGTCATTTTGGGATGGGTAATGGAGGCAAGTAGCGTTCTTACCGGAAGCCACTATGCTTGGGAATGATAATTCTCTAAACCCATGTTTACGACCAAAAAATTCAAAAGTGTCAGCGAGTTGTTTTTCTACTACTCCGGGCTTAATTTCTGAAATTAGTTGACCAACTCCGTTATTGGTTCCGTTAATCGCGTTAAGAATTTCACCAACTTCTTCAGATGATTTAATCATTCGTAATTCAGTAACCATCGAGTAAACATTTATCGTCTTGATAAAGGGATATTCGCTTAAAATAAATTTTTCGAATTCTTGGGTTGAATAGCTCTCTTTGATTTTTAATTCAGGGGAAAGATCGAGATAGAGGGTATCAACTTTTCCATATTGATTATTCTTGTTCGTCAAAGCGAGAGAAAGCATACTTTCAAATGAGTCATTGAGATAGACATTTTGAATTCTTGAAAGATTTCTTGCTTCGGTGACAGTTAATCTTTTTCCGGTCCATTTTTCTTTTAATTCACTGAAATCATCAATAAAAAGATAAACTTTCTTCTCGCTAATTCCTTTGACAAATAATAGAACAGAGTTTTCTTGTTCAATATTACTTAAATAAAAGAAATGACGGTTAGACACAAAAGGATAAGTTTCATCTTCGCTTCTTAGTTTTGGAGTACCCGCAAAGAATAAAGCTGCGGAGTTTTCTTTCATTTTCGCAAAGAAGCGCTCACGTCGATTTTCAATATCGCTCATAATTAGTTCTCCTTTTCAATGACTCTTTGAGTCACATTTTCCATTTCTGGATAGACAATATCTTCCACTTGACCTTTATCAATTAATGCCGTGTGTTCAGGATTAAGAGGAAGTCGCCCCAATATGTCAAAATGCAGTTCTTTTGCAAATTTTTCGAGATGCGATGCTCCAAATATTTCAATTTTTTTGCCACAGTCAGGGCAAGAAAGATATGACATATTTTCAACAACACCTAAGACGTTAATGTTCATCATCTCCGCCATTTTGATTGCTTTGGTGACAATTAGTGACACTAAATCTTGAGGGGAAGTGACGATAATCAAATCATCAATTGGCAAAGACTGGAAGATGGTCAAAGCGACATCTCCGGTTCCTGGAGGCATATCGATGAGTAAAAAGTCCAATTCTTCCCAAAGCACATCTTCATAGAATTGCTTTACCAAATTGGCAAGGATTGGCCCTCTCCAAATAATCGGGTCAGAATCATTTTCCAATAAGCAGTTTGCGGATATTATCTTAATTCCCGTTTTAGTGAAAAGTGGATAGATGAGACTTCCTTCACCGGTGGCTTTTTCTGAGACGTTAAAAGCTTTAGGGATACTTGGCCCAGTCACATCGGCATCGAGAATACCTACTTTGTAGCCTTTCTTCTTTAAACTGACAGCCAATAGAGAAGTAACGAAAGATTTTCCTACTCCTCCTTTACCGGATAGAACTCCAATGATTCTTTTAATATGGGATGCTTCATTTAATTTAGCTTTAAAACTTTTGCTATCGCAAGATTCGCTAGTCGCGCAGTGTTCGCAGTCATGATTGCATTCTGGCATAATATTTTTCCTCCTATAGTTGTGTTAGTTGTGCTTTGTTGAGCACATTGACGCCGGCTTGAACATAAGTTCGAAGTAATCGAGAAGCACCAAGTTTAATGCCACCAAAGTAACGGGCGACAAAAATTACTACTTGATCCATTTCTCGCTTGTGAAGAAGTTCAAGTAAAGGCCGACCGGCTGTTCCTTTTGGTTCTTGATCATCACAAGATTTGCTTTTGTCTTTAACGCGATAAGCATAAACAATATGTTTAGCTTTCGTGTGTTCTTTTTTAATTTCCGCCAATAATTGTTTGAAATTATCGACATTGTTGAAGGGAAGAATAATCGCGACAAATTTCGATTTATTAACTTCCAAAGTCTCTTCGCACCGAACTTGAACTGTTTGCATAATTAACTTAGTGCAAAGTAGTATGCTAATGAGGTTCCATATGTGCTGAATAAGAATCCAGGAGCATAGACATTAGCAGTATAGTCACTCCATGTCGGAGGAACAGTTTGAGTAATTAATCCAAGG
>Ga0172377_10007224_pt1 | contig 11421 bp, 8 predicted proteins | sample Pumphouse3metaG_FD_119749 | JGI IMG/M metagenome (GOLD analysis project Ga0172377, IMG submission 119749) | Leachate microbial communities from a municipal landfill in Southern Ontario, Canada - Pumphouse #3 metaG | ecosystem: Engineered > Solid waste > Landfill > Unclassified | place: Canada... | reverse complement strand
TGGGATTGTTTGATAAACCCTACTATGACTTAAAAGATTATCCACTTTTCGGCAGCAAAGAGCATGCTGCGGCTGCCTTACAAGCAGCGGAAGAATCGTTGGTGCTTTTGAAGAATACCAATAACTTGCTTCCTTTGAGTAAGGGTAAGAAAATCTTATTGACGGGTCCCAACGCAAACTCCATGCGTACCCTTAACGGAGGCTGGTCATACACTTGGCAAGGTAGCAATGCTGAGGCCTTGTCCGACAGTTACAACACTATTTTAGAAGCCTTTACAAATAAATTTGGTCAAGAGAATGTTGTTTACGAGCCGGGAGTTACTTATAATGACAAAGGCAACTGGTGGGAAGAAAACCAGCCCGAAATAGAGAAGGCCGTAGCCGCTGCTGCCGGTGTGGATTATATTGTTGCTTGTATTGGTGAAAATTCATACTGCGAAACACCGGGTAACCTTACTAATTTATTCCTTACTGAGAATCAGCGAAATCTGGTTAAGGCTCTAGCGAAGACAGGTAAACCCGTTGTGTTGATTCTGAACGAAGGTCGCCCCCGCTTGATTGCCGATATCGAACCCCTTTCGGGAGCAGTGGTAAACATCATGTTGCCGGGAAATTATGGCGGTGACGCATTGGCTAATCTGGTTGCCGGTGATGCCAACTTTAGCGGAAAGTTACCTTATACATATCCTAAAGAGATCAATTCATTGGTTACCTATGATTACAAACCCAGCGAACATATAGGGAAACAAATGGAGGGTGCCTACAACTATGATGCCGTGGTTAACGTGCAGTGGGCGTTTGGATACGGATTGAGTTACACTACGTTTGCATACAGTAACTTCCGTGTTGACAAGTCTCAGTTTACTGCCGATGACGTGCTTACTTTTACGGTTGATGTAAAGAACACAGGCAGCAAGATGGGAAAAGAAAGTGTTTTGTTATTCAGCAGTGACTTGGTGGCTTCACTGACTCCCGACAATAGACGTTTGCGCGCTTTCGAGAAAGTAGAGTTACAACCCGGTGAAGCGAAAACCGTTACGCTCAAGGTGAAGGCTTCTGACCTTGCTTTCGTGGGTTACGATGGCAAATGGGTATTGGAAAAAGGAGATTTCCGTGTTCAAGCCGGTAACCAGTTGGTTAACATTACTTGTTCGGAAACCAAAAAATGGGTGACTCCTAACAGATAACGGATTGTTATAGTATTTATAGAGACAACCTCTCAAGCCCGACATGTATGATGGTGTGGTTTGAGGGGTTGTCATTTAAATACATATTGGTGTTTTTTTATAATTGATATCAGGATTGTATACTGTTTTATTATTTATGTGAATTGAATTATCTCACCTAGAAGACAAAAAAAGTGTTATATTTGTCTAGCATTGAATCATTTGAGACAATGATAGAACTAAATAAATGGAAATGTTTTGCTCGTTCTTTTCTGTAAATCCTAGCCATATTGTGATTTTATAAAATAAATGCATGAAAAGATTAATGTTGTTAGTAGGGATTGTCTTACTCTCTATTGGAGTAAATGCTCAGCAAGATTCGCTGTTTGTAATTAAGAATATGGGTAACAGAGTGTTGTTAACTCCTAAAAGTGTTCAAAATCCATTCATTGGCATGAAACGAAGTGTCTATACTCCAAAGTCTGAATGGTTAACCATAGGAATAAATAAAATAGTAAGGTCTTGCTTCGATGCAAAACATCGAAAATCATTATTGGATGCGAGAATATTTGTTAATGTGTATGGCGATTTATCAGGAGAGATAAAATATGTGGATTTTTTAATACCTAAAAGCGAAGCAGGCAAGGTTTCATTTGAAGATTTAAATAACCTTCAGCAAAGAATCAAACTTCTAAAAATTCCGCAAAGCGAGAACTTATCCGTTCATAAAATGGCAGCAGACTATTTTAAATTAACCTATTTGCTTAGATGTGAATCTGAATATTCCCCTGATAAATAACAGTCATTACGGGGCTGATGTTAACGATTCACTCCATATCTTTCTTTATATCGGATAAGTAACGAGATAACTTCATTTTCGGAGCTTGTTGTAGTATCTGTTTCGTTGTTTGAACATCTTATCGAAATAATCTATTTTGGAATCTCGATAGTCAAAGATCACCGGAGGTTTTCCTGAGCGTTGGATTCTTCCGATATATTGCACTAACTTCCCTTCAAAAGTAAATGGGTAAACGATAAACAAACATTCCAAGTCATTTATATCAATTCCTTCTCCAAAGTATTGTCCTGTGGAAATAATAATTTGAAAATGTCCCTGTTCTATCTGTTCTAACTTGCTTTTTCGACTTCTTTCCGAATCATCCCCCGAAATGGCAATCGTCTCGTATTTCTCTTTCAAATAAAGGTTTAGGATATTTACATGAGATTTTCTTTCAGTCAGTATCAGGATGGATTTGAACCGAGAGATATTCTCGTCAATATCCTTTAAAATCAAGCCATTTCGGGCAGTGTCATATATAAGAACCTGCGAAACCGTTTCGTAGTAGTCGGTTTTGTAATCGAAAGGAACGAATAACTCTGTTTCCTTTATATTGATTTCAGCTTTGCTGTTTTGTTGCTCCAGTAGTTCCTTTTGGGTCATCTCATAAATGATGTTGCCAATATATACATAGATCAACTTTTCATCGTTATTTTTCCGCTTAGGAGTAGCTGTTAGGCCGTACAGATAATAGCAATTTAGTTGAGTTATGACTTCTCGAAATGACTTAGCCGGTATATGGTGACATTCATCAACAATCACCATTCCAAATCGATTTTTTAGTTCAGATAGATCGCCTCTGGTCAATGACTGAATCATGGCTACTGTCACTTCTTTCCCAATTTTATCTTTCTGATTTCCGATTTGTCCAATTTGTTTTTTAGGAATAGACAGAAAGTTTTGTATTCGGTCGATCCATTGGTCGAATAATTGTTTGCGATGAACGAGAATGAGGGTTGGCTGTTTTTTCTGAGAAATCAATTCTAAGCCGATAATTGTCTTCCCTGAACCGGGAGGAGAAACAATTACTCCAAAGTCTTTTGTTTCTGTTCGTTCCAATACTTCTTGTTGATGCGGAAGTAAGTCAATTTTAGAGTTTACGATAATCTCTTCCTGCCGACATCGCTCGTCTATGATTTTGATCGGAATGTTTTCTGAATTGCAAAATTTCACCAGAGAAGAAGCGAATCCACGAGGAACAATAATTCCTTCAGGAGTTTCTTCTATCAATTTGAAATATTTTTCTATGTTGTATGCGGTTTTTCCCAACCGCTTCTTGACAATATATTCTGAGTTCAGAAAATTTAGATTATCCCGTAGAAAATCAATCAACTTTTGATTTAGTTGTATTCTTTTGAGGTATATTTCGCTGTTTATGAGTATCTCTAACTCAAAGGTGGATTTTGAATCAGTATATTTTGAAGTGAAAACTTCTTTCGTTTTACCAGATAGCAGTAAATGCAGAGAATCCATTTTGTGTTTTGGTATTTTCTTGACGGTTTCTAAAAAAAACCACTGATTATCAATCGGAGTGAGTGTATCCGGCTCTATAAAACAAGAGTTGCCTTGTGCTAATGAATTGCCTTGCAGAGGAAGAGCAATCAGATTGCCGATACCTTTTCCTGAGTGAATATCCTGATTCGGAAAGAGTCTATCAAAACTCGGTTCTTTTTCGAATTTAGATATAATGCCGGATTGCAACAACAGTTCGAACATTATTTTCCGACTTTGGAAAGCAGGGATATTCTCTTCAAAGAACAACCACAAGTGTCCGCCGTTACCGGAGCGTGAACGCTCTATATATGCAGGTAATTCGACACCCTGACACGCTTCATATAGATTGAGTATGGATTCTTGCCAATTTTCCTCGTCAAAATCGGCTGCAATGAAAAACGAAGTATTATCTTGTAAAAGAGGATAAATCCCGACTGTTAATTTTCCGGAGAAATGCTCTTTTAATGCCGTGTCATTAAATGGAAGATATTCTTTTTTCTTATAACTGGCAAATGTTCCTCCTGAGGCTTTGTGTTTATTATAATCGTCCCAATCTACTTTGTAGGCAGGCATATATCCGCCTCGTCCATCCTTCTCCCAACGAACCGCATAAACATCATCCCTTCCTCGAAAAAGAGATTTGTAGGTATCTATGTGGGATTGGAATATTTGCATTGGGCGGACTTTTATGGCTAATGTTTCAGATTCCTACGATTTCTTATTATTCTTTTTACCAAGCAATTTTAGTTTTTCCTCAGCTTGCTCAATGCTTGCTATAAATTGTTTTTCGACTTCTGAAAGTTCAGTATCACTTTTTTGTTTATATGCATCATACTCAGCCAAAGCTTTTCTTTGCGCTAATTCTGCCGATATTCTACCGGCATGAGTTAAAACATCTTGCCGGCTCATTGAAATAAAACCGTCAAGCACCTCAATCCATTCTTTCATATACATAGGCTTCTGCTGTATGGCATTTATTTCTGCAATATCTAAATAAGCGGAAACGAGGCGATTTAAAAGAGCTAATTCTTCTTCTGTTAGATAATTCTTTGCGATAATAGTTTCTTGTTTAGTCGGTTTCTTTCCTTTGAAAGCAGTTAAGCCCATAAAAGGGAGTTCGGCATTGGCTCTTTGGAAAATCACTTCTGCTGCCGTATGTCCATGTGCAGCCCAATGCAGTTTGTTCTGTACGGTTTGAAAGAACTTCTGCGTAATGTCAGTTCGAGGGTCATAGTCAATGCTTGTCGCATAGATTTCGAGAACCTTACGGTAGAAAAGTTTTTCGGAAGAACGTATATCGCGAATCCGGTCGAGTAATTCTTCAAAATATCCTCCTCCTTGTTTTAATAGCTCGTCATTCATCGTGAATCCTTTTATCAGGTATTCACGCAATCGTTCGGTAGCCCATATCCGGAATTGAGTACCTCTCAGCGACTTTACTCTATAACCAACGGAGATTATGACATCCAGATTGTAGTGTTCAATTTCACGCTCTACCTGCCTACTACCTTCTAATCGAACTGTTCGGAATTTCCGAACAGTTGAATCGGGCATTAGCTCTCCTTCTTCAAAAATATGCTTTATATGCTCGCTTATATTAGATTTTGACGATTGAAACAATTCGACCATATCGGCTTGTGTCAGCCAAACGGTATTATCGTCCAAGCGTACTTGTATCTTGATTTTCCCGTCTTCGGATTGATATAACAATATTTCGCTACTTGATTTTTTGGGCAACATATATGATTCTTTTTTAGTTTCTATTTTTCTTAAAGTTCTCGGCTTACTCGAAAATCTCTGTATAAACCTCGTCGCGTTCTACCGGCGGATAGCCGTGCTCGTTGAATAATAGGATAAGACCGGCTTTCAATGCTTGATTACATACACATATTAATATTGCGATGAACTCACTATCTGCAAAGATATAAGTTATTTTGTCTTTTTAATCTTCTCCTTGCAAAACTTTCCATACACCCGGGTGTACAGGTATTATACACCCAGGTCTACAGACCATGTACATGGGGGTGTACAAAGTCTGTACATCCGGGTGTAGACGAAAATTGCTCACCTGCAAAATAAATCGCAGAAGCAAGCTAACTAAAGATCTTATATAGAAGAATAAATTGCAGCAAACATGTAATGAATTACTATCAAAAAAGTTGGTGATACTTGGTGATACTTGGTGAGGCTTTTTTTAAGGCAAGTATCACACGCAATCGTTTGGTTATCAGCTAGTTATGTCGTTGGTGATACTTGGTGATACTTTTTTTTATGCATTTTATGTAGCGAAGCTGGTAATCTCCTCAAAATCATGTAAATTTGCAGTATCCATTTATTTGTTGCATGAAAGAAGGGAAAAAGAAAGTTTTAGTTGGGATGAGCGGTGGGATAGACAGTTCGGCTACCTGCTTGATGCTACAGGAACAAGGATACGAGGTGGTAGGACTTACCATGCGTGTTTGGGAGAAAGATGATTTTATTGCCGATGCCAAGGAGCTGGCGCAAAAAATAGGGGTGGAGCATTATGTGGTCGATGAACGTGTGCCCTTCAAGGAAGTCGTCGTGAAAAACTTCATGGATGAATACAGGCACGGTCGTACGCCTAACCCTTGTGTGTTATGCAATCCGCTGTTTAAATTTCGCATATTGCTGGAGTGGGCTGATAAATTAGGATGTCAGTACATTGCAACCGGGCACTATTCTAAATTGGAGGAACGGAACGGGCAGATGTACATTGTGCGCGGTGAGGATGAAGGTAAAGATCAGTCGTACTTCTTGTGGAGACTGGGACAGGCGGTGTTGAGGCGTTGTCTTTTTCCGTTAGGGGGTTATAATAAATTGCAAGTTCGCGAATATCTCAATAGCAAAGGCTTTGTTGCAAAATCACGTGAGGGTGAAAGCATGGAGGTGTGTTTCATTGAGGGTGATTATCGCGATTTTCTCCGGAAGTATGACCCTCAGATTGATGAGGAGATTGGCGAAGGATGGTTTGTTAGTCACGATGGGGTGAAGTTGGGACGCCATAAAGGGTTTCCTTATTACACCGTCGGACAACGAAAAGGACTGGAAATTGCTTTGGGAAAACCCATGTATGTGCTCAAACTCAACCCGGAAAAGAATACAGTGATGTTGGGTGAGGCCGAACAACTGAAAACGGAGTATATGTTGCTTGAACAGGCGCAGATAACGGATGAGGCTGAATTGCTTTCGTGCAGCAATCTGGCAGTGCGCATTCGTTACCGGAGTCAGGCTATTCCCTGCCGGGTATTGAACTTGGGCGACGGGCGGTGGCTGGTTCGCTTTCTGGCGGAAGCGTCGGCGGTAACACCCGGACAATCGGCTGTCTTTTACGACGGAAACCGGGTTTTAGGAGGAGCATACATCGCTTCGCAAAGAGGAATCAACTTAATTATTAATGATAAGAAAGAGGGCTGGTAATGGTGGCCGGCCAACAAGAGTTTTTATGAGAATATTTGCTATGGTACTGCTTGCGTTTGTATCGATTACAGTCGCAGCACAGAAAGATACATTAAAATTTAGGGTGAGTTTAACCGATAAGGCAGCAACGACTTACTCGCTCAGCAAGCCGCAGGAGTTTTTATCGGCAAAGGCATTGGCGCGTCGTGCCCGCCAGCAGTTATCGGTAGATTCGACCGACTTGCCCGTATGCGCCAAGTATGTTGAGGCTATTCGGAAACAAGGGGTGAGGATTGTAGTAACCGGCAAATGGGATAATTTTGTGACGGTTTCTTGCAACGACAGTTCGCGCATGGCCCGCATCAGTAGGCTGCCTTTTGTTCGGTCGGTGGAGAAGGTGTGGCAACAGCCTACCCGCAAGAACAAAGACAAGGCGTTGAAAAGAGATTCTATAACGGATAAGGTGGTGCGTGTGGACAGCCTTTACTATGGGAAATCTTATCGTCAGATACAAATGAGTAAGGCCGATAAGTTGCATGAAGCCGGGTTCAGGGGCAAGGGAATGACCATTGCAGTCATTGATGCGGGCTTTCACAATGCCGATCGTATCAAGGCGATGCAGAATATACATATTGTAGGTGTGAAGGATTTTGTAAACTCTTCGTGCGATATGTATGCTGAGAGCAGCCACGGCATGAAGGTGCTTTCGTGCATGGGCATGAATCAGCCTTATGTAATGGTGGGTACGGCTCCCGAAGCTGATTACTGGTTGCTTCGCAGCGAAGACGAATATTCTGAAAATCTGGTGGAACAAGATTATTGGGCAGCGGCTATTGAATTTGCCGATAGTGTTGGCGTTGATCTAGTCAATACGTCGCTGGGGTATTATGCTTTCGATGATCAATCGAAAAATTACGAATACCGCAACCTCAACGGGCAATATGCCTTGATGTCTCGTCAGGCTTCCAAAGCGGCCGATAAGGGTATGGTGGTTGTGTGTAGTGCCGGAAATTCGGGAAGTGGTTCTTGGAAAAAGATAACTCCTCCGGGTGACGCTGAACATGTTATTACGGTGGGGGCTATTGCTAAAACGGGCATTCTGGCTCCGTTCTCTTCCATAGGCAATACGGCCGATAACCGCATTAAGCCCGATGTGGTGGCGGTAGGTATGGCTGCCGATGTAATGGGAACCGACGGTGTTGCGGGAAATGCAAACGGTACTTCGTTTGCCTCACCCATCATGTGCGGCATGGTGGCTTGCCTGTGGCAGGCTTGTCCGCAACTCACGGCTCATCAGTTGATCGATTTGGTGAGGACTTCGGGCGACAGGGCATCTTTCCCGGATAATATTTACGGTTACGGTGTGCCTGATCTTTGGAAGGCGTATCAATGGACCAATAAACAAAAATAAATGGAAAGTCTCTCTCTCTTTGAGCTGAACGCATTGGTAAAACGCAGTTTGTCGCAATGCCTGCCCGACGAATATTGGGTGCAGGCAGAGTTGAGTGATGTGCGTTCAAACAGCACGGGGCATTGTTACCTAGAGTTTATTCAGAAAGATCCGCGTAGCAATAATCTGGTGGCCAAAGCGCGAGGTACTATTTGGGCAACCATTTATCGCATACTGAGACCTTATTTTGAAGAGGCTACCGGTCAGGCATTTACATCGGGCATCAAGGTGCTGGTAAAGGTATCGGTAGAGTTTCATGAGTTATACGGATACAGCCTTACTGTGCATGATATTGACCCCACGTATACGTTGGGCGATATGGCGCGGCGCCGTCGTGAGATACTCAAACAACTGGAGGAGGAGGGTGTGCTAACGCTCAACAAGGAGTTAGACATGCCTTTGTTACCTCAACGCATTGCTGTAATCTCGTCGCCCACCGCTGCCGGTTACGGTGATTTTTGTCACCAATTACAGAGTAACTCTTTCGGCTTTTATTTTTATACGGAGCTGTTTCCGGCCCTGATGCAGGGCAATCAGGTTGAAGATTCTGTTTTACAGGCGCTCGATAAGATACATGCCCGGATAGATGAGTTCGATGTGGTGGTTATTATTCGGGGAGGTGGGGCTACATCCGATTTGTCGGGCTTTGATACATATCTTCTGGCGGCTTCTTGTGCTCAGTTTCCGTTGCCTGTGATAACGGGCATCGGTCATGAAAGAGACGATACCGTACTCGATTCTGTGGCGCATACCCGTGTGAAAACGCCTACGGCAGCAGCGGAATATTTGGTGGCGCGGATGAGTGATGCTGCCGCGCAACTTCTTCATTGGGCCGAGCAGCTCAGGGATGTGGCTTTGAACCGGATGGAAGAGGAAAAGCAAAGATTGATGTACTTGCAACGGCGCATTCCTTCGGCAGTGGTTTCCCGTTTGTCGGCTGCCAAAATGCAATTACTTACCACACGCAAGGATTTGCATCGTGCCGTGCAGGTGTTGCTTACCGCGCAGAAACATCGGCTGGAGCTGGTGGCGCAACGGGTAGAAGGTGCTTCGCCGGAGCGTTTGTTGCAACGGGGGTACAGCTTAACGCTCAAAGAGGGTAAGGTGGTTACTGATGCAACGAGCTTGCGTGAGGGCGACCGGCTGACTACGCGTCTGGCAAAAGGGGAGGTAGATTCTGTCATTAGTAAAGTTAACAGTTAAATAAAAGAATATGGCTGCAAAAAAGGAAACGTATACGGAGGCAATGGCCCGTTTGGAGGAGATAGTGAGACAAATTGATGCCAACGAATTGGAGCTGGATGTTTTGGCTGATAAAATAAAGGAAGCAAACAAAATTATAGCTTTTTGTTCCGACAAACTAACGAAAGCGGATGCGGAAATAGAAAAATTACTGCAAGAAAAGCGGCAATCTGAATAATAAAGGTTATTTTTGTTCGTTGAAAGAAAAATGACTAATTACTGAATAAAATGAAAGAAATAGACTGGTCGAATTTGTCTTTTGGTTACATGAAGACAGATTACAATGTGAGAATCAATTTTCGTGAAGGAGCCTGGGGCGAGCTGGAGGTAAGCAGCAGCGAGTACATTAACATGCACATGGCTGCTACTTGTTTACATTATGGTCAGGAGGCTTTCGAAGGGTTAAAGGCTTTTCGTGGTAAGGATGGTAAGATTCGTGTGTTTCGTTTGGAAGATAATGCAGCTCGTATGCAGGATACTTGTCGCGGTATCTTGATGGCCGAACTTCCTACGGAGCGTTTTCGTGAGGCTGTTCTTAAAGTGATTAAGCTGAACGAACGTTTTGTGCCTCCTTATGAAAGTGGAGCATCGCTTTACATTCGTCCGCTGTTAATTGGGACGGGTGCGCAGGTTGGTGTTCATCCGGCCGATGAATATTTGTTTCTGGTATTGGTCACTCCGGTTGGTCCTTATTTTAAAGGTGGTTTCTCTACTAATCCTTATGTAATTTTCCGTCAGTTTGACCGTTCGGCACCGTTGGGTACCGGTATTTACAAAGTGGGTGGTAATTATGCAGCCAGCTTGCGTGCCAATAAAATGGCGCACGATTTGGGTTATACCAGTGAGTTTTATCTCGACGCGAAAGAGAAAAAATACATTGATGAATGTGGCGCTGCCAATTTCTTTGGTATCAAAGACAATACATATATTACTCCTTTGTCAACTTCTATTTTGCCTTCTATCACCAACAAGAGCTTAATGCAATTGGCCGAGGATATGGGCATGAAAGTAGAAAGACGCCCTGTTCCTGAAGAGGAACTAAGCACGTTTGAGGAGGCAGGTGCTTGCGGTACGGCAGCAGTTATCAGTCCGATACAACGCATTGATGACGTTGAAAATAATAAATCGTATGTCTTTTCTAAAGACGGAAAACCGGGTCCGGTATGCACCAAATTGTACAATAAGCTTAGAGCTATTCAGTACGGCGACGAACCGGATGCGCACGGTTGGGTAACTATTGTTGAATAATAAATTCAGAATGAATTATAAAATAACTACTCTTGCCGAGAACTGTGTTTATGGTAAGGGGCTACAGGGAGAGCATGGGCTTTCCCTGCTTGTTGAAACAGCGGAGCATAAGGCTCTTTTTGATACCGGTGCTTCGGATCTATTTATTCGTAATGCCCGTTTGATGGGAATTGATTTGGCTGAAGTCGACTTGGTGGTGCTGTCTCACGGGCATCGCGACCACACGGGCGGACTCCATCATTTCCTAAAGTTGAATAGCCGGGCGCGGATTGTGTGCAAAAAGGATATTTTTGCACCAAAATACAAGGAGGAAAGAGAAAACGGTATGATGCATGCCGATGTACATGATGACAAACGCTTTTGGTTTGTTGATACATGCACGGAAATCGTGCCGGGTGTTTTTGTGTTTCCGGAGATTAAAATAACCGATAAGGTGGATACTCATTTTGAACGTTTCTTTGTGGAAGTGGATGGTGAGAAGGTGGATGATTCTTTTAACGATGAACTGGCTTTGGTTCTGAAGGAGGAGAAGTCTGTTTCTTTATTAAGCGCTTGTTCGCACAGAG
>Ga0172377_10007223_pt1 | contig 11422 bp, 15 predicted proteins | sample Pumphouse3metaG_FD_119749 | JGI IMG/M metagenome (GOLD analysis project Ga0172377, IMG submission 119749) | Leachate microbial communities from a municipal landfill in Southern Ontario, Canada - Pumphouse #3 metaG | ecosystem: Engineered > Solid waste > Landfill > Unclassified | place: Canada... | reverse complement strand
TAAGACAGGGAAGGAATAAAAAATGATGCCAGGAGTAAATCCCAAACAGATGAAAGCAGCGATGAAGAAAATGGGCATGAAGATGGACGAAATCGAGAATGTCTCGAAAGTTGTGGTCTACACATCGTCCGGAAATTATGTCTTCGAAAACGCCGAGGTTGTCGGTATCACGATGCAGGGTCAGACCTCGTATCAGCTGACCGGCGATGTTCACTTCGAGGGCGCCGCTGTTGAAATCCCCGAATCCGACGTGGAACTTGTTGCCGGACAGACATCTGTCTCTCCGGAAGCCGCCCGTGCCGCTCTTGTTGAGTGTAACGGGGATATTGCCGAAGCAATTATTAAGCTCACCGCTATATGATCGGACCGAACAGAGTAATCGTCCACGGACACGGACGGGAATATTATGTGAAGGCCGGCGAGGGAAAACTCTCGACGGATCTTGGGATGATCGATCTCGCGGAAGTCGCAAATCTCGAAAACGGCGACACGGTTCTGACGCATCTTGGAAAACCGTTTGTGGTTTTTCTGCCAAAGGCAACGGACTTTTTCTCGCACGGTAAACGGACCGGCGCTCCCATGATGCCGAAAGATATCGGTATGGTCATGGCATATACAGGAATGTGCCGGCGTGACCGCGTGCTCGATGCGGGGACAGGTTCCGGTATCGCGGCAATTTTTTTCGGAGGATGTGCGGGATCGGTTGTGACCTGTGAAGCCCGGGACGAGTTCTCGAAAATAGCAGAGCAAAACATCCGTGATGCCGGACTGGACAATGTCGAGTGCCGTGTATGTGATTTTCTGGAGGTCGGAGACGGACCCTATGATATTGTCCATCTGGATATGCAGATTGAGCCTGAGCATGTCCGTCACGCATTTCCTCTCCTGAGAGTCGGCGGATATTTTGCAACCTATACACCGTTTCTGGAACAGACGTTCTGTGTCATGGACACGGCCCGGGAACTTTTCGGCGAGGAGTCCGTGCTGACGTTCGAGTGCATGGAACGTGAACTCACCCGGAGTAAACGCGGAACGAGACCTTCGACGCGTGTATCGCATACGGGATACCTGACGGTGTGCCGTAAGGTCTGAGCAGTATCTGTTCATCTTTTTTTTGGACAGTAAGAGGATGAATCCGGATTGTTCATTCTGTTTTGATTCATTCTATTATAAAAAAAGGGAATGATTTCATCCCGGATTATTTTGTAATGTGCAGTTTTTTCATATCTTCTTCCACATTACCGTTTATCTGAACACCGAACTTCGTGACAAGAAGGTTCAGCACGTCCGGGGAAAGACATGCGGGGAGGTTTGGTCCGATCATGATGTCCTTTATCCCGAGTGAGAGCAGGACCAGGAATATCAGGAGTGCTTTTTGTTCGTACCATGCAATATTGAACGACAGCGGCAGATCATTTACTCCTACATTCAGGGCTTTGGCAAGTTCGACGGCGATAATGATAAGAGAATAGCTGTCATTACACTGACCTGCATCGAGCACACGCGGGATTCCCTCTATGTCACCGAGGTCAAGACGGTTGTACCGGTATTTTGCACATCCTGCAGTGAGAATGAGCGTGTCTTTCGGCAGGGCTTTGGCAAATTCCGTGTAATATGCACGTTCCTTGTGGCGTCCGTCGCATCCTGCCATGACTACGCACCGCTTAATTTTTCCTTCCTTCATAAGCTGCAGGATTTTCGGTGCCTGAGCCAGGACCGCATCATGACCTGCCCCTGTTACGAGGTCTGCGATGTGCATATCCTCCGGCGGTTTGCATTTCTTCGCGCAGGCAATTATCTGCGAGAAGTCTTTTGACCCGTCTGCTTTCTCAGGAATGTGGACCGCGTGAGGGAATCCTACTGATCCGGTGGTGAAAATTTTGTTTTCATACTCCTTTGGAGGCGGAACCAGGCAGTTTGTCGTGAACAGAATCGGACCTTTGAATAGAGGGAACTCGGTCTTCTGATTTGCCCAGGACGTTCCATAGTTGGCAATCAGATTATCATATTTTTTGAATCCCGGATGTGCATGTGCAACCAGCATCTCGCCGTGAGTATAAACGTCGACGCCGGTTCCTTTTGTCTGTTCCAGAAGCATCTCGAGGTCTTTCAGGTCGTGACCGGTGACAAGGATACCTGGTTTCTTCCCGACACTGCAGTTAACTTTCACAATTTCGGTTGTACCATAGTATTTATTCGCCTCGTCTAATAGTGCGATAACCTTCATTCCGACCGTTCCGCATTCAAGAACGAGGGCGGTCCGCTCTTCTGTGGTGTGCTTCTCGAACCGGGAAGCAAGTCCTTTGTAGATGAAGTCCAATACCTCGCGGTCGTTTTTTCCGAGGACGACCGCATGCGAGTAGTATGCGCACATTCCTTTCAGCCCGAAGAGAAGCAGGGAAAAGAGCGAGCGTTCATTGTCGTCTTCGATTGAGCGAAGTCCGATTCCTCCTTCAAGATGGATGATCTCCTCCCTGGATTTTGGAATCCAGGAGCATTCTTTGGGCTCTCCAGGTATTTTCGGGTAGGCATCACGAATGGAAATCGCCTCTTTCAGGTATTCCTGGAAACGGTCTTCATCGAAGTTTACATTGGTGAGTGATGCAAAAAGGGATTCTACAACTAATTTATCTTCTTTGGTGTAATCGGCAGTGGGTTTCGATTTCTTCGGCTGGTGGATTTTCCGGTAGGCAATACCGGAGAGAACAAAGTTTACTGCATCCTGATAACACGCTGTATCATTACTTTTACCGCAGACTCCTCCTGTTGTACAGGCGATATTGCGTGCGGTTTCTTCACATTGTTGGCAAAACATTCTTTTTCTCCTATATCTGCCCACCAAAAAAAATTGATGGGTACTTGATAGATGACCACTAGCATATTTATACGTAGAGAATGTTGCAAAAAAGGATGATAGTTATTTTATCTGTGATGCCAGAAGCCGTGCCGCAGTGAATGCCGGATTATCGAAAAGATCCACCGGTCCGGTGAGTTTCCCCCCGGCAAGGGAGAATCCAAGACCGACAACCGGTGTGATTTTTGTACGGACGACAGACGAATCGCAGAGACTTACCGGGCAGATGCCTTTGGCATTCAGACTCGGGCTGGCGAATTTTTCGCAGAATTCCGCGACCGACGGGAACTCTCCTTCTGCCCGTGCGATGAGAAGGACCCCGTCTGATATACAATCCGGATTGAATGGGAGAATCTCATGCCAGGCAATCTTCTCCGAACCTGCGAGGAACAGAATAACGGGTTCCGAGTCCCGTTCCGCAAATGTTATGCCGCATCCGGAAGGTCCCACCGGATTGCTGAACAGATGCTTCTTTGCGGACATCTCCTTTGCCTTACGGAACACTTCGTCTTTCAGGGCATTCACCGATATCTCCGGGTCATGTATCATAATGAGAACCAGCCGGTCGGCGACATGGGTCACAAACGAATCCTGAAGGATGCCCCCCTCGGCTTTTTTCAGCATCTTTGCCGCGGTCTGGAGAATATCCGGGAAAACGCGGGTCGCCCCGCAGACACCCCCGACCGGTCGTGCGTAAACCGAGATTGTCGTATCCATCTTTACCGGGTATTTTCGATTCTGGCAATCATGCCTTTGCTTCCGACATAGATTGGTGTTCTCTGATGGACTTTTAACGGAATAATGTCAAGAGTGCAGAAATCACCGGTCGAGACAGCTCCCCCTGCCTGAACTGCGAGGAATCCAATCGGGTTAACCTCAAAGACGAGCCTGAGTTTTCCCTCCATGGATTTCCTTGTCATCGGGTAGGCATACACACCCCCGTACTCCATAATCTGATGGAAGTCTGCGACGAACGAGCCGGTGTACCGGTTCTTGCCGCCTTCTGCTTCAATCCCGGCGATATATTTGGTGTGTTTCGGGAGCCACTCGGTCCTAAGACCGCCGCTTCCATAGAGAGTGCCTTCCGGTATTTTTACGTTCTCTTTTAATAGGACATAGGTGTTGTCCGGGTTCAGGGCAAAGACGGACACCCCGTTTCCAAGCGTAATCGTCAGTGTCGTCATCGGACCATAAAGAAGATAGAACGCAGCTTGCAGATGCTTTCCTGCCTGCATGACGTCTCCTTTGTATATTCCGACGATTGTTCCTACACAGAGATTCACTTTGATAAGAGAAGAACCGTCAAGAGGATCCATCACGACAGAGTATTTAGCCGAAGGGTTCATTGTGGTAATCTCTTCCTGCTCTTCGGAAGCGACGGCACGCACTAACCCGCTTTCCCTGAGAACATCAGTGATTCTGGTATCTGCCCATGTATCCATCTGTGCCTGCTCTTCACCGGAAGAGTTCGTTGAGCCGGCATAACTCTGGTTATTAATAAAAGCAGACCGGATCGGGGCCGCCTGCCGGGAGATAAGAGTTATTATTTTTCCCAGATCCTCGGGAGCATCGGAGGCTTTGAGATATTCCTGTAATGTTGTCATCGTATCTATGATATGCGTTTTGGAGGCAAAAAAACGTATCCTGACGGTATGGATGCTGATTTCGCCTTATCGAAGAGAGGGAAGAAGAGCAGGACCAAAACTGACTGCGTATTATCCGTATTGAAGAATCGGCGCCGTCAAAATTCTATAAGATGTGAGTCCACGGGGCATCCGGGACAAAAAAAAGATGCCGCTGTTTTCCGGATTATATCCGGAGACGGCAGTTACAACGTTTTACGCCTGTTCATCGGTAACGGTGACGGACCAGTCGCCGTCACACATAATATTGAGCAGATAGTTGTCTGAGTCGGTGAGCGGCACGATAACAGTATTATGGTATTCGCCCAGGTGATAGGCAAGCGGCTGTTCAAAGGTGTTCGTTGCGTCCATGACCGGGTTGCCGTTGTAATCCATCAGGTGAACTTCTATAGCAGTGTTGTTTGTCGCTTCGATGGCAAAGGAGATATTGCCTTTGTTGATCATGAAGAAGGGTGTGGCTGCATTCCCGGTACCCTGGAAGATTTGGGGTGGGATGCCGTCAATCTGCTGAGGAACGGCAAAGTCTGCATTCCAGTCACCGGTTGCGTTGATGGTCAGGGTTGGCTTTCCATCGGTCTGCAGAGCATAGGACCATATCCAGCCTTTTGCGGTTTCTGCAGATTCTGCTGCGGCATCTGAGTAACGGCCCTGAATGGAGGTACCGGTCTCTTTGGTTTCTACAGTGACATCTGTCATTTCGGCGCTGGTCTGGGTTATTGTCAGGATATAAACCCCGGCAGGAAGTTCGGTGGCAATGCTGCCGTTTCCGGTCCCGGAAAAAAAGGTGGCGGGAGTAGTACTGGTGCCGATACAACCGGCAGTGATAATCAGACCGACAAGGGCAAGACCCAGCAGAAGAGCAGGTAAAGTGAGGTTACGTCTCATAGAGATTATATCCGTTGGAATGGTATTTCAGCGTATTGAAACAATTTCTGTCTCATTATCCTGGAAATGGGTGTGAAAAATGTTTTTTTTTAAATGGGAAAATTTCGTTTCATGTCGGAACAGGCTGAGTGTCTGCTCCGGTATTTGGAGTGACGGCATCTCCGCCGAATTCTTCTGAGTGGGTTTCAGTATTCATGAACCAGGCAGTTACGTCCTCGCTGATTTCTTCAACCTCTTCGATTTCAATCAAATCATCTCTGAAGAAAGGACTTAACTCAGCATGTTCGGGCAGCTCCTGATGAGTGGTAAAACTGATATGCAGGAGGTGAGGATACATGCTGAACGAATTTTGCGTGACAACGCATATCTCCTCTTCCTCAACTGCCGCGACAGGAATTATCAAAAACATTGCTGCAAAAAGTAATGCAATTATTTTAGAGATGGTATTCATGATGGCTCCTAAAGTGTATCTGCCGGTTTCCCGGTGTCACTCTTATTTGATGTTTATGTAAATAACCTTTTACATTTTGTTTTGTATAGTATACCTGAACTCAGACACCTGTGGTTCAGGTATCTGTCCAGAATTGCCGGCATGTTGATGTATAAATATCATACTGGGAATATATCAGTTGTATACGTTTGGGTGATTCCCCTGACAGATATTTCAAATAAAGAAGTATCTCCGGAACTGGAGGTCTGCAACTGGTCACCTGCTGCGTATAATCAGTTCCAGATAGAAAACGGCAGAATTGCCGATACCTGGATGTTATCGAATCGCTCATGCCCAAAGACCAATGGAAAATTCTACCGTTAATGAGGAAAAATAATGAAAGAAGTTATCAATTTTTATGCAAAAAACCAGACGGGTGCACTTGCAACCATCGACAATGGAAAGCCCCGGGTACGACCATTTCAGTATCAGTGTGAATCCGGCGGGAAACTCTATTTCTGCACGGCAAACGACAAAGATGTCTACAAACAGCTGGCAGCGAACCCGGATATTGAGTTTACCTCGACATCACCCGATTACCTTACAATGAGGGTGAGCGGTCCAGTCAAGTTCAGTAAAGACATGAAGATCAAAAAGCAGATCCTGGACGCAAATGAACTGGTACGATCCATCTACCTGACACCGGAAAACCCAAAGTTTGAGGTTTTTTATCTTGAACACGGCTCCGTGAAGGTCGCGGATCTCTCCGGGAAGCCGCCCAAATTTGTCAAATTCTAAAATCAACTTTATTTTTTATCTATGGATGTACCGGGTAAGTCATATCCGAATGTCTGATTGAAGTTGTTTAAAAAGAAAACTGAACGATCCGCCCTTTGTGTTGAGATGCGAGAGAAGGGATTCGAACCCTTGAACTCCTAGAGACAGGGTCCTAAACCCTGCGCCGTTAACCTGGCTTGGCAACCCTCGCTTTTTTTAACCTTATGATATATACATGGGATGAAAAATAACCTTTGCATTAATCTACTCGGATGTACAATTATATTCTATGGTAGTTCAGCACACATGCGGCTTTAAGCGCGAGATTTATTGCAGGGAATGCGGCACCGAACTGACCCAGAATAGCCGTGGTCAGCTCTCATGCCCGAAATGCGGCAGACGTCTTGCAATTCTCTGTCCTCACTGCGGAAAACTCTGGTAATCTCCCTGCCTGCATTAATTACTCTGCAGCCGCAAAGCGACTTTATCTTGTGAGCCAATCCTGGTATTTTTCCCGGATCAGGCTGACCTCTTCTCTTGTCAGGTCAAGCCGTCCTGTATGGGACAGATAACGTTCCACCTCTTGTATGAGTACTTCTGCCTCGGAAAAATCATCCACTTCAAGGTATACCGGTACCTTCGTCATGGAAATAACCTCGCCGCAGAAAGGGCACAGTCTCCACTTTCCATACATATCCGTATACGTGAACTGATGACAGTTTGGACAGCGGATAACCCGATAAGTACTCATATGTCTCTGAAAGATGATTGGTGCGGCAGGCGAAAAAGATTCCTCTCCGGCACTAAACCCTTCCTTTTATTAACAGGCACGCATATATGGAAAGTCTATGAAAGTTCAGGTTACCGGAATCACCGGAATCCCGCTCATCAAAAAAGGCGACGACCTTGCCGCAATAATCTGCAGAAATACGACATTTGAAGACGGCGATATCATCTGTATCGCATCGACGATAGTTTCCAAAGCAAAAGGATACACCCGCGCCCTGGCAGACATCATTCCGTCCGCGGATGCGGTCCGTATTTCCGGACTCACGAAAGAGGATCCCAGATTCATTCAGGGAATCCTTGATTCGTCCAAAGAAATCATCCAGGAGTATCCGTTTATTCTCTCCGAGGTTCCGTGCGGTCACGTAGGTGTGCGCGCCGGGGTGGATAACAGTAATATCGAAGGGGAAAATATCATCATTCTTCCGAAGGACCCGGCGAAAGAAGCCTCAGAACTCCGTTCTGGAGTCAAAAACCTTACGGGCAAAGATGTCGGCGTCATTGTTACCGACACCTGCGGACGGGCATTCCGCCGCGGTCAGTGTGGAAACGCCATTGGCTGGGCAGGCATGGTTGCCATCCGTGATTTCAGAGGCGACCATGATCTCTTTGGGCTCGAACTGCATATTACCGAAGAGGCGGTCGTTGATGAAATCGCCGCATTCTCCAATTTTATCATGGGAGAAAGCAATAACGGCATCCCTGCCGTGAAGTTCTCCGGATGTGAAACCTGGAAGGGTCACGACTCGCTCTACTTTACCAAAGAAGAAGATCTCATCCGTAAGGCTATGACAAAATAAATGAACGTCATTCTCGCTATAGATTTGAAGGACGGCTATGTCGTTCACGGGAAAAGCGGAAACCGGGAAGGGTATAAACCCCTGAACTGGGGTTTGTCCCCTTCGGCGGAACCGAATTACTATATGACGGTGATGAAACCCAGATATGCCTATGTCGCTGACCTTGACAGAATCGAAATGATCGGTGACCATACGGATACGATTCTCCGGCTTGCATCCATCCCGGAGAAATTATGGGTCGACCGCGGATGCAGTATTCCCGAAGAGTATCTGTCGGGAGTAAACAACATCGTCGGTACGGAAACAGCGGATGCTCCTCTGGATGAATTTACCGGAGGCTACCTCAGTGTCGATGTAAAAGACGGGAAGGTCATCCCGTCCGGGGAGGATCCGGTTGATTTCATCCGGAACACGGACCGTTTTTCCTTCGACGGAATTATTCTCCTCAATATCTCGCTGGTCGGGACCGGAGCCGGTATCGATAAAGAATTCGTGAAATCAATCCGTTCCGCCACAAAAAAGCCGCTCATCTATGGTGGAGGCGTGAAAACAGAAGACGATCTGAAAATCCTCAGTGATGCAGGATTCGACGGCGTAATTATTTCGACCGCAGTGCATAAGGGAACCATTCCGCTCAGAATTATTCAGGAGGGAACATATTGTTAGTTACACTCGAAGGAATCGACGGGGCAGGAAAAACGACTCTGTATAAGGGTCTGCAGGGAAAACTCACAGACCTTCGGCCATTGTTTACCCGCGAACCGGGCAGCCCGTATATCGGGGACGCTGTGCGCCGTGCGATTTCCAAAAACAATGATCCGCTTGTGGAGGCAGCGCTCTTTGTGGCGGACCATGCCGTTCATCTGGCGACGGTCGTTCGTCCGGCTCTGGAAGCAGGCAAACTCATCATATCGGACAGATACACAGACAGCAGGTATGCCTACCAGCAGATATCGCTCAAAGGGTTCCATCCTGACCCGAAGTCCTGGCTTACCGCAGTCCACGAGGGGTGGACGATTGTTCCGGATTTGACGTTTCTCCTGCTGATTTCACCTGAGGCTGCTCTTCTCCGTGTCTCCGGCAGAGGCGGGACGGAACATTTCGAACAGGTCGGGTTCCTTGAAGAAGTCCAGAAAAATTATCTTGAACGTGTGACGGAGGACCCGTCCCGGTTTGTTCTGGTCGACGCGAGCCAGAACCCGGAAACGATTCTCGATTTCGTTGAGAAGAGTATCAGGGACCGGGTTTTGCAATAATCCCCCTGTTTATTTTTAACTTCATCAAAATACTCATAGTCTTGTAAAACATAGATTACATTACATGTCGGGTTCTTTTTCAGTATATGGTATTTCCACCGGGCTTCTTGAACCCGGTGATGATATCATAGGGCGGGTTATTTCATCTCTGGAAAATACTAATGCACACACTATTCTGGACAGTGATATTCTGCTCTTTGCCGAGTCTCCTCTGTCGACAATAGAGAAGCGCAATGTCAGATTAGCGGATGTCACACCCTCAATGAGGGCGGAAGAACTGGGGAAAAAATATCAGATGGATCCGCGTATTGCCCAGGTCGTGATTGGAGAAAGTGATAAGATTGTCGGCGGCATTCCGGGTTTTCTCCTTGCAGGCAGGCAGAATCTTATCCTGCCGAATGCAGGTATAGATGAATCGAATGCGCCTGAAGGCTGGGTGACACGGCTTCCGGAAAATCCTGAGGCAAGTGCCCGGCGGCTGCGTGATGATGTCCGGATACGGACCGGGAAAAATATTGCCGTAATTATTATCGATTCACGGGCGCACTGTATGCGGCTTGGGGTTTCCGGGGTCGCTATCGGATGTTCCGGTATTCTCCCGATTACCGATGAGCGGGGCAAACCCGATTTGTACGGACACCCGCTTCATGTAACCAGACGGGCAATAGCTGATTCGCTGGCTTCAACTGCCGAACTTCTGATGGGCGAATCCAATGAAGGTGTGCCGGTGGTTTTAGTGCGGGGATATCCGTATGTCCCGTGTGAAGACTGCCATATCGAAACGATCGCGCCGGAAGATGACCTTTTCATGAGCCTCTGGAAATAAATATCATCCTTTTTTCACGCAATCCGTTTTTTTTTTGTCAGGGATTGTCTTCGGATGTATATGATTCCTAAAAAGTGAAGTACATTAAAAAAAGAGAATCAAGGTCTGTTCTACGTACGCAGACACTTGGCGTTCGCCCACCGGATTCTGATTTTAAAATCATCCTCAGGTGCCGGACCTGCAGATAAAGCATCCGAATACACGGAAAATGCTTCATTGAACTGTTTCAGCTGCTCAAAGATGATCCCTTTGAAAAACAGCACAAGCGCCTTATTCTCCGGCTCTGCCGCAAGACAGGCATCATAATATCTGAGAGCATCGTAGACCAGTCCTTCCGACCGGAGATTATTTCCCCGCTCGAACAGCTCCCCGGCTGTACCAATAGGTTTCTTCCAGTTCCCGGTCTGGTAGAGTTCAGCTGCATACGAAGGAGCAAACGGGCTTCCAGCTTCTTTTGCGAACCGGATTTTCAAAAGCCAGACCTGGGACAACATCAAATCATCATACAGGAAACACCACTCCTCGGCACGATACATACAGTTTCCTGCCTCCTCGTAGTTTTTCTGCAGGGCATACACCTGCCCGCGGATGACGAGCGATGCCGCATCCGCCCCGTGAATTCTGTCAGCTCTGTTTACGGCATCCAAGGCGTCTTCCGGTTTTTCCGCATATAATAGAGCCTCTGCTTTCAGGATAAGAAGCATCGCGGTAAACGCCGCGAGCCGCTCCTTATCATTTTCCGTCACATTCCACACGGGAAGAATAGATAATGCCGCATCCATACAGCGGGCACATTCTTCGAATTTACCAGCCGCTTTCAGAACCGAGGCTTTCCCGATAAAAGCAAGAGGGTCTCCAGGGTCCGCGGTGATTGCTTCATCGTATTTTTCCAGTGCTTCGGTATATTTTCCTGCAAGAGCAAGATCTTCCGCTTCTTCAATAATATCAGGCAATTTGCACTCCGTTCCGAAGAACCTTAACCCGCCCTTCCTCAACCGAAAGGGTGAATCCATTGTTATATAACCATTCGCGGGAATCTCCATGCCCGTGAATCATCAGCTCGACTAAGTCCGAAGGCTCGTCAACATCGGTCGACATGCGCATCGAATCGATGATCTCGACCGAGAATCCGAGTTCCTCGGCAATCTGGAGATGCCGTCTGAAT